>Ga0123356_10004940_pt1 | contig 13674 bp, 10 predicted proteins | sample TergutEmb28metaG_2_FD_92546 | JGI IMG/M metagenome (GOLD analysis project Ga0123356, IMG submission 92546) | Embiratermes neotenicus P3 segment gut microbial communities from Petit-Saut dam, French Guiana - Emb289 P3 | ecosystem: Host-associated > Arthropoda: Insects > Digestive system > Gut ...
AGGGAGCGCATATTTGGTGACCCGTAGGGGACTCGAACCCCTGTTGCCGCCGTGAAAGGGCGGAGTCTTAACCGCTTGACCAACGGGCCATATCGAGGCTTTGCCGAAAATTCGAAGCCACGGATCGCGGAAAATGATACGCAGGGCGCCGCTTTCCGGCGGGCGCGATTTACTTAAACGCCAGGGGCGGATAACTACCGCCCCCGTGTGGTAGCGGCAACTGGACTTGAACCAGCGACACCACGGGTATGAACCGAGTGCTCTAGCCAACTGAGCTATGCCGCCATCTGAAAAAGATGAGCACGAAATATTATAATCCAGCGCCACCATGTTGTCAATACATTTTTCTTTCCAGTTTTTACCAGTTTTTTGGTCTTTTTTGGGTAACCTATCCCCCTATCTACGCTCAACAAGCGGGGGAATTATTTCTCAATGCATCAGGGGAATTATCGATATACAAAGAATCGTCTCTCCGACATACGTTGTGGCAAGGAAACGAGCGGGGCTCCGGTTGACATGCCCCGCTCTTATTTCTTACAGAGGTAGTAAATCAGGTTATGGCTTTACGTATAAATCCTTAGCCTCGCACATCGGTATATAAATGTTATCCCACAGGAACCCGCGTACCAGCGCAGCTCCTGAACAGTCGAAAGCGGTTATGATCTGCTGCGTTGTACCGCCACTCGAAATGAGCGGGTAATAGCTGAGTGCAGTCATCTTACCGTTTTCGTCGTAAGCGGCGAGTAAAAGCATTGTGTTGTCCGGCTCTGATGTCCTGACCTTTACGGAATCGATAATTCCTTGAGACATTTCGAACGAGCGGATAAATGCCCTTCCGAAGAACCAGATCGCATACAGGTCCAGATTTCCGCCCGGCATCGCGATGATATCGCCGGGATCATAACCCGTACCGGAACCGTCTGCCTGGGTGTTCCACTCGACAAAAATACAGCCTGCCGGCGCTGTGAACGTATTGTCGGCTATTGTGTAATCCACGCCGATCTTCGCGCTGCCTGTCACGTCGCTGCCGGTTCCGCCGTTGGCTTTATATGTTACCGTGCCGTTCAGGTCGTTTGGATCAATAGTAACGTATATGGCTTCAGGTGAAGTGAAACGGGCGTTTTTGCTCCCGTCGCCGAAAAGGAAAAATCCCCTTTGCTCAACGGCGCCGCGTTCCGGGAAAGGATCCGCATGGGTCGCCAGGTATGTTGGATTCAGCTTATACAAGTCGGTTTTTGAATCCGCCAGGATGGTTGTCACTCCAGAGTATGGAGCGTCTGTTATCGCGAGGTTGACGGAAACGTAAACGGTGTTCGGGTCATATTGGGATACTCTCTTTGAGATGAACTTATCAGCGTCCGCACCCGACGGGAGCGTCAAAGGAACAACAGTTCCATAACGCAGGAAACTGAATGAAAAGTCATTAAAATCACTGTTAACAATATAATTCCATTGCGCATCGGATAAATTGCCGGGTTTCGTGACCTTAAACTCAAGCCTCATTGGCAGCACAAAAGTGTTTGCCAGGAAATCCGCGTTATTTGTTTGGAGATATACGCCGCCTGAATTATGACCGGCTGCGAAAGCGGCAGCCGTCGGTGAAGAGTTGCCCCGAGCGCTCCACATCGGGATATCGAACGTCGTCGCCGAAAGCAGCGTGTTACCGCCGAGGTATCCCGGAAGCACTGCGCTTGTTGCGTCCTTATAAGTCCCTACAGTGACGTCGAGAAGGTCGAGGTCCGCCCTGTCGGCGTTGTACCCCGGAATATCAGCCCACATATACTGGGCGCCTGCCGGCCCGGAATAACGCGCCATCTCCAGCATCCCGTCAGCCATAAGCTTGGTCATCTGGACGGCGGACGCGATTTTCATCCTCTCGTTTGCCGTATGCCACCAGCGCTCATTACCGGGGATTACAGCTCCAAAGGCTGTCATTTTGTTCTGGAAATTCCCGGCGAGGGTCCCGCCGGTAGTCCCCTGCGGGAATGCGATATCGAGGAGCCCGTAAACGTCGTCAAAAGCGGCGGGGTCATGATTCATCGTGGCTTTATAGCTCGCAAGCTGAAGCGCTACCAACGGGTTGTCGTGTGATACATAGAGTCCCGCGCCGATAGGCGAGCCGATTGAGCCTATAGTAAACCCTTTGGATTGGAACGCGCTTGTGACTGCGGTTGCAGCGGTTGTGGCGTTCGCTGCGTTTAGGTGCATGCTCCTTATTTGCATAGATATGCTTAAACTGCCGCTGCTTGCCGTATAGAAACTCGTAAGATTTTCTGTGTTGATCCCGCCCATTAACGCAAACGTTAAGTTCGGTATACCATTCTGAGGATTGCGGAGCAGATTCTCGGGTATGCCCATATATCTGCCAATATAGGCTTCTCCCTCAACGCCGTCGCGGAAGAATAGGTCGGTTATCCCTTCGGCGGCTTTCTTAAGCTGAAGATTCGCAGCTGTAATCCCCTTCGCGTCAAGCGCTTCCGAGATCAGGTACATTCCCCATACTATTGCGTTCTTGCCGTACTGTGGCGTAGGCATTTCCATGGCGACGTCGGTGTTTATCTCGAGGGTAATATTATTGCCGGATATCTGAGCTTGTACCTTGGGAGTCGTCCCCGGAAGAGTGGGGAGCCATCCCTGCGTTGTGGCAGCCGCTATTATATCGGCGATAAAGCTGTTTCTGTCAGCGGAACTCACGTTAGTCACGTCAAGTGTGAATACTGCCCTGGAAGCAATTTGCGTGGTGCTTCCGTAAGCGATATCCTTCAGCGTTGGATCCCCTGCCCTCAAGGTGACGCCGGCTGTGGCTGCGGTGAGCCTGAAAGATTTCCCGGCGTCGCTGGAAAGATTCATGGAAACTGCCGGAGTTGCCGAACCGGAATTCCCTACGATTACCGGGAAGCGCGAATCCGAAGTGTACCCCGCTATCGGGGTTTCTTCCCTATTAAGCACCTTATAAGCCCAGTTATCGTAGAAACCCGGATTGGCTGTGTAATAAGGGATGCTTATATAGTTAGCGGTGTTGGCAACGCTCGGCGCTCCGGGGCTGCCGTCCTCATAGCAACCCATTACTATGCGTATGCGCCTGTCAAGCGGCAACCCGGCTTCCATCAGGGCTTTTGCCGCGTACATGGTCGCCAGTGTAGGACCGCTGTCGTCCTGAATCCCGGCGCCGTAAACCCATCCGTCCTTGACGTAAGGCGTTTTATAGGCGTTGGGGTACGCAGACGACGCAGTACCAATCAGCCCGTCCGGGCCTCTCCAGCGGGCGATATTCGCGGCGCTGGAGGAAGCTGTCGGAGAGTCGAGGTGGCTGAGCGCCATGATCATCTCCGGTGCGTCGGGGTCGCCTATCTCTACGTAGACGACTTTATCCGCCTGCCGCTGCACGACCACGGGAAACCCAAGTTCTGTCGCGACATTTACTAACCATGCATATTTCGCGACCTTTCTGTCGTACTCATATTGATTGCCGGAAGTATTACTTACGGGGAACGGATAGGTTGTCGGCGCGGTGCCGCCGCGGGAAATCGAATCGTAGCTTGAGCCGTCCAGCATGGTGCCTACGAGGGTAAGCGGGTCATAACTGCCGTCACCCACGGTTGCGTTCCCCACGTCTCCGGTCAGGGCGTCAACTTGCGCATGAATCTCTGTACGTTCAGCCGGTGTGAGCGATGGTGTATACGTAATGCTGGGCTGAAATGCCGCCCGGCTGTCAAAAGGCTCCGTAGATATATTAATACCTGCGGCGCTGGCTGTGCTGCCCGGCGTCTGCGCGGGCGTGGCGTACGTGGGTAAAAACGTAATCAAGAGCACGAGCGCCAGGATTGCGGACAGTGATCGTAAGGGCGAACGTGTCTTGGACCGGGCGGGTTTGGCCCGCTGTAGGGTGTGCTTTTCTTCTGATGATATAGATCTCATTTGTATGTACCCCCTTGCATTATTTTTGTATTTTCGAAAAATCCGAAAGCACTGCAGGAAAAAATTGGATAATCCCATATTTTTGTGCTCTGCTTCCAGATAAATCGGCTTAAAAATGTATACTCCATGACAAATGTATTATATTGCATTCATAAAGGCTTTGCAAGGAAATCATACAAAAATTATGTATAATTATTCTGCCGTGAATTGTAAAAGTAAGCTCCAGAGTGGGGGCTGGTGGAAGTTAGTCTTGCAGGAAAATCCAGATTGGTATTATAAGAGTAAGTTCCATACTTCATTAGCTTATAGTTGAACAGGAAACGCCCATAGTGTATAGTATGCTTTGGGGGTGCGTTGGACATGAAATATTTGACACCGCAAATAATCGCCGGAATCACCGGCGGGAAATACATAGGCGGCGAGGACTCGCGTTGCGTACGCGTAATGGGCGCCGTACGGGACAACCGCGATGTGAAACCGGGTAACCTTTTCGTCTGCATCTGCGGCGCGCGCGTTGACGGGCACTCATTTGTAAACAGCGCGTTTGAGTCCGGGGCGGCTTGCTGCCTGGTTGAGCAAAAAATACAGGACGCAACCGGGCCGCTCGTGCTTGTCGAGTCGACGCTTGAAGCGATAAAAGCACTTGGCGCGTATTACAGGAACCTTTTTAAAATACCGGTCATAGGCATAACGGGCAGCGTTGGCAAAACGACCGCCAAAGAACTTATTGCCGCAGTTCTCGGGGCAAAGCTCCGTGTGCTAAAGACGCCGATGAACCTGAACAACGAACTTGGCGTCCCACTGACTCTGCTGTCGCTCTGCGAGTCGCATGAAGCGGCGGTGATCGAGATGGGCATCAGCAGTTTTGGCGAGATGGGAAGGCTGGCCGGGATGGTACGGCCCGACATATTCGTCATGACTAAGATCGGTTATTCGCACATTGACGAACTCGGAGACTTAAACGGCGTACTGAGGGCAAAAAGCGAGGCAATTGCCCATATGGATCAAAGTGGCGCCGTTCTAGTAAATGGCGACGACGACCTGCTTTGGGGATATGACCCCGGTATACGCAAAATAACTTTTGGTTTCAGTACACGTAATGATTACCGCAGCGAAAACGTCCTTCTAAAGGGCGTTGACGCCGTGATATGTGACGTCGTAAGCGGGTCTGAGCGGATAACGGTAATGATACCCGCGTATGGCAGCCACTTGGCGTCCCTTGCGCCTGCGGCTGTTGCAGTCGGGCGGCTCCTAGGGCTCCGGGCTGAAGATATAAGCCGGGGAATATCGTCATATGTACCTGTCGGGGGCAGGTCAAACGTGAAGCATACGGGGTTTATAACGCTTATAGATGACTGTTACAATGCTAACCCGCATTCAGTCAAGGCTGCGCTTACATCCCTTTCCGCGCTGCCCGGCAAACATGTCGCAATTATTGGCGACATGTTTGGGCTTGGGGAAAATTCGGATGAACTGCACAGTGAAATTGGCGCCTTCGCCGCGCAGTGCGGTATAAACAGCTTTGTTTGTTGCGGGAGTAAGATGGCGTTTGCATATGACAGCTATAAGTCAGCCGGCGGTGGGCCTGCGTTTTATTACCCTGATAAAAGCAACCTTATCACGGCGCTGCCGGGGCTTATCGAAAAAGGGGACAATGTGCTTGTAAAGGCGTCGCACGCCATGCAGTTTGAAGAGGTAACTCAATTGCTTATGTAGTTGTATCTATTCAGCACGCCTGCTACCAAGACCCCATTTTTGTCATCCTGAGCGCAGCGAAGGATCTTTTTGTACCATATCTACATATATCACGTGGAAAGATTCTTCGCTGCGCTCAGAATGACAAGGGTGCTGAATAGTTACATTTAGTTTATGTCAATGCACAATCAAGCCCGGCTGGAATTCTTTTTCCGCCGGGTTATTTTTTTTTGCCGGATATGAAAGATGCTTGACCATGGCGTTACACAATGCTTTATACTATACTCGATGTCGATGACTTTTTCGAATTGTAACGATGAATTGTTGTCGTCAGGCGAGGCGGAGGACGACGGTGGGCTAACGCCCACCTAGGACGACAACGAAGCGTGGCGGCAACAAGGCTCGTTACAAACGGAAAGTGTTATCGACATCGAGTATTAAATAATATTTTAAATAGTAAAAGCCCTGCATTTGCAGGGGTTCCGGCGTTGCCTAATATTTAATTTTAGTTGGTGCCATTACTCTGTCTGGTAACTGATTTGCGCATACTATACTGTATTATTTTAGTTAACAACGAATTATTGTAGATAGGTCGCATATTACAATGAGCAAACACATTGCCGCTGTCATTAAAAATATAAGGCTTGCACATGGCCTTACACAGGAAAAGCTTGCCGAAGTGATTGATAGGTCACCCGGCCATGTCGGCATGCTTGAGCAGGGGCGGGCGACGCCATCTTACGAAGTAATGGAAAAGCTCATTAACAAATACGATTTGGATGCAAACCTCTTTTTTAAGGAGAAGCGCTGGGCTGCGGAATCGATAAGCGCTGTCATAGCAAAATCAGTGCAGAACATGCCATCGGAAGTGCGGGAATGTCTCAGGTTATATGCACATGTCGTCGACCAGTTTTCGAAAGAAATAAGGGATTCGGCTGAAAGTTGAGGCTTTCACTTAACCTTTTGCGTGACAAAAGACAAATGAACTTCAAAGGCGCCTTGTGGGATTTCCAGGGGATGCAAAATATATGCCAGCCGCTGTTCCTGTACCCCCAGCGCCGTAAAAGCGTTGACTACAGCGGAAACCAACTTCTCTGCGTTCTCAGCCGACAGTTGCGGCATTTCGACAGCGATTGCGCTGTCGCTTGTGTTTTTTGGCGATTTTATAAAATCACCCAGCATAGATAGAGTTTCATTATCAAGGGCGTTTTGTTTATCAGGTGAAAACAAAAATGAGAGTAAACCCTCGGAAGGGTTGCTGTATGTCGGGCCTGACTCCGGGGGGGTGTATGGTTCATCATTCTCCTCGCCGTTGCCGTCATCGGTAGGCTCAACCTCAACCGGTGTAAGCCCGTCGCCTGATGGCGGCGGGCTTTGTGTAATTACCGGCGGTGGGGTCATAACAATAGAGTCACTTGGAGATTCCGATGCTTCTGAACCCTGATCTTCGGGATTTTCCGAAGCTTCCGGGCTCTGGTTTCCGGGAGTATCTGATGTCTCCGGGTTCTGTTTTCCAGGATTTTTCGATTCTTCCGAGTTTTGATTTTCATGATTTTGCGGTGGCTGGTTGGCAATAGCGGTGTACAAGAGAATTGCTGACGGTACTAAAAGCAATAACAACACAAGAACTATAGCGATCACGATTTTTCCGCGCTCGGTCAGCTCATAGTTATACATTGACATTCCCCCTTTTTGTCGTTGTTGTCAGCATCTCTCCCCGGTGTTTCTAACTCTGATGTCCCCTGATGTCCCCATATTTAAAGCCGCGCCCCGATACGCCCGCCTGTTGACGGACATACGCCACGCTGCATAATCCTTAGGCTAACCTATCCGGAAATGAAAGTCAGGATTTCTTTTAGCCTCTGGGCTTCGGCTTCGATAGCGAAGAACTGTTTCGTGTGCAAATCCCGGCGGTTTTCGATCAGCCTGCGCAGCCTCATTATCTGCTGCTCAAGCTCATCAACTTCGGTATTGCGCGCCGAAATATAATCATCGGTATGCTTGGCGAACCGCTCCGCATACTCTTTGAGCATCTTAACGCGTAAAATACCATCACCCATCAATAGGTCAAAGTCAAAGCCGGATGCTGCAACTATCTTACTGACAATTTCGCGCCGCGACTCATCCGGAAGTGATTCCGGAAGCGTCCTTAGATATTCCTCAATCAGATATATAGTATCCGTCCGCTTTGACTTCAGGGATAGCGCTTCATATAATTCTTCGATATTAAGGTATCTCTCGGTATAATTCTCGACTGGCGGCGGTTCCGGCGGCTTTTCGAACGCGAATGAGGCTGTTGGCGTGAATTGTGTACCCGGAGCGTACATCGCGCCCGCCGTGGCAGGAGATACAGGCGCAAACGGTACGTCCGGCCTGGCGATAGGCTGCTCGCTCATTGGGATGTCCTCCTTGAAATCAATTCCGCTGAAAAATGGGTTCGGTTGCGGGGGCTCTGCCCGTTTAGGCGGCTCTGGCTCAGGTTGAATCACAGGTGTAAGCGGCTCAAATGCGGCGCTCGACGCCTGTCTTGGCAGTTCACGTTCCAATTGTCGTGACCGCTCTACCGAAACGGTGGGGGTAAACATTCCCGGAACAGGCTGCTGCGCGGCGGGCTTAACTTTAACAGCCTCCCCGTCAGATGGATTCAACATAGATCGCAAATCCGCATCGGCGCGCCCGTGTCCGTTCGCGCCGTTGGAATCCACTTCCTGCGAATCATTCCCGGAACTGGTTTTTCGTATCATACCCCTGCGTTCCAGCATTGCCATAAATTTACTTTCATTTTGTTTATCCGGCATGCCGCAAACCTCCCAGACTATTGTCATTACTTTGCGCTGGTTCTTGGTATTTTTTGGGCGTACTCCCAATAGAATTGATTTTATGCAAATACTCCACATCTGTCAAGGACTTTTTATATAATGAGCATTATTATGTAGATTTTTATTGATTACTTATGTAAAAATAACTGGCGAACTGTATAACCAGGCGTTTTCTCCGCATTTTTCGGCGCTGCGGTTGAAATTGCATCAAAGTTGTGGTATCGTAAAGTAATAGTGGAGATTAATCCGGAATATGGAAGGGACGGGTAGTTATTTGAAAAGGGCTATCGCAGCGGGGTTGGTTTTATTTTTATTGTTATTCATGGCTACGGCTTCCGCTTCTACGGTGGGGTCTTCCACAGACCCGCTGATTACGCGCAGTTATCTGGACGGCGTGTTTGCAGCGGCATTAAAATCGGAAATCAATGGTACGCTCGGCGGAACTGCGGACAGTGCTATTGGTAGAGTTGACGATATAAGCAAAACCCATATTGGTTACATATTCGCCCCAAGATTTACTAAGATATCTCTTGCTGAAGGCGGCTCTGTCTCGCTGTCATCAGGCGGAAGCTTCATCCTGCTTTCCGGATCGGCTTCGCTGAGCCTTTCCGGCGGAACGGTCATTAACATATCGACCGGGGCCGAGGTCCCCGCCGGTTCGCGTCTGTCGACCAACCAACGTTATTTCTGCGTAGAAAACACGACGGCGCGGATAACGGCAAACTCTGCGGCGACAGGTCAGGTTGACGGGTACTATCTCGTTGACGGCGCCGATATTCCCGCGACTCACCTGCCGTTTTTGGACGTACCGGAAAGCGCCTGGTTCTTCGAGGCTGTTGATTATGTCTTTGGCAACGAGCTGTTTACGGGTACCTCGGCGACCACATTCTCGCCTAATTCATCAATGACACGCGCAATGTTCGTTACTGTGCTGCACAGGCTTGACGGTCGCCCATCAGCCGGCGCCGGCGCCGGGTTTTCCGATGTGGGTGACAAGTCGGCATACTATTACGCCGCTGTCGCATGGGCAAGCGCGAATGATATTGTTAACGGGTATTCCGACGGTACTTTCAAACCGGATTCGCAGGTAACAAGGGAACAGATGGCGGCGTTCATGTACCGATATGCCTTGTATAATGGAGCCGACCAGTCAGCACCCGGTACTGTGTTTGATACGTTCCCGGACAGGGCCAGGGCCTCCGGATATGCCGCCCATGCTATGCGATGGACGGTATCGCGGGAAATCATAAGAGGGTCAGGAGGCATGCTCCTGCCGCAAAACACTGCCACAAGGGCTGAAGTTGCGCAGATAATCTATAATTATTGCCATAGTACGCAATAAACCACCCCGGCGCTCCGCGCCACCCCTCCACGGGAGGGGAATTTACGGATGCGCTCCAACCCAATTCCCCTCCTGTGGAGGGGTGCCGCTTGACCGAGGCGATGGAAAAATCCGCGACTATACAATTCCCCTCCTGTGGAGGGGTGCCGCTTGACCGAGGCGATGGAAAAATCCGCGACTATACAATTCCCCTCCTGTGGAGGGGTGCCGCCCGCAGGCGGCGGGGTGGTTTCCCCTCTGCTTCCAATTGAGCTTCATGGAGCTTGTGCCGCCCGCAGGCGGCGGGGTGGTTTCACCCCAATTGCACAAGCCGATATTTTTCCTTCTTGATTTAAAATGTTCGCCCTATGGGAACAGATGTTCCCGCAGGACGAACATTTTACTTGAAAACAGCTCTTCCATCTGATACTATTACTGTGTAGGAATCCAAATACTCAAATCTCAAATGCTCAAAACCGGAGTATAGCTTAATTTATCGCTAAATATGTACTAAATTACTCCATTTTATCAAGCAATAGGGTGAAATTATGAGTAGTGATGTCAGCGAACGAAATACGGCGCATGTTTTATCGGTAGACCGCGCCTTACTGTTACTGGATATCCTGGCGCGGGAGGACAGGGAGATGGGGCTGATGGAAATCGCCAAAACCCTATCATGGCCGAAGACTACCGTTCACGGGCTTATCGCCACGCTCCGCGACCGTCAATATGTTGATCAATCCCCTGTCACAGGCCGTTACCGCTTAGGCGTGAAACTGTTCGAGCTGGGTAATATTGTCGCGCGCAACTGGGATATCCGCGCCGTTGCAAGACCCGCTATGCAGCAACTCAACTGCCGGCTCGGCGAAATGGTCCAATTGGCGACGGAGTCAGGCGGAGAGGTGTTATATATCGAAAAACTGGATTCCTCACATATGATGCGTATCGTGTCCGAGATAGGCGCAAGGCTGCCGATGCACTGCACCGGGCTCGGTAAAGTTCTGCTCGCATTTAAAGAACACTCCAAAATAAAGTGGATAATCGCAAAACACGGCCTGCGGAAGATGACGGCGAACACCATAACCGAGCGCGATGTACTGGACAGGGAACTTGCAAAAATCAGGCAGCAAGGGTTTGCAATTGACGACAGGGAGATAATGGACAGCCTCCGGTGCGTAGCGGCGCCGATACATGACAGCAAAGGAAACGTAGATTATGCAATAAGCATCTCAGCGCTTGCGGACAACCTTTATGGCAAACGCCTGGATATAGCGCTCGAAGAGTTGATTCAGACCGCGCAGAGCATCTCATACATGATGGGATACAGAAAACCAAACGATTAATAATGGTATCTATTCAGCACCCCTGCTACCAAAACTCCAGTTTAGTCATCCTGAGCGCAGCGAAGGATCTTTTAATACCATATTTGCATATCCCACGTGGAAAGATTCTTCGCTACGCTCAGAATGACAGGGGTACTGAATAGTTACTTATAATGAAAAAATACCCAACCAACAACAAGCCACAACGATAATATGTGATTTGTAATCTGTAATCTGTAATCTGTGATTTGTGATTTGTGATTTGTGATTTGTAATTTGTAATTTGTAATTTGTAACAGGGGGTTAACATGGATAAGAAAAGGCCTGAGATAGCAAACAGCATTCAAACGGGCGGCTTTATGACTAACTACCATGATATAGGCGAAGGCTATCCAATCGTGTTCATACACGGCTCCGGGCCGGGTGTGTCCGCGTGGGCAAACTGGAATAAGCTTTTTCCTTTACTGAAAAAAGATTTCCGCATATTGGCGCCGGATATGGTTGGTTTCGGCTTTTCGGAGAGGCCCAAAGCCACGCTCTACAATATGAGCATGTGGGTACGGCAGATAAAAGACTTTTTTGACGCGCTGGAGATAGAAAAGGCAAACATTGTGGGTAATTCCTTCGGCGGCGCGCTTGCGCTTGCCGTTGCCATCAAATACCCCGGACTAATCAACAAGATGGTCCTCATGGGGAGCATGGGCATTAGCTTCCCTCTTACTTACGGGCTCGACAGGGCTTGGGGTTATACACCTTCCCCCGCGAATATGGAGGAATTGCTTGAACTGTTTACATACGACCATTCTTTCGTATCGGAAGAGCTCATAAAAACCAGATATGAATCCAGCATACAACCGGGATTTCAGGAGAGCTTTTCATCCATGTTCCCTGCCCCGCGCCAACAAGGCGTGGAAGGCATGGCAAAAGACGAGTCTTATATCCGGAATATCCCTCACGAGACACTGATAATACATGGCCGGGAGGACAGGATAATCCCGATGGAAAACTCCCTTAAATTACTGCATCTGATCGACAATGCGCAACTGCATATCTTTGGAAAATGCGGCCACTGGACACAAATCGAGCACACGGAAGAATTTGCCGGTTTAATAAGCTCATTTTTCAAAGGGTAGAGATTATGAGCGAGAATGTCATTAGAAGGCTGGCGGATTCATTATATCTCGCCGAATGGGACAGGATCCCGGTCCCTCCACTCTCGCAGCAATACCGATTGCTCTCATTGAACGAAGCCTACGCAATACAGATGAGGAACATAAATCGCGTGTTATCCATGGGTTACAAAATCTCGGGTAAGAAAATCGGGCTCACGTCACAGGGGATACAGCGTCAACTCGGCGTGGATGAACCGGATTACGGGCATCTGCTTTCCGCGATGGAATGCCGGGACGGCATCGTGCGTACCTCGCAGCTGATCCAGCCTAAAATCGAAGCCGAGCTTGCGTTTATCCTGGGCTCTGACCTCACTGGAGGCGGTGTGACGGTCGAAGACGTCCGCAACGCGACAGATTATGTGGTCGGCGCGTTTGAGATCGTAGACAGCCGCGTAGCTGATTGGAAGATCAAGCTGGTTGACACGGTGGCGGACAACGCATCGTCCGGACGGTATATCCTGGGTACAAACCGTTTGGACATCAGAAATATGGATTTAGCGGCGGTATCCATGAAACTTTATAAAAACGGCGCGCCAATCGAAGAAGGCATTGGCGCAAACGTACAGGGCGACCCATGCGCCGCTGTCGCCTGGCTGGCAAACAAGTTATGGAGCTATGGCGTGACCCTAAAGAAAGGCGAAGTTATTCTGTCAGGCGCGTTTTCTGCGGCGCCATCGGCTCATAGGGGGCAAGTCTTTATAGCGGAATTCAGTTCCTTTGGGAGTGTGAAAGCGGAATTTCGATAGCGGGAGTGTTTGAGCTGGATAAAATAAAAGTAGCGGTCATTGGGCCGGGTAATATCGGTTCAGACCTGATGTTCAAGATATTTCGAAGCAAAAATCTTGAAATGGGTATGATGATCGGGATTGATGAATCCGAGGGGATAAAGCGCGCCGCTTCTTATGGGGTTGAAGTGGCAACAGGCGGCGTTGCCGCGCTTGAAGGTCGCAAGGACATTAAAATTGCCTTCGACGCGACCAGCGCCGCCGCGCACTTAAGTATTAACAACCCCGTACTGAAACGTGAGGGGATCATTGCTATCGACCTGACGCCGGCAGCTATCGGGCCATACTGTGTTCCGAGCGTGAATCTGGACATGCTGAGCGATGAGCGAAACATCAACATGGTGACCTGCGGCGGGCAGGCGACCATACCAATCGTCCACGCAATATCGCGGGTGGCGGGGGTGAGTTATGCGGAAATCGTCGCCTGTATCTCATCAAAAAGCGCCGGGCCAGGCACGCGCGCGAATATGGACGAATTCACCGAGACCACGTCAAAAGGGCTGGAGATTGTAGGCGGAGCGGACAAGGGGAAAGCCATTATAATACTTAATCCCGCGGAACCCCCTTTGATGATGACCAATACGATAATAGTAAAAATCAAAGACCACTTTATTGGGATTGAGGAGATCACAGCTTCGGTCA
>Ga0123356_10004941_pt1 | contig 13671 bp, 12 predicted proteins | sample TergutEmb28metaG_2_FD_92546 | JGI IMG/M metagenome (GOLD analysis project Ga0123356, IMG submission 92546) | Embiratermes neotenicus P3 segment gut microbial communities from Petit-Saut dam, French Guiana - Emb289 P3 | ecosystem: Host-associated > Arthropoda: Insects > Digestive system > Gut ...
GGGATTCTTCCACTGTTTGCGCCTTGGCCGAGCCGCCAACAATCAATGTGATGGCCAACAAAGAAACCGCGGGAGAGACCACCAGCATCATCACAAGCCAGCTAATATCGGGAAGAAGCAAGCTGCCGGTGGTGAGCACGACTTGTACTTCTACTACAAGCAGCATCACGAAAAAAGAAGAAAACGATACGACCATGCTCAGCAAAAACGAGGCCCATACTTTCGACTGAAATATCTTTTTGAGCAAAAGGGGGCAATACAGCAGGGTCTCCAAAGTCCGCTTTTCTTTTTCGCCCACAAAGGAGCTTGCAGCCATAATCGACGCCGCCATGATGGGGATCATTGTAAAAAAGATGGGCATGATGTTGTTGAGCACAAGCATGATCAATGTGCGGTTTAGCGTATCCCCACGCTTGCCGATGGGCAGCAGGTTAATTAGCATTTGGAACGATCCCATTTCTTCCAGGGCAAAATGAATCCCTAAAATAAACACGGTGGGAAGGAATACAGTAAACATAAAGGGCACTACGATCAAAGCGGGGAGCAGGCGTTTGTTGGAGACTACACTCCTAAAGTCCTTTTTGATGATGGCGGCTTGCATGGCGTTAATCATTTTGCTTCCCCCTTTTTCTCCAGCAAAGCGAAGTATATCTCTTCTAGTGACAGCCTTCGGGCCGATACATGGTACACGCTGCCGCCCTCGTCCACAATGCGTTTTACAACAAGGGGGATTTCATCTTCTGACTGCACGTTGATTTCGTATTGCTGTTCCCCGGTTTTGATGCTGACGGTCATTCCGGAAAAAACAAGGGAACGAAGCGCTTCAATGCTTCCCGCCGCAAGCAGGACGCCTTCGTCAATCAGCCCGTAGGAGCTGCAAATCTCCTGTGCGTAACGCAACTGGTGGGTGCATAAAAAGATGGTGGCGCCGTCGTTTTTTGCCAGGCTCTTGATCATGTGGTTTACACTTAGCACACTTTCGGGATCCAGGCCCGAAGTCGGCTCATCTAAAAAAAGAATTTTGGGTTGATGGATCATTGCCCGTGCCAGCGAGAGCCGCTGCCGCATGCCCGTAGAATAGGCGGCCAGCTTCCGGTCTTTTGCGTCCATCAGGTCTAATTCACTTAACAAAGCAAGCGCGCGATCCTTGCTTTGGGCGGGGGATACACCAAACAGTGCGCCGTAAAAAAGCAGGTTTTGCAAGCCGGTCATGTTGTCATACATTTGCGCGTGTTCTGTTACCACCCCGGAGATGGCATGGATTTGTTCGGGTTTGGCCGAAGGGTCCATGTCAAATACCCGGCATGATCCTCCCGTGGGGGACAACATGCCGTTCAGCAGCTTAACGGTGGTGGTTTTTCCTGATCCGTTGGGGCCTAAAAAGCCAAAAACTTCGCCCTGATCCAAGGAAAAGCCGATACTTTTGACGGCTTCTTTGCCGCTGGCATATGTTTTGGATAGGTTTTCTGCGATGACTGCTTTCATTCCTCATCCCTCCCTGCTATAGCCATTATATAGCAGATCGCCATATTGCGCAAGTGGCAACCTTTACGGTATAATGAAAAAGTAAAGCATTTAATTTTTTCTTGAAGCCTCGTCATTTGCAGGACGCCCTGCAGAATCCCTCCACCGCTGCGGCGGTCCCCCTCCCTTTAACAAGGGAGGTAAGGGGAAAAAACGCGAGGTTCGAGAAAAATCCTTATCCCTCTTGTCAAAGGGGGGAGGGCCACCGCAGTGGCGGGGGGATTCCCAAGTGGCGATGTATATGCACTTACTTATGAGTTGAGAAAAATGCAACAGGAGGCCCGCCTTTGACCTACAAATATGTCGTATCCGACCTGGACGGAACCCTTCTGAACGAACAAGGGGAACTTTCGCCGTACACGCTGGAGGTGCTGGGCCGCCTGCAAGATGCGGGCGTGGGGTTGATTGTGGCCTCGGGCCGGGTTACGGCTTCGGTATTGCCTTTGGCACGGGCCATTGGAACCGAGCTGCCCATCATCACAGGAAACGGCGCGGTGATCGCCGACGGCCGTACCGGCGCTCCACTCATTGCCCAGTGTTTACCTCAAGAAGATGCTGTGGAAGCCGCACTGGCATTAGAAGCCGAGGGCCATTACTTTCACAGCTATAGCCCGGAGCCGGATAAGCCCTTTTATTGTTCCGCAACTTGTGAGGACAGCGCCATATACAGCCGGGCTGTGAGCATGGAGGCCCAGACCGTGGGCAAGCTATCTGATTTTTTGAATAAGCCGCAAGCTGCCACCCCTAAGCTGCTGGCTGTCGTAGACGCCGAAGTAATGCCCGGCCTGCGCGACAGGCTCCGCGACCGTTTTGCCGGGCGGCTCACCGTAACCAACTCCACGCCCCATTTGATCGAGATTACACGGCATGGCGTCAACAAGGGTGCGGCCCTGCTTGCGTTGTGCACGCGGCTGGGTGTGGAGCCCGCCCGGTGCATTGCCTTTGGCGACGGTGGCAACGATAAGTCTTTGTTGGCGGTGGCCGGGTTGGGCATAGCGGTAAAAAACGCGCAGCCCTCGCTGCTAGCCATGGCCGCCAAGGTGTGCGGCTCTAACGAAGAGGATGGGGTGGCCCGGTATTTGGCCCAGTGGTTGCTAGGCGACAGGGAGGAAAGAGCATGATATCCGCCCAAGACTTTATGGAGACCCTGGAACTCCAAGTGCTGGTGCCCGGCGTCCGCACGGAGTGGGATGTGCGCACCACCGACCTCAACCGGCCCGGCTTGCAGTTTGTGGGCTATTATGATTACTTTGCCTACGAGCGGCCCCAGGTGGTGGGCAAGGCGGAGATGTCGTACCTGCAATCCCTGGGTCCGGAGATCCAGCGTGAGCGGCTCACCAAGTATTTTTCGTACGATATGCCCTGCGTGGTGATCACCCGCAGCATGCCTTGCCCGGAAGTGCTGGCCGAGCTGGCCCAGGCGCGCAACGTGCCGGTGTACCAAGCCAGCGTGGTGACCACCCGGTTTTTTGTGAGCGCCATCAATTTTTTGAGCTCCCGGCTGGCCCCCCGGGTCACCCGGCATGGGGTGCTGGTGGATGTGTATGGCGTAGGCGTGCTGATCACGGGTGAATCCGGCGTGGGCAAAAGCGAGGCTGCGTTAGAGCTGGTGAAGCGCGGCCATCAGCTGGTGGCCGACGACGTGGTGGACATCTGCCGCGTGGCCGAGAACCGGCTGGTGGGCGAGGCGCCGGAGATGGTGCGGCACTTTATGGAGATCCGTGGCCTAGGCATCATCGACATCCGCGCCATGTACGGCGTGGGCGCCGTTGTTCCCACCAAGTCCATCGACATTGTGATCCATTTGGAGTTATGGCGCGACCACAAGGAGTATGATCGGCTGGGCCTTTCCGAAGAGTACATCACCATACTGGGCGTAAAGCTGCCCTACATCGTGATGCCGGTGCGCCCCGGCCGCAACCTGGCCATCATTATTGAAGTAGCGGCCCGAAACTGGCGGCTCAAGCGTATGGGCTACAACGCCGCCGCCGAGCTGGACAGCCGCCTTACCGAGATGCTGCAGCGCTCCCGTGAGGAGGAGCAATCAACAAGCACATAGGAGGCCAAACATGGTTTACATCGGCATCGACCTAGGGGGAACCAACATCGCCGTGGGCGTGGTAGATGAAAACGGCAAGATATTGCACAAGGGCTCCAGGCCTACCTTGGTGGAGCGGGGATACGGTCCCGTGATCGCCGATATGGCCGCCGAATCGCTGAAGGTGTTGGGGGAATCCGGCTACACCTTGGACGATGTGGCCGCCATTGGCGTGGGCGTGCCCGGCGTGGCCGATCCGGATACCGGCCGCATCCCCTTTTGCACCAATTTGGCTTGGCATGACGTGCCCTTTTGGGCGGAGTTCCAGCAACATATCAACAAGCCCCTGTACGTGGAAAACGACGCCACCGTGGCCGGGCTGGCCGAATCTGTATCCGGCATCAGCGCCGGTGCAAACAGCAGCGTGTTCCTTACCTTGGGCACCGGGCTGGGCGGCGGCATCATAATCGATGGCAAACCCTACAGCGGGCATCACCATGTGGGTTCGGAGCTGGGGCATATCATCATCGAAATGGACGGTGAGTTGTGCACCTGCGGCCAACGGGGTTGCTTTGAGCGTTATGGCTCCGCTACGGCGCTGATCCGTGATGGCCGCCGCGCCCTGGATCACACCCCGGATTCCTTGATCGGCCAGCTTTGCGGCGGCGATCCGGCCAAAATCAACGCCAAAATCGTGATCGACGCCGCCCGCCAGGCCGATCCCGCCGCTACCAAGGTATTCCGCCGTTACGCGCGTTCCCTGGCCGTGGGTATCGTGTCTATCATCAACTTTATCGATCCTCAGGTGGTGGTGCTGGGTGGCGGCGTGTCTTTGGCGGGGGACTTTTTGCTCGATGCCGTAAAAGAAGCGCTTAAGCCCATGGTGTTCTTTAAGTCCTTGCCCTACGCCGATATCAAGCTGGCCATGCTGGGGCCCGACGCCGGCATCATCGGCGCGGCCATGCTGGGAAGGTGACCGTGTTGCGCTTTGGCCCGGCGGGTAATTCCGAATCTTTTTATGCCCAGGGGTACAAACATACGGATCAGGCCCCGGCTTGGCTCCAGGCCATGGGCCTCAATGCCATGGAATACCCGGCGGGGCGCGGTGTGAGCCTCAAAGAAGAAACCGCCCTTCGCATTGGCAAGGCGGCCCGGGCCCACGGCGTGGCGTTTAGCATCCACGCGCCCTATTATGTTAATTTCGCCAACCCCGATCCCGAGCGGTATCAGCGCAACAGCGGTTATATACTGGACAGCGCCCGCGCGGTGCGTTTTTTGGGCGGCGACCGGGTGGTGGTGCACGTGGGCAGTTGCGCCAAGTTGGATCCCAAAGAGGCTTTAGCCAACGTATTGGATGGTTTGCGCCGCGTGCGCCAAGATTTGACCGGCGCCGGATTCGGCGATATACACCTATGCCCCGAGACCATGGGCAGAGACAGCCAGATCGGCGATTTGGACGATATATTGCGTATCTGCGAGCAAGACGAAACCTTTGTGCCCACCATCGACTTTGCCCACCTCCACGCCCGCAGCCGCGGCGGTTTGCGTATAACCGAGGATTTTGACGCTATTTTGAATCGTGTGATCGAAGTGCTGGGGGAGGAACGCGCCCGGAGTTTCCACGCCCACTTTTGCCGCATTGAGTACAATCAAAGCGGCGAAAAGCGGCACCGAACCTTTGCGGACACCCAGTTTGGGCCAGATTTTGCGTTGCTTGCGCCCCTGCTGGCCGATGAGAAGTGGACGCCCAGGATTATCTGCGAGTCGGCGGGTACGCAGGCGGAGGATGCTTGTGTGATGCGGGATATGGTGGGGGAGGCGCGGAAGATATAGCCATGCTAGGGTTTCGCGTGAGATAGAATCGTGCCCTGCTCTACCTCATCAGCTTGGATATAGCCGCTGACGCCCTCTACATCCATTTCCCAGCCGATCTCTTGGCGGGGTACCATCACGTACAGCCAACCGTTGTCGCATTCCATCATCACGTGCATCAGCGTGCCTTTGGGCAGTTCCATGACGCTTTCCGCCTGCGGGTTTGGGCTGATCCGCAGGATTCGCGCCTCTGTGGTCCGTGCCATAGGGAGTGGCGCGCTCCACATCATGGATTCGCTAATATTGCGAAGGCCTGTGCCGTCGGGAAATCTGAGATATACACCGGAAATCCAGCCTTCCTCTCGTCCCAGGCGCACGTGGTACCAGGGCGTATTTTCGCCCCTTCTCGGCCTTAGTGCATGGTACCAGGGCCTATCGGCGCTTTTTTGCCCCAGCACCTGCACCAGCGCACCAGATTGCACCCTGCCCAGGCTGCGGCTGCCTACGGTGGCCCTCGTTCGCAGATTCACAAGGCCAGAAGTCATGGCCAGATCTATGTCGTCAAAGCGTTCCCAGGATGCTTCGGCAATGCGCTTGGCCTCCTCTCCGCTGGTGGGAAAGTCCTTGATGCCATTCATGTGCTCAATCCACAGGGGCACATACGCGGGATAAAAAGGGGCGTCCCGGAGAGGGCTTGCCATCGGCAGATCGATCACTCGGAAGCCGTAATTTGAATACCTGTTTAAGATTGCGATTCCATTCCCCTCGGCGTCCACCGACTCATAGGCGTGGACATACCAAAGCGCCGCCAAATCGAATCCGTAACTCTCCATTCCGCCGTCATCCCGGGGATAGGTGACGGAAAAAAACTCGGAGCCTAAACCGTAACTGCCGGCCTGGCCAATATCCGAGAGGGTGATATAAAACTCTCGCCCCGGAAGCAGTGCTTTGGCTCCCAGGCGCGAAACAGTCCATTCTCTTTCTTCTTTTTCTACGCTTTCGTCACTTTCATCTTCTTCATCTTTTTCGTAATTTTCTGCTAGGCCTACTAAGATACGGTTGCCCTCCTCCTCCAGCGCCACCAACGCGATGGTGCCGCGCAGATGCCACAGGACGCCGCCCTCATTGATCCCATACTCCAGCATAGCCCCGCGATAGCATGGGAGGCTCTCGAAGCCGTTTGCATCCAACACCTGCCGAAGTTCCTGTGGCAGATCCTCCTCAAAGGCGGTGGCGCGATAGACGGGTTCTCTGCTGTTGTGCGCCTCCCAGGTTTTGGTTTCGGCCAAGGCGGCTACATGGAAAAAAGACAAAAATAGCGCCGTTAGGATAAAAACAAGCAGGGCTTTTTTCGGGGTGTTCATGCGTTTCTTCCTCCCTTCATACGTATGTTTTTGTGCTGGTTTTGCTAAAAATCGTTGACTTTCCCGCATTTGCTGGGGTATAATACAGAAGGAAGCGGATGGGCTTTAAGTGATTGTAGCCCGAGGCTAGATGCGGTTGCGGTGGCTCATCACCGTGGCCGCTTTCCGTATTTCAGCGATTAAGCGCGCAATAGCGTTAATCAACCCGATCAGGTCTCGCACTGAGGCCTCACCTCCTCTCCTCCATGATGGAAAAGAAATAGGTAAAGCCCATCCGCCGCAGCCTTGCGAATGGCTGCACAGACAGAATAAAGCAAAATTCGACAGATGTAAATCCCTATTTTGTTCTATCGCCCCAAGGAAAAACTTGTACCACGCGCCCCGGTATGATAGAATAAGCCGTACATTACGAAACCATGGAGGAAAACGGCATGAATACGCGTACCAAGGCGTTGCTAAACCGCCTGCCAGGTGGAGCGCAGGCCGCGTTGATCCACAATCCATCCAATATGCGGTATTTAGGCGGGTACACTGGCGAGGGCCTGCTGCTTATTTCCCCGGCAATCTGCGCCGTTGTAACGGATTTCCGTTACATCGAGCAGGCAAACATGGAAGCGCCCGGTTATGCCGTGCATCAAACATCCTCGCCCACCACCCACAATGTGGTGGCCTTTGGATTGCTTAAAGAGGCGGGTGTAACCAACGTTGCCATAGAAGAAGACACCGTGACCCACGCCCAGTACAAGGCCCTTGTGGCCGCCATGCCGGGCATCAATTTTGTGGCCTTGGATAACGTGCCCGAAGCGCTGCGCCGTGTGAAGGACGAGGGGGAGATCGCGGCCCTTGAGCAGGCCAATGGCATCACCGCAAAAGCCTTTGATTATATCTGCGGCTTTATCCGCCCCGGCGTCACCGAAAAACAGATTGCCATGGAGCTGGAGCGCTGGGTGCAGGAAAACGGCGCGGATTCCGCGGCATTTCCCATTATCGTGGCTTCCGGGCCAAACGGTTCGCTGTGCCACGCAACGCCTGGGCCCCGCGCTGTGCAGGCAGGGGATTTGATCACCGTGGACTTTGGCGCGTGCGTAAATGGCTACCGTGCCGACATGACGCGTACCGTGGCCTTGGGGTCGATTTCTGCCGAACAGCGCCATATTTACGATACGGTGCAGGAGGCCCAAAAGCGCGCTCTGGCCGCAGTGAAACCTGGCGCGTTATGCAAAGAAGTAGACGCCGTGGCCCGGGATTATATCGACGCGGTCGGGTACAAGGGCCGGTTCGGCCACGGGCTGGGGCATGCCACCGGCTTGGACATCCACGAGGAGCCCCGCTTTAACACCACCTCCACCGGCGTGCTGGAGGCGGGCATGACCATGACCGTGGAGCCCGGCGTGTACCTGCCGGGTGTGGGCGGCGTGCGCATTGAGGATAGCATACTGGTAACCCGCGATGGATGCAAGGTTTTGACACCGGCCACAAAAGAATTAGTAACAATACCAGTAGGATAACGCAAAGAATATGTGGAGGGATTGCCAATGGTTACCGCAGGCGATTTTCGTAAGGGATTAACCGTCGAGTGGGAAAACGGCGTGTGGGTTATCGTGGATTTTCAGCATGTAAAGCCGGGCAAGGGCGCCGCTTTTGTGCGCACAAAAATCAAAAACATCATGACCGGTGCGGTGGTTGAGCGCACCTTTAACCCCACCGACAAGATGCCCCGGGCGATTATCGAAACCAAAGAGATGAACTATCTGTACAAAGATGGCGATCTGTACTACTTTATGGATACGGAAACCTACGAGCAGCTTCCCCTGAATCATGACCAAGTGGAAGATGCCATCCCCTACGTAAAGGAAAACACCACGGTGCAGGTGCGGTTCTTTAAGGGCAGCGCCTTCTCGGTAGAGGCCCCCAACTTTGTGACCCTGGAGGTCACCAATACCGAACCTGGCTTTAAGGGCGATACCACCTCCAACACCTATAAGCCCGCCACGCTGGAGACCGGGCTGGAGGTTTCGGTTCCGCTGTTTATCAACATTGGCGAGTTGATCCGTGTGGATACCCGGAGCGGCGAATACATGGAGCGCGCCTGACATCATTGCATAAAGGAGAAATAGACATGAACTCAATGACCGATCAGGTGGCTTATTTAAAGGGTTTGGCCGATGGCTTAAACATCACCGATGCCGATAACACCGGCAAACTGTTGCTGGCGATCATCGACACGCTGGATGCCATCGCCTCGGCGGTTTCCAAGGTAGAAATCGCCCAGAAAGAGTTGGATGACTACGTGGAAGATATCGACGAGGATCTCTCCGGCATCGAAGAGATATTGTTTGGCGACGACGATGAGGATGATGATGACGACGATGACGACGATGACGACGACGAGGACGATGGCCTGATCGAATACGATTGCCCCCACTGTGATACCACCGTGTTTTTTGACGAGGAGGCCTTCTCGCTGGAGGAAGAGCACAGATGCCCCCGCTGCGACAAGGCCATCTTTGGCGAGGGCGATGATGAGGACGAAGACGACGAGTAAGGCCTAAATACAAAACGCGGCATATAATGGAACGGACTTAATGTTGTTTTCAAAGCCAAAGTTTCTGCCTGAAATGCGGATAGAGTAAGCCGGCTTGTACTTGCCCACAAATATGCCAAGGCTTTTGGATTTGGTACGGACGCCGGTTTTTGCCTCTATGGCAACGATATCGTTCCCTTTTTGTAAAACAAAATCCAGCTCGGCTTTGCCCTCTGTTGTCCAGTAGTGCAGGGGGTATTGCTTGGCGGCAAAAACCTGGGCCACATAGTTTTCTGTAAGGGCGCCCAGGAAGGTATTGTCCGTTGTGCCCGCCGCCAAAATGGTTTGTTGAGAGATGCCGCTTTTGATGGTTAACAAACCCACGTCGCTCATGTACAGCTTAAAGCTGGCAAGGTCGCTGTATGCCGAAACCGGCATGAATCCATGTTCGATCCGGACACATTTGAGCACCACGCCCGCAAAGTGCAGCCAATCAATGGCCGAGCCGAAAATGGTTGAGGTGCCGCCCCGCTGTGCCAGCTTATATTGAAACTTTTTGTTCTCTTTGGCAAGTTGAACCGGGATGGAGTTGTAGGCCGCGCGGATTTTTACGCTCTCGCTGTTGGAGGCATACTTGGCCATGTCCGCGATATAATCGTTTACGATTCTGTTTTGCGCATCCGGCACGGGGAGCAGGCTGCTGCTTTCCACATAGGTGAGTACTGCCCGCGGCATTCCGCCAATAATCAAGTAGAGTTTGTGCAAATCCAACGCCTTCTGGTGCAAGGCGGCTGGCAATGCTTCGTTGGTTTCAAAGGCCTGTTTGATTTCTTCACAAAGCAGTTCCTGACCTAACGCCCACAGGAATTCTTCAAAATCAAGGGGGAACAGTGTTCTGGAATCTACATTGCCAACGGGGAAAGAGTATTGCTCCCGGTTGATTGCTACCCCTAAAAGGCTGCCGGCACAGGCGATGTGGTGTTCCGGCATGTTTTCATTAAAGTATTTTAGCGAAGTGAGCGCCCGTTCGCAAGTTTGTATTTCATCAAATACAATCAGGGTTTCGCCGGGTATGATTCGCTGGCGTACCTCGGTTTCTAAAAAACGAATGATGCGCTCCGGCTCGATGTTTTCGGCAAAATAAGAGCTGACGGACCGGTTGGTTTCCAAATTCACATAGGCCACGTTTTTGTAATGCTGGACCCCAAATTCGGTTAGGGTATAGGTTTTGCCCACCTGCCTGGCGCCGTAAAGCAGCAGTGGCATGCGGTTTTTGAGCTGATTTTTCCACACAATTAGTTTGTTTGTGATTTTTCGCTTCATACTATAATTAGGAAGCCTTTCTAAGTTGATGGGCTTATTACAGCATATCGGCATCGTTAAGTCAAGAAAAATCAAAAATATATGACTTTTCTGCACTTAAAAATCAAAAACAATCTTCAAAGCAAATATCTTGACAAGAGCCCCAAAAACCTTTATACTTTCACAAAACCAAAAAAAAAGGGAGGATATTATGAAGAATCGCAGTATTCTGGCATTCCTTGTTGTTGCAATCATGTTATTCGCCATGGTAGGCAACGTTGCAAGCGCAGAGGTATTCCCGGGCAAAATCGCTATCTTCTCCAGCCCCATTGACCAGAACGAGGAAGAGTATCGCGCTGCCGAGCAGATCGTCGCCAAGTACGGCGCCGACAAGATCCTGCACGCCACCTATCCGGCCAACTTTATGGCGGAGGCCGAGCAGATCGTTACCACCATGCTGACCCTCGGCTCCGATCCCGATGTAGGTGTCATCGTGATCAACCAGGCCGTGCCCGGCATGCTCAATGCCGTGGACAAGCTCAAGGAGATCCGGGACGATATCTTTATCGTTTTCGGCAATCCCCAAGAGAACGCCCCTGACATCTCCGCCCGCGTCAATCTGGCCCTGAACCCCAACACCCCCGCCCGTGGTTTTACTGCGGTTCAAACAGCTTATGATATGGGCGCCAAGACGTTCATTCACTACAGCTTCCCGCGCCACATGTCCCAGCCCATGAACGCTGCCCGCATGGACAACATGGCCGCAAAGTGCGCTGAGTTGGGTATGAAGTTCTTTACGTTTACCGCTCCCGATCCCACGGCTGAAGGTGGCCTTGCCGCTACCCAGCAGTACATGTACGAAGACATTCCCAAGATCATTCAGTATTACGGCGAAGATACCGTGATTTTCTCCACCAACTGTGGCATGCAGACGCCCCTGATTACCTCGGTGGTAGACCTGGGCGCTATGTACGCCGAGCCCTGCTGCGCGTCTCCGCTGCACGGGTTCCCCATCGCCCTGGGCATTGAAGTTGAGCTTGGAAACGTCGATCTGAACTGGGTCATCGACGAGACCAGCCGCATCCTGGCCGAAAAGGACATGACGGGCCGTATGGGCAACTGGCCGGTTCCCATGGCGTTCCTGTACACCCACGTGGGCGTTGAGTACGGCATCCGCTATCTCAACGGCGAAGTGGCTTTCGACACCGTTGACCGGGACGTGCTGTCCGAGTGCGTTTCCAACTACATCATGGAAGCGGTCGGCAGGGAAGTAGAAGTTTCCCTTAAGTCTTATCACGAGCCCTTTGGCGCCACCGAGAACTTTGATGTGGAGCTGGACAACTTCATCTGGATCCTCGTGGAGAGCATCATCTATTAATCAGACCTAGGCTTAAGCGGAGCCTGGAACCTGGCCCCTAGAAAGACCTATTCTAGGCAAAGGGTTTCAGGCTCCGACTAATATCAGGATTTAAGGTGGTTTTCAATGCAAAACCTATTGTCATTTAAGAATATAACCAAGCGCTACGAAAGCACGGTTTTAAAAGATGTCTCCTTTGACATCCGCGCCGGTGAAATCCATGCCCTTGTAGGCGAAAACGGCGCAGGCAAGTCCACCCTTATGAATATACTCTTTGGCATGCCCCTGATCCATAATAGCGGCGGTTTTGACGGCGTTATGGAGTTTGACGGCGTACCCGTTGACATCCGCTCCCCTTACCAGGCCATGGAGCTGGGCATCGGGATGGTGCATCAGGAGTTGATGCTTTTGCCTGGTTTTACGGTGACAGAAAACGTAAAAATTAACCGGGAAATCATGAAGGATTCCTCCTTCAACAAGATAACCAGTAAACTTTTTGGCAGCCGTGTCCAAACCCTGGATCGCAAGGCCATGCGCGCGGACACACAAAAAGCGATATCCTCCTTGGGGATTGGCATCGAAGAGTTCGCTATGGTGAAAGGCATGCCCATCGGCCATATGCAATTTGTAGAAATTGCCAGGGAGATAGACAAAACCAACGTCCGCCTCCTTGTGCTGGATGAACCAACCGCCGTGCTTACCGAAACCGAGGCGGAGACGCTGGTCGCCGCCATGAGCGGTTTGGCAAAGAGCGGCATTTCCATCGTCTTTATCAGCCACAGGCTCGACGAAATCGTTGCCGCTTCAGACCGGGTCACCGTATTGCGGGATGGCGAGCTGATCGTGACCAAAGACACAAGGGACACCACCGTGCCCGAATTGGCTGAGCTGATGGTTGGCCGGGAGGTTTCTATTGATAGGGAAATAAGCGCCCGTGCCGGTTCCGGCGATATTATACTGACTGTTCAAAACCTGGAAGTCGCTATGCCCGGCGAGCGGGTGAATGGTATTGACCTTGAGGTTAGGAAAGGTGAAATACTGGGGATCGGCGGCCTTGCCGGGCAGGGCAAGCTGGGCATTGCAAATGGCGTGATCGGCCTGTATCCAGCCAAGGGTGAGGTTGTATTTGAAGGAAAGAAATTGCCTTTGGGCAATGCCAAAACCGCCCTGGACGCCGGTATCGCCTTTGTATCCGAAGACCGCAAGGGCGTTGGCCTCTTGCTGGAAGAGCCGATCGAGTTTAACATCGCCTTCACCGCCATGCAGATACACAATGAGTTCCTGCGCAAAGTGGGCCCCTTTAGGTTTTACGACCAGCAATCCGCCAAGCGCCACGCCAATGCCATGATTAAAGACTTGGATATCCGCTGCACATCGTCTATGCAGCATGTGGGCGGGTTGTCCGGCGGCAATCAGCAAAAGGTGTGCTTGGGCAGGGCGCTCACACAAAAACCCAAGCTTCTTTTTGTGTCCGAGCCCACCCGGGGCATCGACATCGGCGCCAAAAAACTGATTTTAGACCTTTTGCTCAAGCTGGCCGAAGAAGGCATGACCATTGTCATGACCTCTTCAGAGCTTGCTGAGTTACGCTCTATTTGCGACCGCATCGTCATCATTTGCGAGGGCAAGGTGGCAGGCACATTAAGCCCCGACGCCCCTGCCGCAGACTTTGGCCTGATGATGTCCGGCGCCACAAATCATGCTAAGGGGGCTGTGTGATGGAAGCGGTAAACGAAAAAAGCGGATTTAC
>Ga0123356_10004942_pt1 | contig 13669 bp, 11 predicted proteins | sample TergutEmb28metaG_2_FD_92546 | JGI IMG/M metagenome (GOLD analysis project Ga0123356, IMG submission 92546) | Embiratermes neotenicus P3 segment gut microbial communities from Petit-Saut dam, French Guiana - Emb289 P3 | ecosystem: Host-associated > Arthropoda: Insects > Digestive system > Gut ...
TCCTGTGTGCCGTAACCAAAGCAGCAAACTACCTTTCCTATATCGATTTGCTTGCGGCTTCCGGTAATAGCGCCTTGTTTCATCAGGCGCATTATACCTGTGGTCATCATCTCGGTGTGCACTCCTAGATCTTTTTTGTGCATAAGCTGCTCACAGACCGCGTTTGGTATCGCACCGATCCCTATTTGGATACAGTCACCGTCGCTTATCATGCCGGCTATGTGCTCGCCGATCTGTCTGTCTATGTCTGTTGACGTTCCGTCAGGAAGCTGCGGCAGGTAATAATCACATTCTATTATATAGTCGACATCGTCATATTCCAAATAATTCTGCCCGAAACAACGCGGTACATTCGGACTGACTTCCATTATAACAACTCTTGCTGCTTTTGCAGTATCCTCTTCGACTACATTTGAACAGGAGAAACGTATTTTACCGTCCGCCTCGGGAGGATATGCGGAACCAAAGTAAAAGTCGGCTTTTCTGTGATAGTTTCGCGCACTTGCGGCGCAACTCAAATGATTCGGGATAAATGATACTCTGCCTGTCTTTTGAAGTTTTCTCTGTAATGGAGTATAAAAATATGAATCGTAAATAAATGACTTTTCCAGGTACTTCTCTTGAAGATACTCACCATTTATCGGATCGATGCATGTTGTAAGCCTGACATCCTCTACTCTGTCTGCAATTGTATGCAGTTTTGATATAAGTGCGCATGGCGCTTGAGCAGCCATCCCGAAAGCGATGTTGTCACCGCTTTGGATCATATCAAGTGCTTGCTCGACAGTAATTGTTTTTTTACTCCAATCGTACATTGCTATGCCTCCCGTTATTAATTTTATCTGTAGTGTTTTGCCGGTATGATTTTGAGCGCTAAATAATGGCACAAGTGTCATTTTTTACCTGTAGTATAGCATCAGTCATAATTTCTGTCAATGGATTAATATCAACAATAAAGCAATATTTTATCTAATTGTCCTCAATATGTTGTTGACTTACTATTTACTTTAGTTTATAATCAACAATAATTCATCCTGCGCAGAAAAATGATACAAGTGTCATAATTTGAATCGGAGTGAGTATTTTATGAGTGAGTTTAGTACATTTTTACAACTTACATTACGTTCTCTTGAAACAGGCAGCGTGTATGCTCTTATGGCATTAAGTATAATAATAATTTTCAGAACAAGTCTGACGCTCCATTTTGCTCAGGGTACAATGGCGATGTTCTGCACTTTCTGCATCGCTTTTTTTGTCGGCAGGTATGGTCTTCCACTCTGGCTGGCACTCATCGGCGGCATAATAGTCTCTGCCATAATGGCTACTGTGGTGGACTTTCTTGTCATAAGAAGAACAAATGCAGCCTCGGTAGACGGCAGGAAAATCATAACACTGGGTCTGATAATGGTCTTCATGGGTCTGGCACCAATGATATTCGGCAGCAACATGCAAAATCTCCCCAGATTTATCCCCAGCGGTGATCTATCGGTAGGCGGCGCTTCCATATCATATAACGCCATCCTCAACATATTCTCCGGTCTGGCTCTGATGGGGGTACTGTTCTTTATATTGCAGTACACAAAGTTCGGTCTCGCGATCCGCGCAACCGCTTCAAACGAAGTAACAGCCCGCCTGATGGGCGTTCCGACAAAACTCGTTACACTGGTCGCATGGGTCGTTGCCGGTATCCTCGGCGTCGTGGCAGGCGTTATGATAGCACCCGCAACAACAGTAAGCGTCGGTCTGATGGCTCCAATACAACTTGCGGCACTGCTCGCTTGTGTCCTCGGAGGCTTTCAAACCTTCTACGGTCCCGTCATAGGAGCGTACATCATCGGAATGCTGCCAAACTATCTTGCTTATTACGGCAATTCAGTATGGAGCACACAAATCATGTACATAATGATCCTTCTATTCCTGCTTGTCCGGCCCAACGGTATAATCGGCAGGAAATTCATAAAGAAAGTGTAGGTGATATGTGATGCCACTTGAACAGCAACCGATATTACTAAGAATATTCCGCAATCACCATCTGCGCTTTGTTGTATTCGGCCTCCTTCTTGCTACAATGCCGTATATGTCCAACTGGGGAATAATAAGAGTAAGCATGCTGACGACCGTCGCAAGCATCCTTATCTACGCCATAGCAGCACTGGGCTTAAACCTGCTATTGGGTTACTCCGGTCTCGTATCGCTGGGAACAGCCGGATTTATGGGGCTGGGTGCTTATCTCGGCGGTTTCGTGCTTAACGACCTCTCCGCCTCTATATGGGTCGCTATTTTAGTAGCAGTAGCAGTCCCGACACTCCTGGGTATCCTGGTAGGATTGGTTTCATTGCGAATAGCGGGTATATATCTTGCTATAGCTACAGTATGCGTATCAGAAATATTATTAAAAACATTTGCGGAACTGGAATCATTCACCGGCGGTATGCGAGGTCTGACCATCAGATATCCTGTAGTATTCGGTGTGCAAATGAACAGAGAATTGATGTTCATGGTCGTAGTCGTAGCATTGGTCCTCATGATGATGCTGACATACAATCTTGTCAACGGTCAATTCGGGCGCGCAATGCATGCGATGCGAGGCAGCGAATCAGCAGCACAAGCCATGGGCATAAACCTCTTGAAGTACAGACTCATTGTTTTCGCACTGTCAACAGCTTACGCAGGACTCGCCGGAGTCATGTATGTCCTGTTCATCCGTGCATCATACCCGACTACATGGGACATAATGCTGTCTCTTAATCTGGTAGCGATAATAATAATAGGCGGTCTCAGATCGATCTACGGAACCGTGATCGGAGCATTTGTAGTTTTCGGCATGTCAGATCTCGTTCTTAAACGCCTGCCGATAATCGGAGACATGACGGGCGTACCATACGTCGTCACAGGTATTCTAATAGTAGTAATGATCCTGTTTTATCCAAGCGGTATCCGCCATATCCCGCAGGATATAAAAAGACTTGCATCAAAAATCATAAAGAGGGGGAAAAAGCATGTCTGATGAAATGCGCGACATATTACGGATAGAAAACCTCTCTATCAGCTTTGGAGGACTAAAAGCGGTCGACGATTTGTCCTTCTCTGTAAAAACAGGAGAGATATTTGGATTGATCGGACCAAACGGAGCCGGAAAAACAACAGTCTTTAACTGTATAACTCAATTCTACAAACCAAATGCCGGAGCAGTTTACTTCAACAGCGGATCCGGAGAAATAAACCTCGTCGGACTCCCCGTGCATAAAATAATCACTCACGGACTCGTCCGCACCTTCCAAAACGTTGAAGTCATCCGCGAGCTGTCGGTCATTGATAACGTATTGATCGGTGCACACATATCCTTCAAAGCATCCGTTTTTGAACAAGCGTTAAAACTTCCCAGAGCCCGCAAAGAAGAGCGGGAGCTGCGCAAAAAAGCCGCTCAGATCTTAACATCCCTGGGGATCGAAGACAGAATGCAATACCCCGCCGGCGGACAACCCTATGGCGTCCTGAAGAAAATGGAACTGGCGCGGACACTCATGTGCTCCCCTAAGCTGATTATCCTGGACGAACCGGCTGCCGGTCTCAATGACATCGAAACTGACGCCCTTGCAGAAACTATCCGTAAGATCCGCGACGAGTACAACTGTTCGATCCTGCTGGTGGAACACGATATGCGGCTCGTCATGGGTGTATGTGACAGGATTTGTGCGATCTCCTTCGGCAAGTTCCTTGCTATCGGATCACCGGATGAGATAAGAGTAAACAAAACCGTCCAAGAGGCATACCTCGGGGAGGAAGAATGATGAGTGAAGTAGCGTTAAGGTTAGAAAACTTAAAAATAACCTATGGCGCAATAGAAGCGGTCAAAGGTATTTCGATCGATGTGCACAAGGGCAAGATCACGGCGTTGCTAGGTGCAAACGGAGCAGGAAAAACATCCACACTCCGTGCGGTTTCAGGTCTTATCCCTTCATCAGGAGGCAGTATCCGGTTTTTTGACAAGGTCATAACCAAACTGCCAGCTGATAAAATCGCAAAACTAGGAATAGCACAATCACCGGAAGGACGTTTGATATTCGGCGACCTGACAGTTGAAGAAAATCTCAGGATCGGCGCATATACCGTCAGCAAACGTACCATGGAAGAGGGTTTTGCACGCTGCTATCGTTATTTCCCGCGACTGGAAGAACGGAAAAAGCAGATCAGCTACACCCTGTCAGGCGGAGAATTGCAAATGCTTGCGATCGCCCGCGCTTTAATGGCGTCTCCAAAGATTTTACTGCTTGACGAACCGTCACTCGGATTGGCTCCCCTTATAGTCAGAGACATTTTTATGATCATTGACGAAATCAAAAAAGAAGGCGGTACGATTTTACTTGTTGAGCAAAATGCATTGCAAACATTAAAAATAGCCGACTATGTATATGTTATGGAAACAGGCACAATCAATCTGCAGGGAGATGCTTCAGACCTGATAAATGACAAGCGTCTTGTGGATGCTTATCTCGGCGAGCACTGATGTGCAGAGCCGGGATAGTTTATATAAACAATTAAATAAATAAATATATCAGCAAAAGGAGAACAAAAATGAAAAAGATACTCAACATCCTACTATGCATGGCATTGATCTTCGGCATCGCTGCATGCGGCTTAGCCGATGATCCGACCCCTCCTGCACCGGCTCCGACCCCGAACCAGCCGGATCAAGGCAATCAACCTGCCGACCCGCAACCCGGCGATACCACTCCCCCTCCCGCAGAAATACAATACAGCCAGGGCGCAACAGCTACCGAAGTACGCGTAGGCAACTCCGCTGTACAATCCGGAGGACTTGCGATCGTTGGCGTACCGTTCAACATCGGCATCCAGTCTTACTTTAGAATGGTCAACGAAACAGGCGGTATAGACGGACGCACGATATCCTTCTGGAATACCGACGATGAGTTCGACCCGGCAAAAGGTAAAGCAGCACTTGAAGAGATGGTGGAAGACGAACAATTGTTCGCTATCGTAGGTGCTACCGGTACACCTGTTGTCGCTGCCATAATCGAGGATATGAAGGACTACGGGATCCCATGTGTTTACTTTGCAACAGGAATCCCGCAGCTGCACTCGAATGGAGCAAGGACAAATCAAGAAGGCTTCAACATCTTCCCGGTCCAGCCGCTCTATGAAACCGAAGGCCGTATACTTGCCGCATTTTCAAAAGGACTTTTTAATGCAACAAAGATCGGCATAATTTACTCAAATGATGACGCCGGCATCACACTCTTAAAAGGTGCTGAGCTGCAAGTTGCCGAAATGCCCGGTATAACGCTTGTTGCCGAGCAGGTCGTAGCAGGATCCCCGGACGTATCCGCTGCTGTTACATCGATCAAAAACGCTGATGTCGATATCGTAATAGTAGCAGCGATCCAGGATACATGCCCGACAATAGTAAAAGAACTTGCTGCACAGGGTATGGACGTACCGGCGATCTCCAGCTACGTCAACGCCGGCACAGACACATCCGAAGCCGTAGTAGATGCGATCACAGGCAGATTCGACTTCTATGCAACAGCATGGGTCGATGCATATGATATGGAAACCTTTGCAATATACTCACAATGGATCCCCGAAGAATTCCTGATCAATCCGTATGCGATGGCAGGCTGGATAGCAGGTGCAACATTTGCGGAAGGACTTCGCAGGATCGAAGGTCAGGATATCACATGGGAAAACTATATGAGAGCTCTGGAAGAAGCTCCTATATTCCTCCCGTTCGGTGCTGCTGTCGATTATGCAAACGGAAATCGCTGGGGAACTCAGTCTATGAGCCTTTCCAAGGTCGTTCCGGTCAGCGAAGAGTTCGCATTAGGCTGGGAACCTGTTGCTCCTATGACCAACATGGCTGATCTGCTCAGATAATAGCTTAAGCAGTAATCGTAAAGAACATCAATATTAAAGTAATTTCGGAAGCGGAGCATGATAAAACCGCTTCCGGGGTTACGGCGTGCAGTACGGAGCGCAAAAAACGCTCCCTGAGCTACACGTCAGGAGTGGAGGAAATATGTGTAATTCATCTGTAGGGATACTGGGATACGGACTGTATATCCCCGAGCCTCGTATGACAGCGGGTGAAATATCAAACGCGACCGGCGGCGTCTGGTCGGAAGATGCAGTTCGCGATAAACTCGGCATAAAGCAAAAGCCGGTCCCCGGCCCCAACGACGGAACGCAGGAGATGGGTTATCTCGCAGCCGCAGATGCTATAAAAAGAACAGGTCTTGATCCAAAAGTGATCGATGTGATCCTGTGCATAGGCGAAGAATGGAAAGAATATCCGCTGACAACCTCGGCATCATATATACAAGATAAGATCGGAGCGGTGAACGCATGGGGCATAGACCTTGCAAACCGTTGCTGTACAACATGCTCAGCCATTAAAATCGCAAAAGATATGCTTATCGCCGATGATGATATCGACACAATAATGATCGCAGGAGGCTACCGCAACGGCGACTTCGTTGACTACGCCGATTCCGGAGTCTCGATGATGTTTAACCTCGGCGCAGGCGGCGGAGCGCTTATACTTAGAAAAGGTATGGATCATAACCTTGTACTCGGCTCACACATAATGGGCGACGGTTCCCTTGCCCGCGACGCAGGGATCGAAATAGGCGGCACCATCAATCCATTCACTGCCGATAACATCGAAGAGGGATATAAATCATTGCGTGTGTTTAACGGAGAGCACATGAAAAACAGACTCAACGAAGTGTCTGTTTCAAACTGGTATCATTGCATCGATGAATCCTTGCGCAAATCCGGCGGATTGACACGAAAAGACATAGGATACCTCGCAATATTACACTTTAAACGCTCGCAGCACATTGCAATGGTCGCCGAGTTAGGACTGACGCCGGAACAAACCATCTATCTTGAGGATTACGGTCATATGGGTCAGATCGACCAGATCTTATCGCTGGCACTCGGGATCGAACAAGGCTTGATCAATGACGGCACATTGGTGACAATGATCGCCGCAGGCATAGGTTATGTATGGGCATCAACATGCATACGCTGGGGCAAATAATCAAATTTAAAACGCGATCCTCTCAGATAACGAGAGGAAAGTGTGAAAAATACTGAGAAAGGAATCGAGTTGACACGAATGCCATGCGAATTTATCATGTGGTTTTGTGCAGCTTGGTGCATGGCGTTAATAATGAAGAAAGTATATGTAGTCAATCCCAGACGAACCGCGATCGGTGCGTTTCAAGGCTCATTGGCAAATACCACAGCGGTGGAGCTAGGCGCAATAGTGATCAAGGATATATTGAACGGAACCGGAATGCCCGCCGGAGAAATCGATGAGACTATTATTGGACACGTACTGCAGGCAGGATGTCTCAGCGGTCCGGCACGTCAGACATCTGTGCATGGCGGAATACCCGTAGAGGTACCGGCTCACAGCGTCAACATAGCCTGCGGTTCCGGTATGAAAGCTGTGATCAGTGCATTTGTAAGCATTCAAGGCGGTCTCGGTGAAGTATATATGGCGGGCGGCATAGAGAACATGAGCCTGGCCCCGTACATTTTACCCGGAGCCAGAGCCGGTTTGCGTATGGGAAACAAGCAAATCTGCGACCATATGATCTACGACGGGCTCGACGATGCTTTTCACGGCTATCACATGGGCGTAACAGCCGAAAATGTCGCTGAAAAGTATGGCATCACACGTCAGGAGCAAGACGAGTTCGCAATAGCATCACAGGAAAAGGCGATCAAAGCTATCGATAACGGTGTATTCAAAAGGGAAATCGTCCCCGTCACAATAAAACAACGTAAGGACGAGATCATCTTTGATACAGACGAGCATCCGAACAGAGCCACAAGCCTTGAGAAACTGGCAAAACTGAGACCTGCATTTAAAGAAGGAGGCACAGTTACAGCCGGAAATTCCTCCGGGATCAATGATGCTGCCTGCTTTATGCTGGTCGTATCCGAAGAGGCTCTCAAAAGATATGATCTTACACCTGTTGCCGAGATCATCGCTGTCGGTCAAGGCGGCGTCGACCCTGCGATCATGGGCATGGGACCGATACCGGCAGTAGCGATGGCGTTAAAAAACGCAGGGATCAAATTTGACGAGATAGAGCTTATTGAACTGACAGAAGCATTCGCAGCTCAATCCCTCGGAGTAGTCACAGAGCTCGCAAATCAATATGATACAACAAAAGAAAACATTTTTAAACGTCTTAATCTTAACGGAGGAGCAATAGCACTCGGGCATCCCATAGGTGCATCAGGTGCACGTATAGTTACGACACTCAGTTATCAAATGCAGGAAAAAGGCATAAAATACGGTCTTGCAACACTATGCATCGGCGGAGGCATGGGTGCAGCCGTCATCCTAAAAAAATTATAGGGAGTACCGGGAATGAAAAGAATAGCAGATAAGGTATGTATAGTAACAGGTTCGGCTCAAGGGATCGGTCGCGCTATCGTGGAGATGTTTGCCGCTGAAGGCGCAAAAATGATAATTGCGATAGATATACAAGACGCTGAATATAAAGAAAGCAATATCCGTGCGGTAAAAATGGACACAACAGACAAGGAAAGTATCAACGAACTCGTTAAAAATGTCTGGGAAGAGTTTAAGCGCCTGGACGTCATCGTAAACAATGCAGGTATCACCCGTGACGCTCTATGCAACAAAATGACCGATGAGCAATGGGATCTTGTTATGGACATCAATCTTAAGGCCCCACACTACATGGTAGCTGCTGCAGCACCGTTTCTGATGGAGCAAGGCAGCGGTTCGATCATAAACCTCAGCTCTGTATCCGGTTTACACGGGAATATCGGACAGTTGAATTATGCCGCAACAAAAGCAGGTCTTGTCGGAATGACAAAAACCTGGACAAAAGAACTTTCGCGTAAAGGAGCAAAAATCCGCAGCAACGCAATTGCTCCCGGATATGTGGAAACACCGATCCTCGATACTGTACCGGCTGAAATAATGGAAAATATCAAAAAGAAGATACTGTTTAAAGATGTCGTCCAGGCTGTCGATGTAGCATACGCAGCGTTATACCTTGCAAGCGAGGAATCACGGTTTATTACAGGTCAGGTATTAGAGATCTCAGGCGGATGGATGATGTGACCGGTTATTAAGCGCGTCTTATTTGGGTTTGCATAATCGATTAAATTGCGTTACAATTGCTGCATAATACTCAATCGTTTATGGAGGATGCAATGCCAACATCGACCTATAACCGTTTAAAAGAAGACAAGAAGCAACGAATAATCGATGCCGCTACAAAAGAATTTGCAGTACGGAACATATCTGAAGCAAAGCTCTTAAACATCTCAAAAGCGGCAGATATTGCAAAAGGCAGTATATATCAATACTTTTCCTCGAAAGAAGATTTATATGTTTATATAATCCAGCACTTCCGGGAGAATAGAGCAAACGATGTCAAACCGGCTTTTGAGTTATATAAGAAAGCTCCCTTTTTCGATTTTTACGAAGATCTCTATATACGAGACAGTGAGTATCTTTTCCGCAATCCACAGCACGTTGAGATCGGCAAGCAAATGTACAGCTCATCAGATCAGGTTGCAAGAAATCTCGTTCATTCGCAGCAGATAAAATACAGGGATTGTTTCCTGATAGGTATCGAACACGACAAGGAGCGAGATTTCATCGATCACAATGTGGATTCCGGGATTCTCGCAGAAATCTGTACATACTTTTTAACTAACTTCCTGTTCGTCAAAACACCGGACTTGCAGCTCTCAATAGAAAACATACGCGAACACTGCCAAAAAACAGTAATGATCCTCAGAAACGGCGTATCATCGATCCACTAGCTCCCTTTTATCCGGCTGACCTCAACATTGCCCAGCGATACGCTTCCTGTAACTGTCAAAGTCGGTGCGTCTGCATCATTGCCCATAAGCTTTCTGCTTACTTCGGCATTAGCCAGTGATGCATTGATATCGTCGATCACACGCCAGTGTGACGGCACGAATATTTCAATGTTGCCAAAACTGCAGTTTACATTGACCTCTGCACCGTCCGGACTCAGAGTTACATTATCGAAATAAACCTCAAGACTGCCGAAGCTGCAGTTTAATTCTGCTGATTCAAGACAATCTGAGTGCAGATATCTGACAGCTCCTCCAAATGAAACACTGATATACGGATTGTTGGCATCATCGCCTTCTTCTATTTTTGTTTTCTCGCTTGTTTCGTCAAAGTCTCCGTTGATTATGACTTCGCCGTCTTCCATTTTCATTTGGAACTTTTCTTTCTTTTTCTTCTTACCGCTACTGTTGTTTCCAAGATTAACATTGATAAAATGTCCGTTTCTGAACCTCTTCGGCAGCATCACACTCAATCCGATCGTCACCAGAACAGTTACGATCGCTAATGTCCAAAAAGTTACTTCCGGAAAACCAAGCGCAGATTGAAATATGTAATATAGTGCTGCCAATGGTATCGGAACAGATGCAAATGACAGGTTTGCAATGCAGCTGAATAGTACTATCGCTGCTATCGATGCAACAGCAATACTCCAGAAACCAAGGGTCACAAAACCGCCAAAGAAGTTGGCGAGTACCAGTCCTGCAAGCAACAGCCAGAAGAATCCCCAGGCTACCTTTTTTGTTCTTACTCTAAATTTTTTGCTCATAATAATCTTTCCTTTCTATTCTCTGCTCCCCATTTTATCTCTAAGCTCCTTATAATAATGCCGCGAGACATAAATATGCTTGTGCGTGTTGGGGAAGCTTATTTTACTTGATGATGTCAGATTCCGGTTGATTGCGTAAATCTGCTTTGTGTTGACTATCGTGCCTTTTGCTGCGCGTACAAAGATCCTCGGTAATATCTCTTCAAGCTCGTAAAGCCTGTGTTTGACTTTAAACGCATCACCTGAAGTGTGAGCGAATACCTGTTCTCCTTCGGTTTCAAAGAACAGAATCTCTTCAAGCGGTAGATAGTACTCTTTTGTGCCTTTATAAAACGTCATCCTCGGGGCAGACAGGCTGAGTATAAACTCTTGAAGTTTTTGAACATTGTCATCAACGCGGTTGCAACGAATAACAACCTCGTCTTCCATAGACCCGTCCGTTAATTCAATACGCAGCTTCACGCAATTCCCATCCTTCTTTTAGTAAGTGAAGTGTACCACGCAAAAATAAAACATACAATAGCAAAACGGCGACAGGTAACCAGCCGCCGGTAAGTGGTAAATATCATAAGGTGACAGGTGTGCGGGGGCTGTCTTTTTTATTTCAGTCAGTTCCGCCTCGTCGCCGGAATTCCCTCAATAAAAAAGACAACCCCCGCTCACTTGTAAATATCATTTAAACAACTTTCTGCGACGATAAAGTCCGGCAAAAACCAGTAAAAGCATTCCAATTGCCAGCATAAATCCCGAAACTATATAAGATCGGGTTATCCCTGTTTGCGGTGATCTTTCTGTTCCGGGTGGAGTTTGCTGAACAGGTGGAACTGCCGGGTTTTCCGGATCAAAGGGTCTCTCGGGTTGTCCGGGTACTTCGGGGACAATTGAATTGAAGCTGTTGACCACTATGTCAGACGTCATTGAAAATATTCTTGATTCGCCGTTTGGTGCTGTGAACCAGCCTTCGTCATTTATATCAAATGCTGTGATATAGCCGACATTTGAATGCTCTAATAAATAAAAATCCCCGATCGGAAAATTTTGGATTATCACGGCTTCACCATGTTTAAGCAAGAGCACATTATTTCTCGGCCCGATGATACGGCTTGCCGGAAACGGCGAGCCGTTTGCGTATGTTACGAAAAATACGCCATCTTCGACTAGAGTGTTCGTAAAAGTTATTGCCTGCGGACCTCTAGGATCGTTGACGAAGATGATTTCATATTCAAACAGCTTCTCCATATCACCACCGGGTTCCACGGTGTTTGTCAGAGTTACGTTAAAGCGTTGGGTTTCTGCTTTGTAAATCTGAACATTACTCAATGTGTTTGAATCCACGTAAAAGTCTTCGACATAATTATTTACCCGTATGCCTACCATTCCCTCTGCGTCTACACTATTAAGCGTCAGTACCCATGAGCTGCCCGATCCTGCAAGCGTACCTTTTACCGCTTGCCCCGAAGTATTGATAATGGTGATATCATCCGCTGTCAATCCGGCTATAGCATGATCGAATGTCAGACGGATAGCTACAGAATCAGCAACATGGCTTATCCCGCCCAGTTGTACAGCACTTGTCAAGTTTACCGGTATCACAGATTTAAGCATTACGAATCTATCGGTTGTAAAAAGTTCAAATGAAGCATCTAAACCGTAGCCGGTAGTTCTCTCACTGCCATCGAATAGCCTGCAGTATGCCCAGACGTAATCTATGATAGAACCGCGTGTCACTCTGCCCGTCGCCGTTGCCGGTGTACCGTCATCCCAGTTAATAGCCAGACCTGCTTGAGCGATGAATGATCCGCCGTTCATGATTATACTTCCGTCACGTATATCGATACCGACACCCGGAGAGTTTCTGCCTACAGCTGTAAGAGTATAGTCACCTGAAATCTTTACTTCTTCAATTCCTGAACCACTGCTCTCACCAAACCGTATACCTGTGCCGCCAATCGGGTTTGTGGATTCAAATCTGCTGTCCCCGTTGATCACGATCTCGGTATCGCCGACAATAGTCAATGCAGCGGGAACGGCAGTCGGGTCGGTCACAGTTGATGCCAACACCAGATTTGTTACCCACGAGAAACCGTTTAATGTCAATTTTCCCGGCTCTCCGACCCACAAGGGATTCGTTGGGTATTGAACAATACCTCCTGTATAAAATACCGTACTGTTAAGACCTCCAAGGTTACCGCTACCATCTACATTTTGATACATGGTTCCGGTAACAGAATCAAAAATCATTCCAATGCTGCTGTAAATAGAGACATCAGTTATCGGAAAAAACCCGGTGTTTGGGGAAAAGCTATATGTGATCCCGCCTCCTAAAGCAGAATCATTCTCCCAAACGACGATCGGACTGCCGGCTGTTGTAAAATAAGTATCAAGGTTGGTGTAATGCCACTGTTCATATAACCAAGGTCCTGATCCCGCCCCTCTATACCATGTAACTAAAAGAGCAACATTACCCGGCGGGAAATTCTTTGTAGCTGCATTAACTATATTTGCCGGATTACTTCCATATGCAAACACAAAACCACTGTTAAAAGTAGCTGTTCCCCTGCTGCAATAAATCGCATTGCCGGTGTTCCATACCCAAATCTGGCATAAGTCGTTTACGGTGACTCCTGAACCGGCACCACTTGAATAGATCGCACGCCCGGTAGTTGACCACACCTTTGCACTTCCGCCGACTGTTACCGCATTGCCTGATGTTGAACTTGTGTGGACAGCATCACCGCCGATAGCAGATACAGCTGCATCTCCGCCGATCGTTATGGCTACGCCCGATCCTGTAGAGTTTATGGCATTTGCAGTCGGAGACGATGTATATACTTCGCCTCCGCTGACAGTAACTTCTGAGTTTGCTCCTGTGGCTGTGATCGCAGCACCGCCTGCAGATGTCACCGTACCTCCTGTTACTACTATCGATGCATTGACGACTGTATCAACATTTGTGGTCGCAGTACTTACCGCAGTTCCGGTACCTGTTGTTTGAACAA
>Ga0123356_10004943_pt1 | contig 13669 bp, 9 predicted proteins | sample TergutEmb28metaG_2_FD_92546 | JGI IMG/M metagenome (GOLD analysis project Ga0123356, IMG submission 92546) | Embiratermes neotenicus P3 segment gut microbial communities from Petit-Saut dam, French Guiana - Emb289 P3 | ecosystem: Host-associated > Arthropoda: Insects > Digestive system > Gut ...
CTCTGGTGCGCCCGAGCGGCCCATGCGACTTACTCATTGTCCAACTGGGTACGCCGTCAGCGACAGTCTATCACTCGGCTCGACGCTCACGTCTTGGGACCGCTTGCCGCGTCGATACCTCGTTGGCGGCTGCCTGGCCAGCCGGTGTGTACTCGGCAAAGACACAGCAGTCTTGAAAGCCCAGGCGCTGATAGATTTCCTTGCCCTCGGGAGCAGCCTGCAACACGGCCAGCACCGCTCCGGCGCGACGCGCCTCGTCTGCTGCTGCCCAGGTCAAGCGCGCGCCAATCCCGCGCCGTCGGAACTGCCGCCGGGTGGCCACCGAGTAGATCCCGCCGACCCCACCCTCCAGATACAAGCCGCTGACCGCCGCGGGCTCGCCATCCAGGTAGGCGACGAAGTATCGCATGGCACTCTGCGGCTGCAGTATCAACGCGGCCGCCGCCTGGTAGAAGGGTGCGACCGCCGAGTCGGGAGGGTCCCAGTTTTCCGCCAGCATGCATGACAGATGTTCCAGATGCCGCAGGGATGAGACGCGCAGGACCTGCAGTCCGGTCGGCAAGGGAGCTTCCCGCAACTCATGTAGCTGCAGACGCATGCCGGTCGTCAGCTCTGTTGCGCAGAATCCCATCTCCTGCAGCCGCTCCTCGATGTCCAGGGGCCGGGAAGACGGCCCCACCCACCAGGCAAACGGGCGGCCCACCGCCTTGAAGTACCCTGCCACACGGCCTATCTCCTCGGAGCAACTCTCAAGGGTAAGGCGAGCGCGAGCCACCTTGTTGAAGGTGTCCGAGGGGAGCCCCGAATCGACCAGGAGAAGCGCCGGCTCATCCCAGATCACCATCGATGCTTGACGACGGTGCACCCAGGCGATCTGGCCGTGCAAATTGCCCTCGATGCAATGCATCGAGGCAGAAGGATCGGCAACACAGACTGGCATCGCTCAGACCTCGCTGGCGTGGGACACCATCACACCATACTGGGCGACTCGGTCCTGCGGCTCTCTGCCTACCAGGCACGCGGAGCAGATCAATCTGCAGCTTGCCGAGCCAGGGAGCTCGGTCACCGGGGACGCCGCCCGCCGCGCCTAAGCGGCGCGCGATCGCAAGTGAGCACGTCCGACTTCCACCGCACCGAATCGCCGGTGGCCGGGAACCCCTCGGGGTCGGCTGTGACCGGCAGCCGGTCGATCCACGAGAGCCGAGCTCGATCCCTTCGGCACCCGATGAGGCGACGCAGGCTCCCGGATAGCCGCGCTGGATCGCATCGCCCTCTTTATCCGGCCCTTCGCCGGCATCAGAAAGCGCTGCCGAGCCGTGGCGCTTTTTTGTCTGCACTCTGCTGTTCTTCTGCTAGGCCCGACTTGCGGCCTACGGAGAGAACACGCCGCAATCGCATCGCTGCGCCAGCTCGAGGCTGGCTGGCGCAGCCAGCCCACCGAAGCGCGCATCGATCTGCAGTAAGAGCTTTCTGGCCTCGGCCCCTTTACCGCTCAAGATGCTAGATTCCGCCTGCTCAAGCTTCTCATGCAGCTCGCGATCAAGCACCGCTCTGCATGAGCTCAGCTCGCCTGCCTCGCGCACCGCCGGCTCCATCAGTGTTGACAGGGCCTTCGCCAAGGCAGCCCCTGCTGCTACCTGATGCCCGCCTCCCACCGCATCCGCCACACTGCGCGTGACCTGCGCATCCACGGCGGTGACGCACAAGCTGCGCATGGAGTGAACACTGGAGCCGTCCATCCCAACCGCTGGGTCGTTCTCCCCCGAGAAATACACCAGGTGCGTCGAATCCTGAAAGCGCAGAAACAGCTCCCGCGGCGGGATCGGGTCTGTCGTGCCGCCGATAGGATCACTACCTGCGTTCAACAAGGCACCACTAAAAACATCGGGATATCCGAGAGCAACCCGTAGCGCCACGCGTGCTCCGCCCGAAAATCCTCCGATGTAGACACGCCGCGGGTCAACCGGATAGCGCTCGGTGATGTTCGCCTCGGCCATCAGAGCCAGAGGTACACGCCGGCCCAGTACGTTTTCAGTGTTGCCGGCGCGTGCCGGGCTCACGAAGATCACGCCATACCGATCCAGCACCGGAGCCCATCCGGAGGGAAGTCTCGCGTCCTCCCATGGGGGCACGAACACCAGCAGCGCGTAGCCCGCGGGCCCGGGCGCGCCGGAGGGCACATAGATCACAAATCGCTCCTTGGCCGGATCGACAGACTGCTCGCTCAGCTGCTTGCCCGAGCGGGCCAGGTTTCGCTGGGTCTGAGCGAGCGCGAGCGGGCTGAGCAGTCGGCGCAGGAGCTCTGAGCTTGCCGACAAGGGAGAGTCCTCGGTGAGTACCACATCAGACTGCAAGCCGCCGCGGGCTTGCCCGGAGGGTTCTGCAGCACAGGCAGTGCCGGCGGCGAGTACCGCAGCTGCAGCCAAAAGCATCCGGGGCATCACGCGACACCTCGCTGACGGGAGGAGGTTGAGCCACTTGGAGCCAGAGGTCGCTGGCCTGCCAACGGCGCCGTCACCCGGACGGAGGGGTAGTTACCCTGCCACCGGACCGATCAGCTCCCGAGAACCTATCGTAGCCGGGTGAGCCCTTTGCGAACACCTGATGCAGCCGGGTTAGCACCGGTTGATGCCCGCCACGTGCCTCGGCTGGGGTCGTCTCTTCACGATGACGTGCAAGGATTTAACGGCCCGCCTGGATTGCAGTAAGATCCGCGGGTTGGCGGAGGTGGGCATGCTCAATCTCATTGCAGCGAACGCCTTTTTTCTCCTCATCCACTTTTACGTGTCAGGCACGAGGCTGCGCAATGCGCTGGTCGCGCGTCTCGGGGCAGGGCCCTATCGCGGCGCGTTCTCGCTCGCTTCAGTGCTCGGACTGGTGTGGATGGTCTACGCCTACCGGCACGCCCCGACGGTGCCCACCTGGGGATTCCTGCTTGGATTTCGGCACGCCGCGTACCTTCTGGTATTCATCGCCTTCCTCTTCGCGGTGATCGGGATCACGACGCCGAGCCCCACGCAGGTTGGATTGGAAGCGAAGCTCGCGCAAGGCGGCGACATCGCACGAGGAATCACTCGCATCACGCGCCACCCCTTCCTGTGGGGAGTCGCACTCTGGGCACTGGTACACCTCATCGTCAACGGCGATCTGTCCTCCCTGATCCTTTTCGGCTCGCTGCTCGTGCTCGCCCTCGGAGGGACCCTCTCTATCGACGCCAAGCGAAAGCGAGAGTTTGCAGAGCACTGGACGCAGTTCGCGGACGCGACGTCCAATGTGCCGTTTGCAGCGATCGCCACAGGGAAGAATCAGCTTGGGCGCGCCCTGGCGGAGATCGGGCTCGGGCGACTTCTGCTCGCGGTCGTCCTTTACGCAGTGGCTTTCTATCTCCACGGCGTACTGGGACCACCGCTCACCTGATGAGTATCCGAGGCCGAGCGGCGTGGACAAAAAGCGGCCCATAGTATTGCCGCACAGCCCTAGGTCTCATGAGGGAAGAGCTGGCTCGCAGGGCGAATATTCAGGCCGGCGGGCGGCTAAGCGAGCACCTGCAGGACCTTGAGTCTGCTGGATTCCTGAGCGCTGACACGCCTTTTCACCGCGGAGTGGAAAGCCGTCCTGTACGATGCCTACCTGCGTTTCTACTTGCCTTCATCCGTCCAAATCTCAGGAAGATTCGCGCCGGCCAGGGCGCAAACATCCTGGCCGGTCTCACAGGTAGTGGCGCTCTGAACGCCTGGATGGGACGCTGCTTCGAGTATCTATGCCTGCAGCATGCGTCAGAGATCAACCGCATCGTCGGCTTCTCTGCAGTTGACTTCACGATGGGACCATATTTCGCGCCGAGGCGCTCCAGGCGTGCAGGTTGACCTGGTATTTGATCGCGCTGACAACGCGCTCACAGTTTGCGAGATGAAGGTATTCAGGCAGCAAAGTCGGCGTGGAGATCATAGAAAGCATGAAGCGCAAGATCGAACGTCTGCAGCCCGTTGGCCCGTTGCCAGGGGTAGAACCATTCAGCCCGTGCTAGTCGTACGCGAGTCCCGCGATCTGATCGATCAGCGATACTTCTACAGGATCATCGAGGCGCATGAGCTCCTCAGCGTCGGGCAATGACCGTGAGGATACGCGCGAAGCAGAGGGTGGCTGCCATCCGTGGTCTTGTGAGCTTGATCTCTCAAGTAGTCCGTCGCGTTCACGTTGCGGTGCTAGCGTTCCCAGTATCCACCGCGACGTGACTCGATTGACGTTCTGCACACCTAGATGGCCCGAGCGTTTGAGAGAATGAGACGCCTGCAAGCTCACCCCGGCCAGTGCCTCAGCTAGACTCGATCGTTTCAATGAGTAGCGGTTCTCCCACAGAAAGTCTCTCCTTGCAGAAAGCCAAGCAGCCATGACTCGAATAGCTTACAGACTGTCGCTGGCAGTCGTCCTTGCCATCTCCACGTGCGCCATCTGGGCCGCCACCGATGCTCCGAAGCCCGCCGAGAGTGATGCGAAGAGGGCGACCCACAAGCTCGAGCCCTTCGAGCCCGAAGCGGTCACGAGCAACGCCACCGTCACCGTCGGCGGACGTGCCCTTGCCTATCAGGCTGTCGCCGGCACGCTCGTGGTTCACCCGCGTGGATGGGACGACGTGCTCGACCCGAACGTGGAGAAATGGGACGACTCCCCGGTGGCCTCCATGTTCTACGTGGCTTACTTCAAGACCGGAAGCGGCCCACGGCCGATCACTTTCCTGTACAACGGCGGCCCCGGCTCCTCAACCATGTGGCTGCACCTGGGCGCCTTCGGCCCCCGCCGCATAGTCACCTCGACCGATGCGCACACCCCGGCTGCGCCGTATTCGCTGGTCAACAACGACTCGAGCCTGCTGGATGCCAGCGATCTCGTCTTCATCGATGCGCCCGGCACCGGCTTCAGCCGCGTCGCCGGCAAGGAGAAGGAGCGGGCCTTCTACGGCGTCGACCAGGACGCTTATGCCTTCGCCGAGTTCATCTCGCAGTTTCTCTCCAAGTACGGCCGCTGGAACTCGCCCAAGTATCTCTTCGGTGAGAGCTACGGTACGCCACGCTCGGCCGTTCTGGTGAATGAGCTCGAGTCCTCCCGCTCGATCGACTTCAACGGCGTCATTCTTCTCTCGCAGATCCTGAGCTTCGACCTGAGCCCCGACCGACCCACCGGCAATCCGGGTATCGATATACCCTACGAGACCGCGCTGCCGACTTACGCCGCCACGGCCTGGTATCACAAGCGGCTCCCCGGCCAGTACCCCAATGTCGAGGCCCTGATCACCGAGGTGGAGCGCTTCGCCCTCGGGGACTATGCGCACGCGCTGGCACTCGGCTCGGAGCTGTCCGGGACCGAGCGCACCGCGATCGCCGAGAAGCTACACCAGTACACCGGCCTGCCGGTGGACTACATCTTGAAGGCCGACCTGCGCATCGATGGCGGGGAGTTCCGCCAGAACCTGCAGGGTGACGGGGGGCTCACAACCGGCCGGCTCGACACCCGCTTCTCCGGCCCGGACCTCGACCCCTTGAGCCAGCGAGCCGACTACGACCCGCAGTCCGCAGCGCTGAGCTCGGCCTACGTGTCCGCCTTCAACGACTACGCCCGCAAGGAGCTGCACTACGGCCAGGACCGGATCTTCAAGCCGAGCATCGGGGGCAACGGCTGGGAGTTTGCGCATCAGCAGCCTGGGCAGAACCGGGCCGGCGCCGCACGTCAGGCCACAAACGTCCTGCCGGACCTCGCGAATGCGATGAAGCTCAACCCGAACTTGAAGGTGCAGCTGAACGCCGGTTACTTTGACCTCGCGACCCCATTCTTCCAGGGAGTTTACGAGCTACGTCATCTGCCGATGCCGCAATCGCTGCAGAAGAACATCGAGTACCGGTTCTACGAGTCAGGCCACATGGTCTACGCCAAGGAGGCCTCGCTCAAGCAGCTGCACGACAACGTCGCGGAGTTCATCCGCAAGACCAGCAACCTGGCTCCCTGAAGGAACGCACGGGCTGCAAGGGCAAGGCCCTTGCAGCCCGTTGCATCGCATTGCTTCAAGATACGCGCCCTCGTATCGCTGCCGCGGCGCCCGCTCCATGTTCAGGCCCCTGCCTCGACACCTGACAACATGCGCGACCGAAACGTCCGGCCGCCCACACCTAGGTTAGTCGACACGCGGGACCTGCTCCTCTCCCGCTCGCCTTTGCCAGCCGCCGGGCTGCCAGGACAGAGCCGCCGCCGTTCACATCCAGACGGATGAGAAAGCCAAGCTACCAATTGGCAGCACGGCAGAAACCGGTTCCGTAAGCCTCAATCCTTCCGCGCGGACGGCAAAGCCACGCCGCACCTACTGTCCTTGCGTCTCGATCCGGACCCAACCGACCCTCGAACCTAGCCCTGCCGTTGCGCCGCTCACGCGCTAGATCCGCAGCGCATATCCAAAGCACTCGAAGGTCTCACGCCTGCCGCTCGCGTAACCGGGATTCGACCGGCTCCAGACCGACTTCATAACCACCTCTTTTGTAGATTGACAAGGCCGAGGCGACACTCGAGCGGCAGCGCTGGCCGCTCGCTTTACTCGACGTACACACAACTATCAACGGTCACTATCGTGGAGGCACGGGAGATGAAGATGATGGAGGATCGTGCGGGTATCTGGACGCAGTCTGCCAGGCCGAGGATGCGACACCTCGCAGCCTCCTGTGCCACAGCGATCACACTTGCCATGACGATCTATCTCGCCCCGGCGCGCGCGGCAGATGACTCTGACGACGCCGATGGAACCAGCGCGAGCCTTGAGCCGCAGACCGTGGTGGTGACCGCACGCCGCCGCGAGGAGCACTCTCAGGATGTTCCGCTCGCCATTTCGGTCCTGAATGCGCAAGCTCTCGACTCGACAGGTACTTTGAACGTCGGCGACATTGCGCAGCTTGAGCCGACCGTCCAGTTCTACTCGAGCAATCCACGTAACTCTGCTCTGACGATCCGCGGCCTCGGCTCCCCCTTTGGCCTCACCAATGATGGCATAGAGCCCGGCGTCGGCCTCTATGTCGATCAGGTGTACTACTCGCGTCCCGCAGCGACGACCTTCGATTTCCTGGATGTCGAACAGGCGGAGGTGCTGCGCGGTCCACAGGGCACCCTTTACGGCAAGAACACGACGGCGGGCGCAATCAATATCACCTCGCGCAAGCCAAGCTTCATGCCTGAAGGCGAGGCCGAGGTAAGCTATGGCAACTACGACTTCATCCAGAGCAAGGCATCGATCTCAGGTCCGCTGTTCGGCGATACGCTGGCTGCCCGGATAGGCACATCCTACACCGTACGTGACGGGACCATCTATGACGTCACCACTCACCAGTGGATCAACGAGGAGTATAACTCAGGCGTCAAAGGCCAGCTGCTGCTGCACGCGAGCGATACATTCGAGGCCACTCTGTTCGCCGACTACAGCTATGAGAATCCCTTGGGCTTCGGCCAGATCTACGTGCGCACCGGACAGACCCAGCGCCCGCTCAGCAGTCAGTTCGCAGCTCTCGCCGCAAAGTCCGACTATGCCCCGCCCAGCCTCGATCCCTTCGCTCGCCTCACCGATCTCGACGCCAAGCTGCGAGCCACCCAGCGCTTCGGCGGCAGCTCGCTCCTGACTGAGTGGAAGGTAGGACCCGGCACGCTCACCACGGTCACAGCCTGGCGCTACTGGGGCTGGCAGTCAGCAAACGATCGTGACTACACTGGCCTGTCGATCACGCCGATCTCGCAGAATCCCTCGAAGCAGAGCCAATGGACCGAGGAAGTCCGCTATGCAGCGAGCACACACAGCATCGACTACGTGGTCGGGATCTTCGGCTTCCACCAGGATATCTCCACTTTCGGCCTGCAAGTCGAAGGTCCGTATGCCAGCCTGTGGCTGCTAAGTGGCGCCAACGCCCAGAACCCGGCCATCCTGAACGGCCTGCAATCCAGCAGCGTCACAACACTCAGCAATAACAGCGCCGCGCTGTTTGGCCAGCTGACGTGGCATGTGACTGATGCGCTACGCTTGCAGCCCGGACTACGGCTCAACTATGACGACAAGAGCGGCAAGTACATCGCCGACGTCACCAACGGCACGGATACCGCTCTGACCTCCGCGCAGCTCGGCGTACTCGCGCCGCAGAGCTATGCACCCCGCTTCCGCGACACCAATCTATCCGGAGATTTCACGACCTCTTACACCTTCGACCCGGACGTGATGGGCTATGCGACCTATGCACGCTCCTTCAAGTCCGGCGGGATCAACCTGAATGGCTTACCGCTGAATGGCCAGAACCAGCCCATCACTGCAGATGAGACCGTCGAGCCTGAACGGGTCAACCACTTTGAGACCGGCCTGAAGACGCAGCTCCTGGAACGTAAGGTCACCGCAAACATCGCCGGCTTCTGGACCGAGATCAGGGACTTCCAGGCTACCGTTGAGAACAGCCAGCAGAACGTGATCCGCGGCTATCTTGCCAACGCGAACAAGGTTCGCTCGCGCGGCATCGAGCTGGATGCTGCCGCGCGTCCACTCGAGGGCCTGAACCTGTACTTGAATGGTGCATTCACGGATGCCACCTACGTGAGCTTCCCCAATGCTCCCTGCCCACCTGAGCTCTCGGGCGGAACCGCCGCATCGGCCACTCATCCGCCGAGCCGACCCGGCACGGCGGGCGGCTACAGCCCAGCATTCTGCAACATCTCAGGCCAGTGGCTGCCCGGTGTCTCCAGGTGGGCTGCCTCGTATGGCATCGAGTACAGCGTGCCCTCGCGGGTGTTCGGCCATCCGGGCCAGCTCTACTGGGGATTCGATGGCAGCTACCGATCGACGTTCTCGTCGAACCCGTCGCGCTCGGCGTACACCGACGTGGCCGGCTACGAAATCGCGAACTTCCGCGCCGGCTTTCGCACCGCCAACGGCTGGGACCTCTATGGCTGGGTGCGCAATGCGTTCAACACGGACTACTTCGAGTTCCTGGCTACCCAGTCAGGCAACACCGGGCTGGTCGTGGGCCAGCCTGGGGACCCTCGCACCTATGGAGTAACGTTGAGGCTATCGCTGTAGACCCGGTAGACAGACGTGACAGAAGCTTACTCCGTAAGCCGTCAAGGCGAGCTCCTGTGGACCTTCGGCACCGAAGGCCCTGAACGCGCCGGTTAACGCGGCATGGGGACAACACGCTGATCCACCCAGCAGGCCGCGCCGCTTTCGATTACATGCTGACTCTTGTGGAGGAGCAAGCTCCGGTCGCCGTGCTTGAGTCTGCGGACTCGCACTGCTGGGCAGGGGTTCGTGACGTGCGGTCGGAGTGGCTTACCCGGAACAGATTTCCTAGGGTTACGTCAGCAGATCTCTTGGGATGGCGCAGCAGCGACGGCTGCGGCGGTCTGGGCGCTGTTTGCCTCACGGACGGCGGCTGGCGATATGTAGGGCGAGAGTGCTTTACACGCCGCTTACTGGCGCAGATACAGAGTCGAGGCCGCGAATGCCATCGCGTACATTAACCCTGGAGAGGGCTGCAAGCGCCAGCATTCCTTGTACGATTGATCCTGCGGTCCGCGCGCTGACGGGCTTGGCGGGAGCTGATGTCATGGTGACTCGTACGGGGGACTGTCGGGCTGATCCGCGCTCACGCGGAGTAGCTAACCAACCCCTTTGGGTTCGAGCAACGAACATCGACCAGTCTGGGCCCGGCAACCTACGCTTGGCGGGAGTGGTGTGCTTCAGTCCTTCGGGGGATCGAATCCCTCTACCAGATACTCCACGGTCACCTTCAGGCCCTTGCGCTGCTGATGGCGCAGCTCAAGCCCCAAATCGATGCGTGCCCTCCTGACGGTGGCGCCACTGATGCCCCGCGAGCTGTATGACACAACGTCTTGGTGCTTATCGAGTTGTTCTTCCTGGAGTCGATGAACTCCAACGAGGCGAGCTCCGAGAGCCTTGGCGGCCGCCTGCGCCTTGAAGTTCGCCTGTGCGATGCAGCTCTCGAGAGATCTGAGCTTCTGCTCGGGTGAGTCTGGGTAGCGCCACCGTATGCTTTCCAGCATGACATTCCTGGCGGAAGTTATTGCGCCCAAGGCATCGGGTAGCCGCTCGAGGTCCCGGCAATGGACGCGCAGCTCGTATGTAGCAGAGGATGACTTGCCGAGCGCTCCGCTCGAGACCCTGGCATTAACACTCTCAAGTCCGATGTCCTCTTGGGGGATACCGCGCTTGACAAGCTCTGCGACGAGCTCGCTGACCTCCTTGGCCTTCTGCAGCGCTGCGCGGCCCGTGAAGAGGGAACTGCCTTCCACGATGACTAGCAGGTCAGCTCTATCCGCAACAAGATCTTCCTCGTGTGTGACGGCGATGACGATGACGTTGGGAGACTGTTCCATGCAAGCACGTACACCCTTTTGATGGCGTGGAAGATGACGCAGACGCTGGTCTATCTTGCTCGGGATCTCCGGCGAGCCCGGCCGGCTGGCACGCCCATGGCTCCATGGCGGTGTGCCGCCCCTCGCCCCGTTGAGCCCACGAATGAGTACGGGCCTAAAGCGACCCCGATCGCGATGCGCACGTTACCGCGTGGTCCTCCAGAGCCCTACGTTACCGACAGCACCAAATCAAAGTGCTGCTGCCGGCGAAAGACACCGGGCCGGTTCATAGTCTGCCGGACTTGGGCTTATGAGTCTGAGCGCGCCGATGATCAGCGAAGGCACGCCGAGCAGCGTACACCAATAGAGCACTTGAAGAAGGCACTGGTTCCCAAGCGGGCCGCAGCACAGCCGTGCTCCCTCGCGCCAACAAGCTCTCCGCAGATTGGTGGGGCATCGAGGTTTGCAGAGCTCGCTCCCGCGGTAGCGGCTCACCTGCGGCTACGGGGATGCGACAAGCTTGGTATCACTCGGACCCAAGCCCGTCACCAGGATCACGACCGGCTCCTCCTGACTCTCCGTGAAGTGCGGCTGGCCCGCTGGCTCCGTGTAGAAGCTACCTGGAGGCAGATCTTTCAATGCCTTGGGGTCGAAGGTTACGCCGTAGCCTACGTGCCATGTTCCCGAGAGCACGGTCACGACACGGTTGTCCCGGTGCGTGTGAGGCGGCACCCTGGTATGTGCCGGGATGCTGACCCTGACGCTGTACAGACCGGGCTTGGTCGGATCGCCGGCCACCGTTACCATGCGCGCGCTTGCACCGGATGCCGCGAGCGCATCGATCTCGGACGGCGTCAGGCGCTGCTTGGGAATGGGCTCGTCCGCCAGCGCCAGCAGCACCGGCATAGCGGCCACAACAAGGGACGCGCCAGTCAAGCGCAGGAAGCGATGGCTCATAAACACTCCAAGCCGTTTGAGGTGCGGAACAAGCGTCAGATCGAGTTCATCCTGGGGGTGCAGCCCACTGGTGTAAGCAATACTACGCCAGATGGCGCGCCGGCGAGCGTGTATCGCTAGGATTTAGGTGTCCGACACCAGATGAGGCCCGCGCTCGGAGTAAGCAAGTTCCGGGTAATGCGACGCATTGCATGCCGTCTGCGTACGGGCTCGACGGCGCCGCTCCTGCTGCTACAGGCCTCACGCTCTGCTGTGGAGCTGACCGGGGCTAACTGGCACCTCGATGTGGTAGGAGCGGTGAACGACACAGCTGACGCAGCGTGTGGCGCTCAATACCGAGGCGCACATGATCACTTGGTGCCAGGGCGATGCGGGCGGGCGCCACGCCTCGTGCAGAGTTCGTGGGAGGCGACACTCGTGACATTCCGCGCAAGTCCCTGGTGCGCGAACTCACTCGGGATCATTCTGATGTCGTCTTCCGAGCGCCTTGCTCGCGTATAGAGGAGCCAATGCGCATCCGGCGAGACTGCCAGACCGAGACCGCCAAGCGCCGCCGGGACGCCCTCGAGCCTCCTCACTACGTGCGTGCGGTGGGAGGCAAAATCATAGAAGCTCACGGTGGGCTCAGGCGCGCTCAAGGCCGTGAAATAGATGCCGCTCTCTGTTGCCGCCCAGCTGTCCGGAACACGCAGCGGGACCATGCCCTCGAGGGGCGCCTCGATGCCGCCTTCAACAGGCTTTGACCAGAGTACGACGCCACTCTCCCCCACGACGTTGAATATGACACGCGAACCGGCCACATCAGCTCGGTATGCGCGCTTCTCGGTGAATCGCTCGACACGAGCATTGGCCAAGGAAACCCGGTAGAGCGCCGTTCTGCCATCGCTCGCAATGATCCAGCGGCAGTCCTGCGACCAGACGGGCAGCGCCAGATTCGCGACCGGAGTGTCCAGTCGTTGCGCTCCGCCCTCACGGACGTCGAGCACGTAGATGGCCGAGGTGCGCGAGCCGCGCGAGTCGAACGCGATGCGGTGCCCGTCGCTGCACCAGCTCGGTGCGCCTGTCAGGGGCCCGTTGAAGGAGGTGAGCTTTGCGGGGTTGCGACCGTCGGCGTCGGCCAGCCAGATCTCCGCGGTTCCTGAGCGGTTCGACTCGAAGGCGATACGCGTGCCATCGGGGGAGTATGCAGGTACCAACTGCTCGCGCTTGGACGAGATCAGGCTCGTGCTCGCGCTTGACGGCTTCGTCAAGTCGGCGCGCCAGATATCGATGACCTTGTCCTCGTGCACGAAGGCGATGCGTCCTGCCGCCGCGGCGATACCCGGCCCGAGAGCCTCCTGCGAGCGCAACAGGCGCGATGACTGTCCTCCCAAAGTGATGCGCCATATCCCGCTATCGATGCCCGAATCATTGGCAACAAGTAGAGCATCGCCATCGGCTGTCCATGTTAGTCCCTGCGGGTTACCCTGAAAGGAAGCGAGCGATCGCACAGCCCCTGTGGTCTGATCGCGCACATCAACGTCGTACACGGCGACACTTGAAGTGCACACGAAGGCGAGCCATCGCCCACTGGGCGAGAAGGCCGGCACGCCGGCATCAGCACAGGCAGCTGGCCGGTCCAGCACCGCTCGCCCGGCGCCTGAGACGTCGGCGAGATGGACATGGCTCCAGCCATCGGGCTCGATGGCAGCATAGGCGAGCTGGCGTCCATCGGGTGACCAGCTCAGCTGCAGAAATGCCTCGTCCAGGAACTTCGCAGCGGCCAGCAGTCGCTCCGATCCACTGGCGGGGGCAATCAGATAGATGCCGCTGGTGTGGTCGGTCTGCCGAGCGACGGCGAGCTGTGCACCGCCTGGCGCCCATGCCGCATGAATGGCTACCGCGCGCTCACGTGTGATCTGCAGCAGACGCTCGGAGTCGATGCGCTTGCTGTAGAGATCGAAGTGCCCGTCCGCCTCCGTACCCCCGTCCCAGGCAAACAGCAGGCGGTCCCCACTTGGGTCGAAGGCCGGCGCCACCTCGCGCCCGACCAGGCTGGTCAGTGGTTCGACCCTCGGGTTGCTGCTATCGCGACGGCCGCCGTGGGTTAGCAGGGTCACGCCCAGTGAGGCCAGTGTACCGAGCGCGATCGCAAGCGCCCAGGTCACCGTTCGCCTGGACCACTCGTGGACCTCCGTTGCCTGCTTGTCGGGTTCTTCTTGCAGTGCGCCCGCGAATCGGTAGCCACGGCGGGGCAACGTCTCGATCAGGGCGGCGCCGCCGCCTGGCTCACTCCCCAGGGCCTCACGTAGGCGATTGATGATCGCATTCAGGCCTTGATCGAACTCGACCA
>Ga0123356_10004944_pt1 | contig 13668 bp, 14 predicted proteins | sample TergutEmb28metaG_2_FD_92546 | JGI IMG/M metagenome (GOLD analysis project Ga0123356, IMG submission 92546) | Embiratermes neotenicus P3 segment gut microbial communities from Petit-Saut dam, French Guiana - Emb289 P3 | ecosystem: Host-associated > Arthropoda: Insects > Digestive system > Gut ...
ACACGCCAAGCACGCGCCTGACGCGTTCAGTCCGGAAGAGGCTTTCCGGGGGGCAGGTGTTTCTCGATCCGACGATCAGGGAGGAACCACATGACTGGCACGATCACGTAGCAGGCGATCGAGGCCCAGGGCTGGATGAACGCCAGAACGACCGCGCAGAGGTAGAGCGCAAGGCTGATCGTGCCCTTCAGATCGCCACCGATCGATGCTGCGAGTAGAGAATCTCTGCCGTGATGCGCAATCAGTGCCTTGGTCAGAACGAAGTAAGCGATCGCCGCCAGCAGCATGTCACCGCCGTAAAGCGCCAGGGGCCACGACATGAGCGGATAGGCGCCCACCCAGGCCGTAGTAAAGGGAATCAACGACAGCCAAAACAGCAGGTTGAGATTCGCCCACAGAATCCACCCTGCAACATGCTGGGTTGCCTGCAGCAGGTGATGGTGGTTGTTCCAGTAGATGCCGATGTAGACGAAGCTCAGGAGGTAAGCAAGAAGAACGGGAACCACGGGCTTCAGTGCAGGGAGCGTGCTGCCTTGTGGCACGGGAAGCTGTAGCACCATGATGGTGATGATGACCGCCAGGACGCCATCGCTGAACGCCTCGAGCCGCCCCTTACTCATCTTCGCCACAGAGTACCCCCAGCGGACCTGCGCTATTCGTGCAGCAGGGCGCGGCACATCACAGCGTGGGATACAAAATCGAATTCAACATCGAGCAACATCCGGTTATCGGTCGGCATGCCGGATGTGGCCAACCCGCGCGCCGTGAGATAAAGGGTTGAGCTCCACCAGTGATTGTGCCGCGGCGCGAGTGCAAGGCGCGTCTTGCCAACCACCTGAGTGAACCGGTGCAGCGTCTCGGCAGTGTCCTTCCACTGCTCCGAGTCAAGTGTCGGCCATTCCCCCAAATCCGGCAAAGGCTTCAGCACTCGGGTCCTCCTCGGCACGTGCGGTTGCGCCCACGGACGGGAGGGGCGCAGCCGCTCACGGAGCAATATTCAGATCGTGACCCGTTCACCGTTCGGGTTACTCTCGAATGTCCAGGCACCGCCACTACGGAACGATGCACCCGTGGCAAATGTGTCCTCCATGAACTGCAGGTAGTTGCAGCGACCGTCCTTGAACCTCGCGAAGACCGCGAAGGGCGTGGTGACAAGTTTCTTGAGCATGGTTGACTTGTAAGTGAAACGGCCGAACATTGCGGCGCAGGTGTCCGTGCCAAACAGGGCCTCGGGCTCGAAGGATTGAATCTCCCAATATCGGCCGACGTCCACGAACGTCTTGACGATGGCTTCCGGGCCGTGCGCAGTGCCGCACCACGGCATGATCTTCTTGAGATCGGGATTGCTGTAATTGAGCGACACGTACGTGACGTCGGGGGTGACGAGGGACCGTACGTGATCGATATCCTTCGGGTTCTTGAGGATGGAGGTCAGGATTTCCGTCGGGCTCGGCATTTTTTAGATCCCCTTTGTGTCGGCCAATACGGGGTGCATCCGTGTTTTCACCTTTCCAACATATACCGACTGACGGCCGCGGATTAGCCGGCTCGACCTAGAAGCACTTTCTCGCAGATGGGAAGACATGAGGAGCAGCGCGGCGGGTCGCGCCTCCCCCGCAGATCGGGGCGAATGGCGGCGCTTTAGAGAGCCGACAGTTCTGGCTCAGTACCGCGCCGAGAGACCGACGACAAGACGCTTTTCAGTCCTTCACCACGGCTACTGGCCGATCAACACCTTCGGCAACCTCACGGTGCCATTTGCCATTTGCGTCCTCGTATTCGATGGTCGCGGTTTCGCCGGGAACGGACTGCTCGCGTGCGGCAAGTCTTGCAGCCTCTCGGGCTTGCCCCCGCGTGCGGAACGCTTCGGAAAACGTTCCGTTCGCTTGATAGGCCCAACCGCTGTCGTGGCGCATTATCTTGTACACGATCTTGCTCATGGCGCCGTCCATCTGACGAATTGCGTTAGCTCGCAGCTGGCGGGCGGATCGGTGAGAAACTGTAACGCGCAATGCGCCAGTCTCCATCGTTGCCCTTTTTCAGGATAAAGAGCTCTTGATTGGCCTCGGCCGTTGTCTTACCGCTTGAGTGATGATCCGTCGTGCCTGCCGAATTGGTCCGCACATAAGCCCAGTTCGGCGCCATCACGACCAATTCCTCGATCGTGAACTGCACGTGAAACTTCAGCTCCTCAAAGACCTTATCGTACGCCGTCCGCACGGCATCCTTTCCCACCGCCGATGGGCTATACGGGGGCATGAACACCCCGTCGTCGCTGTAGAGCGGCATCACCAGCGAGGTTCTGCCGCCGTTCAGTGCAGCGCTGTAAGCCGCCATGAGCTTTCTGATCGCATCCTCCTCGCCTGCAGGCCCGGCGCGGTCCTGTGCCGGCGCCTCACCCGAGGCAACAATTCCAACGCCCAGTAGCCCGACTGTCTGGTCACGGATGGACCGCATGGCTATCCCCTAGGAACCGCAATGTTGCTCGTACTCTAGCTCAGGGAGTGCAGCACCATAAGCTGAGAAACTCAGAAATCAGATTCTCGCCAGCGGGAGGGCCCTCACGCTCCGAGGGCCAGCGGCTGGCGGGATCAGAGAACCTCGAATACGCTGTAAAAGGGACCATCGGCGAGTCGGTGGCCTATTCCCACGTTGATGATGGGTGGCGCCGCGCCTCACGCCGCGAGAAATGCCTTCAGGGCTTTGGCAAGTGCTTCGGGCTGCTCCTCGGGGACGAAATGGCCCGAGTCCGCGATCACGACGGATGTCACCTGCTCGAAGAAGGGCTGCAGTGCGTCTCCCATCGACGGAAGCGCGTACTGCCCACCTACGGCCAGGAGGCGCATGGGGAGCTTCCCCTTGAAATGCGCCTTGTTGAATTGCATGTCGACGAGGATCTGCCGGCAGTAGTCAAAAGCGGCATCCATTCGCCCCTCGCGCGCGAACGCGTGCACATAGGCGGCCACATCCGCCGGTGGAACGACTCCCGGCGTGTGGACCTTGTTCTTGTACCACCAGCCGACGTAGAGATCCTCCCTGCCCTTGGTGAGCTCGGCAGGCAGGTCGGGCAGCATCTGGAAGGTGAACTGCCACTTCTTGAAGTAGTCGGAGACTTTGACCTCTTCACCCAGCGTGACACCCGGAATTCCTGCGTCGATGAGGGTCAGTGACTTGAAGTCCCCGGGGAACAGCAGGGCCCAGGTGTAGGCGACCCAGGCGCCGAAGTCATGGGCCACGACGTGCAGCGGTGCCCCGAGACTTGCGACGAATTCGTGAAACACCCGCCCGGCGTTTTCAGTGGTCGCGGGAGCTGCGAGAATTCCCGAGTCGCCGAAGCTCGGTAGGTCCGCCGCAATGGCCTCGAAGTTTGCCGCCAGGAGCGGAATCAGGCGGTTCCACGAGCGGCGGGTCTGCGGGAAGCCCGAGATCAGCAGCACCTTCTCGCCCTTGCCGACTCGATCGAAGGCAATCTTCTTCGCCTCGCGGCGCGCATCGAGCCTGCGCGCATCGAGCCTGCGCGCATCGCCGGCGGAACGCTTAGGGGCGGCAGGGGCATCCGCGGCCGCGGAGCCAGCCCCGATGGGATCGATGCCAATGCCCGGGCCGCCCGCCAAGGTGAGACCCGTCGTCAGCGGATCCCGACGGCGGAGCGATCTCATCACCGAGCGCTCCTGGCTGCTTCCGATGCTTTCTCAAGCTTTGAACTCGGCATTTGCAGGGTCCCTACCCAATGAGTTGTCGTTAGCGCGAGCCCAGGTCCCATTCGGCATAGACCAGCGCCGTCTGGCAGTGGCTCGCCGCCCAGATGTCCACCCCTTTTCAGTCGTCCTGCGGATCGCTCTTCGCTCCAGACTGCGACTGAGTCTACGCGCGGGCCTCTTGTCTCATTAGCCGACGGACTCTGGAATAACCCTCCCGGAATTGAGAAGGTCATTTGCTTGCGGCGCGCCTAGTCGCAAGTGGCGAAGGTCACCTAGCCTGTGCTCGACACCGGCTCGCGCGGTAAGCGCAGGCGGCCGGCGGAGCGGACAATGCGGGACCTCAACGCGCTGGCCATTTTTGCCAAGGTTGTGGAAGCGAAGAGCTTCTCGGCCGCGGCGCGTACGCTGAAAATGCCCGTCTCAACTGTTAGCCGGCGCATCGCGGGGCTCGAGGTGCAACTCGGGGCGCGGCTGCTTGAGCGCTCCACGCGGAGCCTGCGTCTCACCGAAGTCGGCGCCGAGGTGCTCGAGCTCGCGCATCACAGCACCGAGCTGTGCGAGGCGGTCGACAGCCTTATCTCCAACAACCTTTCGGATGTTTCCGGGACACTGCGTCTGTGGGCTCCGCCCAGTATCTGTGCGTCGCTCGTCGTGCCTGTGGTAATCGCCTTCGGGGCTTCCTATCCTTCCGTGCGAGTGCAGGCACGCATCGGCGAGCCTGAGGAGGGCACCGCTAACGACGTCGACATCGCCTTCCGGGTCGAGGCATTCGTCGATGCGGGCCTCGAGGTGAGAGGGCTCCTCACGTACCGCCACCAGTTGGTCACAAGTCCCGCCTATCTTGCCGGGCGGGAGCCACCGCGTACCCCTCGCGACCTTCTACATCATCGGCTGCTTGCCTACTCAATCTGGCGGCCTGCCTACAGTTGGCACTTCGTGCACATGGCGGGAGAGAGGAGGGAGACGCTCATGTTCGAGCCATGCTTCGCGATGAACGACTACGCGGCGCTCGGCGGCGCGCTGCTTGCCGGCAGCGGTATCGGCGAGCTCCCGCCGGTCGTTCAGCCGGAGCTGATGCGCAAGGGCCTCCTCATCGAGGTAATGCCCGAGTGGCACCTGCCACTCTGTTATCTCGTGCTCGCCCAGCCTCAGCGCGGGCACCTTCCGCGCCACGTGCGCGTCTTTACGGAGTTCGCGACCCAGATGGTGCCGAAGCTCTTTCCCTCGCTGCCGGGCTGAAGCGCCCGCAGACACCTTCGGCATTTGTTCCCCAAATCTCCCCACCGCCTCAGGCGGCGCCCCGCGCTCAGAGTTTGTCGAACCCCCCGCCCACAGTCGTCAAGCCGTCTGTGACCTGAAGCTTGCCGATGCTGCCGTGCAGCTCGAGCGGGTTGACGCCGGCGCCGTGCGTGACGAGTCCGCCCGAGATCGAGACACAGCGCGCGGAGCCGCCGGGTTTGACGCTGAGCCCAATGGCAGAGAGCTTCATGACGACGCCCTTGACCAGAGAGTCCCCGGTGCCACCGTAGGTCTCGATGCCGCGGCGCACGGTAATGTCGCCGACTGGCTGGGTGATCTGGATTCCGACCGCGCCGTCGGCATGCGTGACGATGCGCTCGAAGTCGGCGGTGTGCACCGTACCGGTGTAGACGTTAAAGCCCCGCGAGCCCTGACCGAAGGTCTCAATGGGCGCTTTCGCCTCAAGCACCTGCACTGTCCCGAAGTTGACGAAGCCGATGCTGCTCGGACCGTACGAGGTGATCTTGTCTTCTGCGACCCAGCGACCGACCGTGCCCCAGTTGTCGAGCACCATGTCGTTCGGGCCGTAGGTGGTCACCGAGCCCGCGTTGCGCACCTGATCGACGAAGGCGCCGTACACCACGAAGACGCCTCCAGAGATCCGGTCCGGCGTGCCGGGCGCGATGCCCCCGTCGCTGTACACCGCACGGGTTTCCAGCCTTCTCACGTGAAGCCGTCCGCCGCTCTCCCCGGCGCCGCTCACGAAAATCCCGCCGCCACGGACCGGCGCGGCGGCGCGCCCGGCGGCAAGTCCCGTGAGATCGGCCGTCACCACGATCCTCCCGTCGGCCTGCTGGTTCCAGAGCACGAAGGCGCCGGGAACGACCTCAACGCCGTAGCCCGTGGGCCGTTCGCTGAATCCTCGCGCGTCGGCCGCGATGATGTCGATGTTCTCGGCCTCAACGTGGCCGCTTCCGACCTTGTCACGGACCAGCAGCCGGATCGTCCCGACGGTGCTCAGGTCACGCAGCACGAGGCGCCCGAGACCCTCGACTTGGGTGTCGTTGAAGAGCGCGCGATGGTCCGGGTCAGTGTGAAGCGTCAGGCGCTCGATCCGATCATCGGTGGAGAGCTCGACGCCGTCCTCGCCCGGTGCAAAGCGCAGTGTCACCGAGGGAGCTGCGCCCCTCAGTGTCCTGCCAGGCGGCAGACGGAATGTGCGCAGATCCCTGATATCCGCCGTGACGATGATCGCGGCGGTGGCGGGATCGCCGATCGCGGCGGCAAGCTCGCGTGCCGTGGCAACAGAGCGTTCAGGTGTACTCATGGCCGGACTCTCCGCCTCGGTGAATGCCGGTGTCAGCAGCAACAAGAGAGCCGCCCCGGCGCGCATGGAGTGAGCGGCTGACATGCGTCGGCCTTTGCGCGAGCTCTCATGTTCCCGCTCGCGGGCTCCCCGCCTTGAGGTCCACCTCGTGGATGATCGTACGGTACTCGACGAAATCATCGAGCGCCGACACTCCATTGAGGCGCCCGAGGCCGCTTTGCTTGTAGCCGCCTTCTTCGGTCTCGTCGTACACGATCGCCCAGTTGTTGATCCACACCGTTCCGGCCTCGAGCTGCCGCGCGACACGCAGCGGCCGGTCGACATCCGTCGACCAGACGGAGGCCGACAGCCCGTACTGGGAATTGTTGGCCAGCGCAACGGCCTCTTCCTCGGTGTCGAATCCCTGCATCACCAGCACCGGACCGAACACCTCGTCCTGCACGATTGGCAGCGAAGAGTCGTCGATCTCAAGCAGCGTCGGCCGGTAGAAGGCGCCTTTGGCAAGCGGCCCGTCCTTCACCTGGCCGCCGCGCACGACGACCCTCGCGCCCTCGGCGATCGCCGCATCGACCAGGCGATCGACGCGCAGCACATTCGCGACGTTGATCATCGGCCCCATATCGCTCCGCGGATCGGACGCCGGGCCCACTCTGACGGCCTCGAGCCGCGCGCCCAGGCGCTTGCGCACGGTGTCGAGGATCGGCCGGTGCACGAGGAGCCGGCTTCCCGTCATGCAGAACTGGCCGGCGAATAGGGTGAGCGCCTTCTCAACCTTTGGTAGCGCCCTGTCGAGGTAGGCATCCTCGAACAGGACGACCGGGGTCTTGCCGCCAAGCTCACCGCCGAAGCGCTTCAGGTGCTTGGCGCCGGCAGCCATGATGGCCCGCCCGGCCGCGGAGCTGCCGGTCAGACTGATGACGGGCACGTCCGGCGAATCGATGACCGCCCGCGCGCCGGCGCTGTTCACTTCGTTGAACACGTTGATGACGCCCTGGGGCACCGCCGTTGCCTCGCTCATCACCTCGCACATGCGGGAGTTGGTCTGCGCGGTGAAGCCCGGGAGCTTCCCCACCACGGTGCAACCGGCCGCGAGTGCCGGCGCGAGCGAGCGGATGAAGAGCACGACCGGCGAGTTCCACGGCGCGATGATGCCGGCGACGCCTGTGGGCTCGCGCAGTGTCGTCGTATAGCGCCCTGGAGAGGTCTCCATCGCGCGGCCAAAGTCGGTTAGCGCAAGCGCGGCGTAGAAGCGCAGCTTCGAGGGTACCATCGCGACCTCAAAGCGCGCCTCGGCATCTACCTTGCCATTCTCAAGGGACAGGATGCGAACCAGATCGTCCGTGCGCGCCTCAAAGCGGTCCGCCATCTCGTTGAGTGCCCGGGCGCGTAACCGCCGGTCGCCCTTCCACGGGCTCTCGCGGAAAGCCTTGAGCGCCGCGGCGATTGCGCGCTGCGCTTCCGCGGCGGTGGCCTCCGTGTAGGTGCCGATGACCTCGCCCGTAGCGGGATTGATGCTCTTGGCAGGTTCGCCCGTGCCCTCGACCCATTGGCCGTCGATCCAATGCTGTGCCATACGCAAGTCCTCGCAGCTATACGAAGGCGCTCGCTTCGTTGGCCGTGACGAGCTTGCCGAGCTTCCCGAACTCGTGCAGCTCACCGAATACCTCAAGGCGGATCGACTGGTTGATGCCGCCCACCCGCACCGGGGCGAAGCCGCTCGCCTTGATAAGCTCCGCGACTGCATTCCCGGCGTCGCGGTCGTCGCTCGCGTAGAAGAGCACGTAGGGATCGGGGGTATGGCGGGCGCCGGTCTTGAGCGATCCGGCGGAGACTGTGCCGAAGGCCTTGACAAGCCGGGTGCCCGTCGGCAGCAGGCTCGCGAGCATCTCCCCGGATGACTGGTCCTGGGGAATGGTCTTTTTGAAGCCGCCGGAACCGTTGGGGCCGACGGGGTTTGAGGGGTCCACCACGATCTTGCCGGCAAGCTTGCCGCGGTACTCCGCCAGTAGCTCCTTGATGGCATTGAAGTAGACCGCCAACACGATGATGTCCGCGTCCTCAATCGCCGTCGCGACGGACACAGCCTGTGCCTTGCCCTTCGAGGCCTTGGCGAAGTCGGAAGCTTTGTTAGGGCCGTGATCGGCGACGATCACGCTTTCACCGCCTGCGATCAAGCCGAGGGCAACCTGCCTGCCGATGTTCCCGAGTCCGATGATGGCGGTCTTCATGGTCTACTCCTGCCGATTGGACGCGTTACCCCGGAAGGTGAATCTTCTGGGAGTTGGAAGGATGACAGCATCATAGCCAGCCGATGCAACCACAAAAGCCGGCCAAACCGAGAATCGCTTTCCCGCAGTTGGAATAATCAGGCCGCGAAAGTCAGCGGTCGATCGTCAGGTCGGCAGGTCGGGGAAGATCTTCGGTGCCATCTCAACCGCGAAGTCCTTGAAGACGCGCACCGGGCGGGGCATGAGTCGGTTGCTCAAATGCACCAATGACAGATCGAAGGTCGGAAAGCGCCAGTCGGGCATCACCTCCACCAGCCGGCCCTCGCGCACCAGCTCCGGTTGCACGATCGGCGGCAGCTCGCCGATGCCTTCTCCGGCGAGGAGCGCCGGAGTCAAGCCGGTGAAGTCGTTCATGGAAAGGAAGGGGACCAGGGTGACCGTCTCCCTGTCCTTGCCGTTAGCGTGCACGAACGTGAAGGAAGTCTCCGGCTTCCAGTAGGAGAAGGTGATGATCGTGTGAGAGAGGAGGTCGCTCGGCTTTTTGGGCGGATCGACCCGCTTGAGATAGTCGGGGCTTGCGACCAACCGGTGCCGGTACGTGAGGATCCGACGTGCGACGAGCGATGCATCCTTCAACACCCCTACGCGGAAGGCAAGGTCGACACCGTCGGCGATGTGATCGACGTGCCGCTCGGTGATGAGCGCCAACACCCGCACGTTGGGGTAGGAGGCGCGGAAGGCGGACAGGAGCGGGGTGAGGAGCGAGTCGGACACGTTGGGGGGCGCGGACAGGCGCAGTACGCCCGACACCGTCGCCTTGTGGTTTGAGACGATGCTGTCCACTGCCTCGCAGATCTCGAGGCTCCGGTCGGCGTACTCGAGCACCTCGGCACCGACTTCCGTCAGGCGCAGGCTCCGGGTGGAGCGCTCAAGCAGCCTTACCCCCAGCTCGGCCTCGAGGTCTGCGACCCGCCGGCTCACGCTCGCGAGCGGCATCTTCAGGCGCCGTGCCGCCTCCGAGAAGCTCTTCGCGTTGACTACCGTGGCGAAGATCGTCAGCGAGTTGAAGTCCGTCATGGCTTTTCCAGCATTTCGAGGAGGTCAATCCCCAGGATTGGCCCCTGATTCGCCCGGCCCGAGGCGTCTTATTGTCTGGGGCCTCCCAACTTACCCACGGGGAGTCCAGGTGGCTAGCTCCCCGGCATTGCCCCCGACCGCGCCTCGGCCGGAGTCGTTCATGGCTGAAAAGGACTTTCCCGATTTTAAGGCTATTCGCGTCAGCTCCGGTCGTGTATTTCACGGCTCGACACGTTAACTCCCCGAGGAGAGGAGACATGAGCGATCCCCTTGTTTCGCGGCCGCGCTCGAGACGGGATGTTTTGCGATTCGGTGCCGCAATATCCGGGGTTGGCCTTGCTCTATCTGGGCGCACCTTGACCGGGTCTGAAAGCCCTGCTGCCGCCGCTCCACGCGGCCCCGAGCCGTCGCATTCGGCCGGCCCGCTTAAATCGGCGGGCGCGCTCGCCTTCGGAGACAACAGGGTCCTCTTCGTCGGGGACATCACCGGCGCCGCGGTTCATGCCTTTGCGCTGCGTGCAGAGGATGTGACGGCTCAAACCGGCATTGAGCTCGGTAATTCTCAAAACTTCGAAGGCCGCGATCTGGTCCTCGGCCTCGATCAGAAGCTGGCAGCGCTCTTCGGCACCACCTACGACAAGATCGTCGTCAATGACATGGTCGTGCACCAACCATCTCAGCAGATCTTCATATCGGTCGAGCGCGGCCGCGGGCCGGATGCCCGCCCGGCGATCGTAAAGATAAACCACGGGAGGCTCGAGGTGCTGGAGCTGGATCGTGTTCCGCACTCGCGTGCGGCGATCCCCAACGAGCCGAATGAGAAGGCAATGCTCGAGTTCGAGCCACAACAGATATACGCGATCACGGACGTCAAGTACTACAACGGCGAGGTCTTCGTCACTGGGGTCTCAAATCAGCGATTCGCCTCGACGTTGTATCGCATTCCGTTCCCCTTCAACGCTCAGCGGGCCTCGTGTACGGTTGAGATGTGGCACCCGACGCACGGAGAATTTGAGACCCGTGCCCCGATAATTCGGCAACTCATCCGCGAGGTGAACGGCGCGCCCTACCTGTTTGGCGTTTATGGTTGCACACCTCTGGTACGCTTCCCCCTGGAGTCCTTGAAGGATGGGGCTCACGTTCGCGGGGATACGATTGGGGAGCTGGGCTACGGGAGCAACCCCGTGGACATGCTCACTTATCAGGACCCATTCGATCATAAGGAGTATCTGCTGGTCACGATCGACGTGCGCGGCACGATGCGTCTCCAGGTCTCGGATCTGGCAACCGCGCCGCCGGAGCCGACTGGCGGTCCGATCGATTTTGGACCGGGTGGCCTGGGTAAGACCCAGCGCGAGCTTCCGATGCGACCCGAGCACCTGGCCATTCTCAACCCAAAATGGGCGGTCGTGATCTGGCGATGCCCGAAGACACCGTATCGCCTGGATGTGGGCACCATGATGATTCCATACTTCTTTGATCGCAGATTCGGTATGTCGGAGATGAATTGGCCGGACGGTCCGGATCCGTTCCACTATCGAGAGCATCGCAACGCGATCGACCAAACATGACACTGCGTCGCGTCGGCGGCCCGAGTCGCTATTCGTGAGTGTCTACCTGACTGGCCGACCGAGGCTGGTGCTTGACTCAAATCCGGGTCAGGCGGGGTCGAGATGCGTTACCGTGCGTGACCTCAGACCGGATTTCGTCGCGCGTTTGGGTGCGTGCTTCGATGCGACGTCCTTACTGCGCTCGATGCTCACAGTCAGGGTCGCTGGATCCGGAGTGGAAGAAAGCGAGGATCTTCCGGATATTTTTGGCCACCATCAACTTCTGAAGGATGGAATCCGGTTCATTCCCTATCACCCGTTTGGACCTGGGATTCGCTTTCTCGCAACATTCGACCCTAAGGCGCTCGGTCGCGCTGAGCTTTCGGAAACCCTGACGCTCGAGTTCTCACTTCAGAGTCAGACGAACGCGGGACTGCCACACGTCAAGCGTGTGTTTCCTTCTGCAAACGCCTTACCCGAAAACCTGCTGCGTTTTTATGCATGCTTCTCCAATCCCATGGAGCGAGGTTGGGCGGAGGAGCACATCAGGCTTCTCGGACCGGAGGGGCAGCCGGTACCCGATGTGCTTTATCGTTCACCCGTCGAGCTCTGGGACAGGAGCATGACGTGCCTCACGATCCTCCTCGATCCAGGCAGGCTTAAGCGCGGGGTGGGGCCAAACCGAGCATTGGGGCCGCCGCTCGAGGCGGGTCGGGAGTACGCGCTCGTCATCGGACCTGGCATGATCGACTCATCGGGTTGTGCAACAGACGCGCGCTTCTGCAAGCCGTTTCATGTCACCAAGGCGGTCCGCAATCCCATTGCACTTGAGGAGTGGGAGGTACTGCGTCCCGCTGCGAACGGTCGGCAGGCTCTTGAACTTGCATTTCCGGCTCCACTGGATTGGGCGCAACTCTGGCACGCGATCACTATTGCGTCGGAAGGCGGCGAGCAGGTTGAGGGTCGGATCGCCGTCGACTATGGCGAGAGACGATGGACCTTCACCCCGAAATCGCCCTGGCGTTCGGGGTCGTACAGCGTTTGTGTTGCGTCTGGCCTTGAAGATGTCTGCGGCAATAGCTTGGTGGGCGCGTTCGACAGGCCTCTACGATCCCCTCGCGAATTGGGCCGCCAGATCGCCAGTCGCTCAATTTCCTTTCGTGTGTAACGGCTGACCGCCGGGATAACGTCACGGAAAGGACGTGCGGCGCATCGGGAGCAAGTGGAGTACGCAATGTCGACAAATAGCTCCGCGTCGACTACTTAACAGAGGGCCTCCATGCTCGCCGCTGCTCATCCAGGCTCTAAGCTCCGAAACGTACCTGATTGATTCGTCACACGACTTGAAATCCCGAGCCAGCGCCCTGAGGCGCCGCGAAGAGCGCTCTGGGAGCAGGTCACTCCACTGAATTTGCACTGAATCGCGGTGCCCCCGGGTGTCCCTGCGGCCGCCGAGGGAGAGAACGTGACCGACGATTTCGTCATTGGGACTTTCGATTGGGTTGCTCCATAGCGGTCTTTGGCCGCCGCAGGCGGTGGGAGCCCAGAACTCACTGTCAGAGCCTCACAAACCGATAGGCAAAGCGATCGGTCTCGCCCCTGATCGAAGGATCGAATACCTTGATGGAGTGTGGATCGCCCTTGTTAGCCAGCACGGTGGTTTCCGCGTCCAGTACAAAGCCCGCCGTTTCGACCTCCTCGCGAACAGCCGCAGGCTCGATCCGATGCAGTGACTCGGCATGACTTGTGCCCGTCCCAGCGGCTGCAACGTGGTCAACGATGACATAGAACCCACCAGGCTTGAGCCGCTCATGGACGGCTCGATTGAAGCCGGCCGGGGTTGCGCCTCTGGTCTGGAGAAGGGCGGTATGTAAATCGTGGTAGAACAGGTGCAGCCACACGACATCCGGTGGTAGCGAGCTCTCAGGCAGCGCCACAAGGTCCGCTGAGATGACCTCCACATTCTCTCGCCCCGGCTCCTTCGCCAGCGCTCGCATGCGGCCGACCGGATCGCTCTTGAAATGAGCGAGCTCGCACGGCACGAAGCTGTAGACCCGTCCCTCGGGACCGACGATGTCAGAAAAGAGGCGGGTCCAGTCTCCACTTCCTGGCCACACGTCGATCACAGTAGAGCCCGCATCAGCTCGTGCGAATCGAATCAACTCAGATTGTGTCGAAGGATTCATCGGGATCTCCGAAGCAGCAGGCCCCTGGACGTTAATCCGGAGCAAGACAATGATGGGGAAGACCAGGAGCTCGTTGACGATCGCAGGGCTTGCGACACCCTCGGCCGGTTCCGACCAGCAGATCCGGCTCGTATACAGCGGCATATCCGGGTTGGCAGCGAGGAATGCCACGACTCGGCGCGGTTGCCCCGAGCGCCGCGACCCGACAGGTCGATGAAAAACCCGGTGTCGAAGAGCATGCCGTCTACCGAAGCGCTTCAGATGGACGGGCGGCGACGGCTCCGGCGGGAGCGGTGCGCGACCTCGATCTGGTCCCAGTCGAGTTTCTCGCCCCAGTCTTTCGATTTGGCGCGCGCTAGC
>Ga0123356_10004945_pt1 | contig 13668 bp, 12 predicted proteins | sample TergutEmb28metaG_2_FD_92546 | JGI IMG/M metagenome (GOLD analysis project Ga0123356, IMG submission 92546) | Embiratermes neotenicus P3 segment gut microbial communities from Petit-Saut dam, French Guiana - Emb289 P3 | ecosystem: Host-associated > Arthropoda: Insects > Digestive system > Gut ...
CGCAATGTTATCATATATGCTCATCGGAAAAGGATTTGGCTTCTGGAAAACCATACCTACACTTTTGCGAAGCATATTTACATCTATATTGCCATAAATATCTTCGCCGTCCAGCAAAACTTTTCCCGTTATCTTGCAACCTTCTATTAAGTCATTCATGCGGTTGAGACTCTTGATAAGTGTCGATTTACCGCAGCCTGACGGACCGATAAACGCAGTTATCTCACGCTCAAGAATGTCCATAGAAACACTCTTAAGAGCTTGAAAGTCATTATACCACAAATTGACGTCTGATAATATAAATTTCACAATTTTCCCTCTTTTTCTACTGAATCTTTTGTTTGAAGCGGCGCTCTATTGTTGACGACAAGCCATTTATACCAAGCACTACTACAAGTAAAACAACGGCGGTAGCATATGCTTCGTTTCGATAGTGTCCCTCTCCCGCGAGCTGCAGTACGTGGAGCGCAAGTGTTCTTCCTTGTGAAAACAGGCTGTCGGGAAGCTTTATAACACTGCCTATTGTAAATATCAATGCGGCAGTTTCTCCGACGATTCTGCCAACACCCAAAATAATGCCTGCAAATATTCCCGGCATTGCAGACGGCAAAGTAACACGCAATACTGTTCTGAGTTTTCCGGCACCCAAGCTGAAGGAACCCTCACGATAGCTGTCCGGAATAGATTTTAAGCTCTCTTCTGTAGTCCTTATAATAATAGGTAAAATCATAATTGCCAGCGTAAAGCAACCGGTGAGAATTGATTTTCCCCAACCCAACCATATCGCAAAGAACAAGTAGCCAAACAGACCAAATACAATAGATGGAATTCCCGCCAATGTTTCGGTCGTCATACGGATAATGCGAACCAATTTATTACCGCGTGAGGCATATTCCACAAGATAAATTGCTGTAAACACACCAAACGGAACAGCAATTGACAATGTAATTCCAACCATAATAAGGGTTGTTACAAGCGCGGGAAACAGCGATTGATTCTCTGTTGTGTACTTTAATGAAAAAAGCGATGGTGTTAAATGCGGAATCCCTCTGACCAATATGAACCCGACAATATATACCAATATGGAAACAGTAATAAAAGCTGATACCCACATCAGAATAAAACGTGCCCAATCGGAAGGCTTCTTTTTGCGTAAAAAGGCTGATATCTGACACATGAGTTTACACTTTCCTCGTTTTAAGTATTCCTCGCAAACCTCATAACCATCCTCCGCTGATAAAGGATACGCAGTTTGCGAATAATCTATTTCAAAATTTTTGTCTTTCTTCTCTTTCAACTTTGTATGACCTCATCTTCACTTTGACTTATAGCGGTGCGCTCTTTCTTTTCCTTCCTCTCCCTGTTCAGGATTGAAAACAACGTATTAATAACAAGAATAAAGATAAATAAAACAACACCTGTTGCTATCAACGCTCCGTTATGTAAGCTGCCGGACTCGACATAACCCATCTCTATAACGATATTTGTGGTCAGGGTGCGGACACCTTTGAGGAATTCCCATGGTAAACGTAGCGCAGGTTGATTTCCTGCCACCATATTAACAGCCATCGTCTCGCCTATTGCACGCCCGACACCAAGCACAACAGCAGCCATAACACCTGAACGCGCCGCAGGTAGAACTACTTTAAAAACAGCCCGTTCGTGGCTTGCTCCCAATGCAACAGCTCCTTCGTAAAGCTCCTGAGGAACAGCACGAAGGTTTGTCTCTGCAATAGTAATGATCGTTGGTAAAATCATTATTCCGAGTATTATAGATGCCGCCATCCATGTATTACCGCTCATAATGTCGAAACTCTTACCAAACGCCTCAAAAATCGCAGGCACAACAACAACCATTCCGAAAAATCCGTAAATAACAGAAGGAACACCTGCCATCAGATTCAGGGCAGGCTTAATAAAGCTATATATCCTTCCGGGGCACATCCGCGCCATAAATATCGCTGTGAAAATCCCCACCGGCACGCCAAGCACAATTGCCCCCGCTGTTACATAAATACTGCCCAGTATAAACGGCAAAATACCGAAAGAAGGCTCTGTACTATGCAACGGCGCCCATCTGGTGCCGAGCAGAAAATCCATAACTCCGATTCTTGCAATTGCGGGCAGCCCCTGCGCGAACAGGAACAAACATATAAGCGCCACCGCAAGTATCGATGCCAGTGCAGCGACAAAAAAGACAACGCGCATTATACTTTCTCTAGCTTTTAACATTCTTCTCTCCATTAAATTTCTACTCAGAGGGTATATATAATAGTTGACGAGCGATTTGATGTAGACGCTTAGCGGTACTTAGTGAAATTTCAGACAGGATTAGCCTTGTCTGAGCCGCAGCGAGTTTGGCTAATCCCTGAAATAAGCTATAGAACCGCTTAGTGTCGGAATCCTGAGCCGACAACTATTTTGTATACCCTCTGAGTAGTCACCTTATCCCACTTGATTCCATCTGGTTTTTTCACCAACAAAGATTTCCCTGACTTCTTCAAGTGAAAGCCCGGTAACCGGGTTTGCCGCGTTTACGATAACAGCAACGCCATCAAGCGCAATCGCTATATCTGTAAGCGCTTCTTTTTCGTTTTCACGGAGCTCACGGCTTGACATACCAATATCTAATATACCATCAGTCGCTTCCTGGATTCCTGTTCCGGAACCTCCTCCTGAAATTTCTATTTCCATACCGGGATTAAGCTCGATATAGGCTTCTCTCATGCGTTGCATCAAAGGTTCAACCGAAGTGGAGCCGCCGACTTTAATCGTTCCGGTCAAACCGCTTGGAGCGTATGCTGCAGGATTAGATATCGGTGTAGTCCAGGTTGTTCCTAATTGCTCTTGTCCTTCTGCTGAAAGCATAAAATCCAAGAAATCTTGCACCAGCGGGTCAGCTTTCTTTTCATCTGTTACAGCGACCAGAAACGGACGTTGGAGTGCATAGCTACCGTCCATAATAGTCGCGTCCGACGGCAAAACTCCGTCGATTGCAAGAGCTTTAACGCTGTCGCTAAGTGAGCCTACAGATACATATCCGATGCCTGTCTCGTTTGTTTCGACACTGGTAAGAATCTGTGAAGTGCCGTTTTGCACAACTGCTTCAATATACATATCGTCGCCTACACCTGTAATGCTGACAAACGCGTCACGTGTTCCGCTTCCGTCTTCGCGTGTGAATGTTGCGATAACACGATTTGTATCGAAGTCTGCTGCCGGTGCGGGCGCAGGTGCCGCGGGTGCCGGAGCTTCTGCTGCGGGCGCTGCCGGTGCGGGTGCTGCCGGTGCGGGTGCAGGCGTATTAGACCCACTGCCTCCGCAAGCTGCCAGTATAACTAACGACATAACACATACAAGTACGATTGCTATTGTTTTTTTCATTTTGATTTTCCTCCAAAATTATTTTATCAAAGCAAGCATATTCGAGAAATGTAAAGAACAAATATATGCCTGCGTAAAAAACATGTAAAATAATAATTGTTCACAAATAAATGTATATTTAGTGATGTTATAATACGTCTATTTATGGGTAATAGTGACAAAGAAGTACAATATATTGTGTTTTTCCATACATAAACCTTGACTTTCCTTGATATTCTTAATAGAATCTTAAGGAAACAGTATGAAAATCTTTAAAATGTTTCCGTAGAATAAGCCTGTCGTGAATATGGAACATTCAACACGCCATATTCGTCACACTATAAATATGCATATTATTTACATTAACCTTAAGGAGAACATTATTTTGAAAAAGAAAACATTACGTATATTGACTGCGGCACTTGCGGCAGCGATGCTTCTATCAGTTCTGGCAGGATGCAGAAGAGGGCAGGACAGCAGCTTCGAAGCACCTGATTTTGTATTTGTGCCTGAAATCATACAAGTTCCAAGCGGCATTTCGGAAATGAACAACCTTACTTATCTCAATGACACACTCTATTTTTGGTCAATGGTAGTTCTTGATGAAGAGACGTGGGATTTCAAAATCAGTCTCTACTCTATGAATTTGGACGGCACAAATTTAATCGAGCTTCCAAACTATTCCCCGAGCAGACCGCCATATGACGATGCTATGGGCAGTGTTTTTATAACATCGCTTAATATTGACAGCGACAGCAATATCTGGGTTGCAGAGACAGGAAACTTCTACCGAGACACAACGCCTGACGACTTCGATGGCGAGGAGTGGGAAAGATCTTTTGAACCCGTCGGCGATCTTATGATGGTTCGCAAGCTGGATAATACCGGGGCGGAAATTTCATCTATAGATGTAACTTCCATTTTCAGTGGTAATGATTTCTTTTATATGAGAGCGTTTTCATTAGATTCCGCAGGCAATCTTTATGTAGCAACTGATGACGAAATTCATGTTCTTAACAGTGATGGAATTTTTCAATTTACTCTTGATGTCCAAAACTGGATTGATCAGCTTATCCGTATGCCCGATGGCAGAGTGGCATACTCCGGATGGATGGAGTCAGGGCGCGGTTTACGTATGATAGATTTTGCAAGCAGATCATGGGGCGAAACTTTAGAGTTACCCATGACAGCAAACCAAATATTTCCCGGCGGCGGAGAGTATTCAATCTTATTCAATAACAATACAAGTCTGTTCGGTATGAACGCCGAAACAGGCGAAAGTGAAAAGCTGCTCAGTTGGATAGAAAGCGATGTATTACTTGACTGGACAAACAGCGTATCTGTATTGCCTGACGGTCGTATACTTGCAATAAACAATGTATACGACAGGTCTAATAACGAATCACGAATGGAGTTGATTCTACTTACCCGGACACCATACGCCGACCTGCCTGAAAGAACTGTATTAACATTTGCAACCCTCGGACTTCAAGATAACCTTCGCAGTCATATTGTTAGTTTTAACAGAGCAAATCAAACATACCGGATTCATGTTATTGATTACTCCGAGTTTATTACAGAAGATGATTGGAATGCCGGCTTAACAAAGCTCTCTACCGATATTATATCCGGCAATGTTCCCGATATACTGGATGTATCCCAACTGTCAATTCAGCAATATGTAGCACGAGGTCTTCTTGTAGATTTGAATACTTTTATCGAGTCAGATCCTGAAATTAATCGAAGTGACCTTTTTGACAGCGTTTTTCGTGCTTCTGAAATTGATGGCGGACTTTATAGAGTCTTCCCGTCTTATTATCTTATAACTCTGGGTGGCAACCCTTCAATACTCGGTCCCGGTGCAGGATGGGGAATGGATGAGTTTAAGGCAGTCATGAACGCCAACCCGCAGGCAGATATGCCTCTGGGTCAGTGGTTGACAAAGGAAAACTTCCTGCAAATGGCTGTTATGTTTGGTATGGATGAATATGTTGACTGGGCAGCCGGTGAAGTCCACTTTGACACCGGTGCTTTTGCGCAGCTCCTGGAGTTTGCCAACTCTTTTCCTGCAGAGATTGATTACGACAGAGAGGCATATATTGAAGAACAAGAGCTGATCGCAACAGGACGGCAGATAATGTCAGTTATGTATTTCTGGGATTTCCAGAGTGTCCAGAGATATCGCTCAATGTATGGCGGAGACGTGGTTTTTAAAGGCTTTCCTGCCGAAAGCAGAAACGGAAGTGCATTCATTATCAACTCAGGTCTTTCAATAACAACAAGATGCGTCTCACCGGACGGAGCATGGGAGTTCTTGCGTGATATATTAAAAACAGATTGGCAGCGCAGTAATGTTCATTGGGATTTTCCGACCAGCAAAGCTGTATTTGATGAAATGGCAGAGCAAGCCATGAAGGTAGATGAATCCGATTTCGGATTTGCCAGAACCGTCGTTGCCGATGGAGTGTATATGGAAGACGGGATGTGGAGACCGGATCCTGTGACACAAGAAGATGTCAACATGTTGATTACTCTGATAGATTCCATCTCCAATATCGCAAGTTATGATGAGTCTCTTATGAATATTATTAATGAAGGAGCTTCCGATTTCTTCAGTGGACGAAGCTCTGCTCAAGACGCGGCAAGAATTATACAAAACCGTGCTTCAATACTCATATCGGAGCAAAGCTGACGAAAGGGAACGCCGGTGTGATTTCAACGCTAAAAGTTTTCATGGAGCGCCGCAGCAGGCGCTCCCGGGACAACATAAACGGCGCTCTGTGGTTGGCTCCGAGTTTGCTTGGAGTTGCAACGTTTTATATAGGCCCTTTTTTTGTAATTTTATACTACGCTTTGATTGACAACCCGATCCGGCATAACTTTGTATTTTTTGATAACTTTATTAACTTGTTTCAAAACACGGCATTTCGAACCGCGGCGACAAATACTCTTACCTTTTCACTGATTGCCGTGCCTCTCGCTGTCATCCTTTCATTAATGATTGCATTAATGCTTGAGGCGCGTATACCGCTTAAAAGCTATTTTCGCACTTTTTTTCTGAGCCCCTTAATGGTTCCCGTAGCATCGGTTGTTCTTATATGGCAGGTTTTGTTCCATCCGAGCGGTGCAGTTAACGAGTTGATAATGCTGTTTGGTGCTGACGCGATTGATTGGATGCAGTCCGAATATAGCCAGGTCGTTGTAGTAATTTTGTTTTTATGGAAAAACCTCGGGTTTTTCATGATTCTCTTTATGGCAGCGCTTAGCAACATTCCGAGAGAACTGCTGGAAACCGCAGAGGTTGAAGGAGCCGGTTCAATCAGTAAGTTTTTCAACATTAAAATCAGATATCTTTCACCGACACTGCTGTTTGTTACAATTCTTTCGTTGATTAACTCCTTTAAAGTGTTCCGCGAGGTATATCTTCTTACAGGTGATTACCCGTACGGCAACCTGTATATGCTCCAGCACTTTATGAACAATATTTTCAGATCTCTTGATTACCAGAGACTTGCCGCCGCAGCTGTTGTTATGACGATAGCCATGGTTATCATCATCCTGACCCTCTTCATTACTGAAAACCGCTTCGGAAAGGATGTGGAGGAATGAGGATAAGGTATTTCGGCCGCATGGGGCTTTTAGTTTTATCATTGATTTTTGCGGTGCTCTTTCTTTTACCAACAGTGCTTACAATATCTAACTCTTTTATGACCCAAAGTGAGATTGATGCCAATTATGGTATGATTTTTGAGAGCACACGTCCGGGTGTGGGAAGTTATGTTTCCGACAGCGTAAACTTAAAGTTTATACCCGATAAAGTCAGTGCCGACCAATATATTACAGTGCTTTTCAGGAGTCCTGAATATCTGCTGAAATTCTGGAACTCAGTAATTCTTGTTATCCCAATAGTAATATTACAAGTTTCCATAGCTTCGTTCGCCGCATACAGCTTCACAAGATATCAGGGACGTTTTAAAAACGCATTGTTTTTCTTTTACATCGTCCTTATGCTCATGCCATATCAGGTAACAATTGTTCCAAACTACCTTATCGCGGAAAGGTTGGGTATTTTAGGTTCAAGGTGGGCAGTCATTTTCCCCGGTGCATTTGCTCCATTTTCAGTATTTCTGCTGACAAAGTTTATGCGCCGCATTCCATCTGTTTTAATTGAAGCTGCTAAGCTTGACGGAGCAAATGAGTGGCAGATATTTACAAGGGTATGTATTCCGCAATGCAGAAGCGCGCTTTATTCAATAGCAATTCTCGTGTTTATTGATTATTGGAATATGGTAGAGCTCCCGATTATCCTGCTCGATAATTCAGAGTCACAACCGCTGTCCGTTTACTTGTCTACAATCAATGCAGGCGAAGCGGGAATTGCTTTTGCCGTCGCTGTTGTATATATGATACCGCCGTTATTGTTGTTCCTGCACGGTGAAGAAGCACTTGTTGAAGGTATAACTCATTCCGGCTCGGTGAAAGGGTGAGCATATGAAAGAAACAGAAGTAAAGAAAAGAGGTTGGGTAAAGAATGCGGCAATTATTTTTCTTGCTGTCATGCTTGTACTGACTTTTTTCTCGAATACAATAATGAACCGCTCACTGCCGGAGGTTGCGGCGCAATATACCACTTCCGGCTCTATTACGGCAAGAATACGTGATTCAGGTACAGTTACAGCAAACTCGCGTTTTGAGGTCATATTAAATCAAACCCGTACTGTCGAGGAGATTCCTGTTAGCAAAGGGGATGAAGTAAAAAAAGGTGATGTTTTAATCAGACTCGGTGGCTCTGAAAGTGTAGAGCTGGAAGGAGCAAGAACCGCACTCCGCACGGCTGAAAGGCTCTTGGAAGAAGGGCTTATCAATTCAGACTTGGGAGATAATACTGTTGCGGATGCTGTCCGCAATGTTCAAAGCGCACGCAATGCTCTTTCCGACGCGCAAAGCGTACTGGCAGGAATTCAATATAATGAAGCGGCGTATAATGCTGCATTGGCTGCAAACAATCAGGCACAAGCCGCTGCAAACGCTGCCGAAGCAAATGCGAATGCAACACAGTATAATATGGAAATTGCACAAGAGGAGCTCGACGCACTTGATAGAACAATTGCTTTGGGCGGCTCCGTTGACCCTGCCGTGTACGCACAGGCAGAACAAAAACTTGCTGATGCAGAGAATGCCAATGGTCTTGCGCAACCTGCAGCAAGGCTTGCGCGACAAACTGCAAACGCAACAGAACGTGACCTTCAAAGCCAAAACAGAGATGCATGGATAGCAGCAAATGGCACGGTTAGAAACGCGCAATTAAATCTCAACGCTGCCAACGACGCTCTGGCTCTGGCGCAATCAAGTGAAAGTGCATCTTCTTCGCTTGATACTATCGAGATTCGGGAACTGCGAAGAGATGTTGAAGAGGCTCGCGAAAAAGTCGAAGAGCTGGAAAAGGAAAGCTCGGGCTCGGAAATAACGTCACCTATTAATGGTGTAGTAGTGCAAGTAGACGCTGACCCGGGTCAACCTGCTGAAAAAGACACACCGCTCATGTTTATTGACGATACCGACAGAGGATACTCTCTAACTTTCGCAGTAACTGCTGAGCAGGCGAGCAGAGTCAGTATCGGTGACCAAGCTGAAGTTGATAGAGGATGGTGGAGTCAGAGAGATGATATAAGAGCAACTCTTGTTGGTATAAGAAATAACCCGCAAAGCCCTGCAACAAGCAGAATCTTACAGTTTTCTATCTCCGGAGAAATCGAAAGTGGAATGCCGCTAAATTTAATCTTAAATCAAAGAACAGAGAGTTATAATATAATTGTGCCTAACAGCGCAATAAGAACCGACACAAACGGTGATTTTGTACTTGTTGTAATGTCAAGAAGCAGTCCACTCGGTAATCGTTATATCGCGACAAGAGTTGATGTAAATATAATCGCCTCAGACGACACCCATTCGGCTGTTGCGGGCGGTGGCTTGACAGGCTGGGATTTTGTAATAACAACGGCAACAGCACCAATAGACCCCGGCATGCAAGTAAGACTTGTCGATAATCCGTAAGGGATCAACAGATGAGATTGGGGGTGTAAATTTATATTTCGTCAAGCGCAGCTCATGGACGGTGGAGCGCCGTTAGTGTGCGCATGGATGCGCACTCTGGCGGAAGAAATATAAATTTATACCCCCAATCTCAACTGCAAAGAACTCTCACAAAAAGAAAGAAGGTGTTTACATGATAAAAAAAATAATTTTAATAGCTGTAAACGCCTTGTGTCTTATTGCGTTTATCGTGTGCTTATCGGTCTCCGCTTCCTTAAAAACCCCTCTGCGCAGTCAGCAGGCTGCTGCGGCATGGGCGGGGCAGAGCGGCGAGCGTTTTTCACAGCTTTCTGTGTTTTTTCCGGAATCTTCTGAGTTTGATGTGGATAGAGTCCGAAGCTTACACCCTATACTCGATGATGCGTTGCTCGGAGCTTCTCTTGAATCCACGCCCGGAAGAACACTTTATACCGATGCATGGTCAACAGAAACAAAGGTCTCCATTGTCAGTCAGCGCGGGTCGGCGGAAGCTATAGCTATAGCAGTCGGCGGCGATTTTTTTATGTTCCACCCGCTGTACCTTAGAGACGGAAGTTACCTTTCTCCGAATGATCTTATGAAAGACCGTGTAATACTTGACGAAGAGCTTGCATGGAGGTTATTTGGAGCTGCTCGACTTGAAGGTTTTGAGGTGCTTATTGACAATAAAACCTTTATCATTGCAGGTGTCGTCTCGAGGGAAAGTGATTTTGCAAGTTTAAAAGCATACGACCACGGAGCAGGTCTTTATATGTCATTTGATGCACTCGTGACAATGAACGAAGAAAATGAAGAAGATGTTTATATAAGTACTTATGAAATTGTAATGCCTGATCCGATAACCGGTTTTGCGCTTAACATTCTGACCGAAGCAATTCCCGATTCAAGTGTGCACATTATTGAGAACACATCACGTTTTTCTCTCAGTAACATATTTTCTATAATCGGCTCATTCGGGGAGCGCAGTATGCGCTCAGAAGCAATCGCATACCCTTATTGGGAAAACGCTGCGCGCTTCACTGAAGACTGGCTTGCGTTACTCTTACTTCTCTCGTTGCTGTTTATCGCATTCCCTGTCGTAAGTGCGGTAATATACGGAATAAAAGTAATTCGATATATGATTAAACACGGCAAAGGCGCCATCAAAAAAATGATTACCAGAAAAGATAAACGCGATTATGAAAAGTATAAGCTGGAGCATGGCGAAGACTTTGATGCTTACAGCGCCAACAGCATTGTCCGTGAGTATCGGGATGAGATATACTAAAAGGAGATACAAAAATGATAAGCAGGTACGCTATTTTATACTGCTTTTCAGCACCTCGCGAATTATTTCCTCTACCGGAAGTGTATCTATATCAATACTGCGCATTGCAGCGGAAATTTCTGCCTGACTATAACCCAGCACCGTCAGTGCGGCTGCTGCGTCGCGCTGTTTTGTTCCCGGTCCCGGTTGACCTGCCGAATCGCTCTGAGGTACAAAACCGGAAGCTTTGAGTGCGGGCATTTCTTTGCTTACTTTGTCTTTTAATTCGAGAATAATCCGTTGTGCAAGCTTCTTTCCGACTCCGGGTGCCGCAGTAAGAGTTGATTCATCATCACCGATTATCGCAAGAGCAAGCGACTCGGGGGAAGCTGAGGAAAGTATAGACAGTGCTGCTTTTGGTCCGACACCTGATACACTTAACAACTGTTCAAAAGCACGCTTTTCACTCGTGCTGTAAAAGCCGTATATATCAAAAGCATCTTCTTTAACATTACAATAAGTATATAGCTTTGCTTTTTTTCCGGTTTCAAGATGAGATAGTGTGTTTAGTGTTGTCAAACAAGCATAACCTGCTCCTCCTATATCGATTACAGCAAGGTTCAAAGAAATGTGTGCAACATTTCCTTCTAAATAGTAGAACATGTATTTTCTCCTTTTATATTAATCAGCGAGTTGGCAAACCGTGCATGACATATCGCTATTGCAAGCGCGTCAGCAGCATCATCCGGTTTTGGCAGCTGCTCCAATGCAAGTAATCGCTTAACCATTTCCATAACCTGATTTTTTGTAGCGCGGCCATAGCCGGTTACAGCTTTTTTGACCTGTAACGGAGTATATTCAAACATTGGAATTCCGTGTTTTTCACCGGCAAGTATAATTGCCGCACGGCCCTGTGCAACAGTTAGCGCTGTTTTCTGATTCGTGTTAAAAAACAATTCCTCAACTGCAATTGCATCCGGTTTAAACGTCTGTATCAGCTCCGAAACATCATCGTTTATCTGTTTTAATCTGAGAGCCAACCGTATCCCTGCCGGTGTTGTTATTACACCGCATCTTTTATATATCGGGTTGCCGCCTGTTTCGCTAATTATCCCGAACCCGACCGTCGCCACACCGGGGTCTATTCCAAGTACTACCAAAGCTTCAAACTCCTCAGGCACCCTTTTCCACTTCCGCACTATAAATATCAGCGGACACCTTGACATTAATACCATCTTATTATACTCTTAACTGCGCATAATTGGCAATGTATATTTCCGAAAGGAATGGAGTTTAATATGCTTGAATTAAAGAACATCTCAGTTTCCGCAAAAGATGAAGATATTGAGATTATAAACAATGTTAATCTCACTCTAAATGAAAAGAAAATCTACGTTGTCACCGGTCCGAACGGTGGCGGAAAAACGTCTCTAGCAAAGGCAATAATGGGAATATATCCCGTGTCGGGCGGCGGGATTTTTCTGGATGGAGAGAATATCACAAGTAATACTATATCCGAACGTGCGGTAAAAGGAATTGGATATGCTTTTCAGGCGCCGCCGCGTTTTAAAGGTTTGCAAGTACGCGATTTACTCTCAATCGCAAACCGGGGCGGACAGCCGCAAACTAAGGACTCAAGCGATGAAAGCGAGAAAAGACTCTTCACCTTACTCTCTGATGTCGGCTTATGTGCCAAGGATTATATCGACCGTGAGCTAAATGCAAGCTTTTCCGGAGGTGAACTTAAGCGTGTGGAAATCGCGAGCATTTTGGCTCGGGAGCTTAAGGTAGCTTTATTTGACGAGCCGGAAGCGGGTATTGACCTGTGGAGTTTCCAGAAATTGACCGAAACATTCAAAAAACTTAATGAAGTATGTAATACAACAATTGTCATCATTTCGCATCAGGAACGAATCCTTCGTTTGGCTGACGAAGTCATTTTGATTTGCGGCGGCAGAATAGCTGATGTGACCAGTCCGGATAAAATACTGGGAGATATTGAGTATTCCACAGAGCCCGGTTGTTATTGCCCGCATTGTTTCGCAAGGAGGTAGCTATATATGCTTGATTCTATAGATAAAAGGCTGTTAAAAGAAGTGGCAGACCTGCATGAAATACCGCAGGGTGCTTATAATATACGAAAAAACGGAGAAAAACTTGCACGCAACACAACAGCAAACATTGATATCATAAGTAAGGAAGATAAGCCCGGCATCGATATAATTGTTAAGCCGGGAACAAAAAACGAAAGTGTACATATACCTGTCATTTTATCAGAAACAATGGAAGACCTCGTATATAACACATTCGAAATAGGCGAAAATTCAGACGTTATAATAGTTGCCGGATGCGGCATTCACAACTCTACCGCAGAAGACAACGGTCATGACGGAATTCACGAGTTTTTCATAAGGCGCGGGGCAAAGGTTAAGTATATAGAAAAGCACTTCGGCGACGGCGAAGGAACAGGAAAACGCACACTGAACCCAACAACAATAATCGACGTCGAAGAGGATGGTATCGCAGAGTTGGAGCTTGTACAAATAGAGGGTGTTGATTCAACAAAGCGCGATACAATTGTAAGACTTCAAAAGAATGCACGGCTTATTGTGTCTGAGCGTTTACTAACATATCTTGACCAGACTGCCGAATCGATAATAACTGTTGAACTGCTTGGTGACGGCTCGACCGCTCAGGTTATTTCACGCTCAGTCGCAAAAGATGATTCAAAGCAAATTTTTCATCTTAATATGAGAGGTCATTGTGAGTGCCGCGGTCATATACAATGCGACTCTATCATAATGCACAATGCGGAGGTGTCGGCAATTCCTGAAATATCCGCATTGGATGAAGGCGCACAACTGGTTCACGAGGCTGCTATCGGGAGAATAGCATCCGAGCAGCTGACAAAGCTGATGTGCCTCGGTCTCACAGAGCAAGAAGCCGAAGAAACGATATTACAGGGATTTTTAAAGTAGGAATGTATA
>Ga0123356_10004946_pt1 | contig 13666 bp, 8 predicted proteins | sample TergutEmb28metaG_2_FD_92546 | JGI IMG/M metagenome (GOLD analysis project Ga0123356, IMG submission 92546) | Embiratermes neotenicus P3 segment gut microbial communities from Petit-Saut dam, French Guiana - Emb289 P3 | ecosystem: Host-associated > Arthropoda: Insects > Digestive system > Gut ...
ATTTGATATTTCTATTTTTCCGCTTATTGCCATAATTAAATCTCCTTCGATACTTGTATCGTCTGATTTAATTATATCATTGCATATAACATTTGTCCAGTTAATTTATTATTGTTATACTAGCTACAGCGGTAACAGCTACGTTTTTATGTTTACCGCCTCTTAATATAAGCCTAAAATATTTTTTGTGCAGCCGATGGAGCGCTTTATCAGCAAACTCAATAACACTCGCAGAACAATTTTGTCTGCGCTGTTCTAATCTCTTCCCGGCTCTGGCACTTTTGGTATAATGCCATGCTCCTTCAATAAGCAGGCGTCTTAAATGTCCGTTTCCTGCTTTCGTTATACCTCCCTGATACCGTTTTCCGCCGCTGGAGTTCTCACTTGGTAAAAAACCAAGATACGACATAAATGATTTAGCGTTTGCGAATCGCCGAAAATCGCCGATCTCGCATATCACCGATAATGCAATTATGTAATCTATGCCTTTAAATGCCCTTAATTTACTTACCGCTGCCTTATATTTTGGACTTTCAGCTGTTTCTGTTATCTGTTTTTCAAGGCGCGTTAACCGTTCTTCCAGCGATTTGATTTGACTGCGGTATTCTTCATATACCGTCTGTTCGTGCTCGTAACTAAATTGAATCTTATCCATCCACCTCCAATGTATTTGCGTCCAATTCTTTTTTCCTTCAGTAAATATGTACCCATGTCTTAAAAGGAATTTTAATAATCTTTGTTTTACTCTCCTCAAATCACCGTTAACGTCTTCACGACATCGAAGTAAATCACGAGCAGCTTCATCCGCAGCATCTGGAACGCTAATAGGTCGAATGCTGCCACTCCTTAACTCCCTGCCGATAAGACGCGCGTCTCGCTTGTCTGTTTTAATACGATCATCTCGTTTTTTTGCTACCTTATTTGCCGGCAGTACATAACAAGGTATCTTTGCTTCTTCCATTGCTCGGTGAATTACATACCCAAGACACCCGGCTTCGTAAGCCACTACTGTTTTTCCTTTCCTGGCAAATCTGATAGCTTCTTTTACCAGTAATCCGTTGTCATTGTTCAACCGGCGTTCGTATATCGGTTCTTCGCCTCTTTCTTCAAACACCGCCATCTGTACAAACTCCTTGTGTACATCCATCCCAATGTAGTATTCTTTTCTTATCATTTTTGGCCTCCCGTAAGATATGTGGTATTCCGCTTCTGCGGCTAACCCACGATTATTATACTATCTTCGGGGGCCTTCATATTGTCTTGATTTAACGGATTAACACGGATTTTATTATTGAGTATTCTTAATCCGTGTAAATCCGTTTAATCTGTGTAAATCCGTGTTTCTCTTATGTTTTTATTAAAGTATTTATTACTTGAAAAAGCACTCATAATGTGATTAAATATACTAACAATATAAAAATATGCCAAAAGTGGCGCTGGAATATGTGTATTAAAAGGAGTTTCTTATGAAAAGTATTTATATAATTTTGAAGTTTCTAACTCTAATTGTAATAGGGTTTACTTTTGTTGCTTGTTCGCCTGAGCCAGAGTTCGATCCTAACGAACCAACGCCAGGTTTGGAATTTACCCTGATTAACAATGGTACAGCATATTCGGTTTCTAAAGGTACTGCGAACGCTGCAATGGTAGTTATTCCGGCTGTTTACAATGGGCGACCTGTAACAGAGATTGCAGACTCAGGGTTTACTTCTTATACAAATATGACGAGTATCATCATTCCCAACGGCGTAACAAAAATAGGCAGTTACGCTTTCTTTCATTGCGATAATTTAACAAGCGTGGTTATACCTGCCGTCACGACAAATATCGGTATTTCTGCTTTCCAGAATTGCGGCAATTTAAACGCTATTTATTATGGCGGAGCAGATAGCGCCGCATGGTCGGCTAAAACAATAGGTTCTGCGAATGAATCTCTTATAAACGCAGAACGTTATTACTATTCCGAAACAAATCCCGGTACCGCATTAACCCATTGGCGTTTTGTGAACGGACAACCTGCAGTGTGGAATTTTATTATTACTACCCAACCTGCCGATGTGATAAATGTATTTGTTGGAAACGTAGATGAAAGTTTAATTGTTGAGGCAAGCGTAACAGAAGGATCGGCACTTAGTTATCAATGGTACAGAAATACAACAAACAGTAATGTCGGTGGTACTATTATAACTGGCGCCACTAATCCTGAATACACCCTGCCAATAACACTTACTGTAGGGACACATTATTATTTCTGCCAGGTCAGCACGACAAACGATGCAGGTCCGCCAATCCGTACTAATGTTTCAACAGTTAATGTTTCAGCATTCCCTGTAATTATAATTAATACTCAACCCGCCGCGACAACAAATTTATTTGTTGGAGATATTAATGAAAGCCTGTCTATAGAGGCGGGTGTTTCAGACGGAACAGAAGTAAATTACCAATGGTACAGCAACACAACAAACAGTAATACCGGCGGCAATATAATAACCGATGCCACAGACGAAAGTTTTACAATACCCACGACACTTACTTCAGGTACATATTATTATTACTGCCAAGTCAGCGCAGTTGACGAGGTAGCAATTCCAGTTAGATCAAATGTTGCAAGGGTTAAAATACTTGCTCCTACTATAACATCATCAATCATTGGTATTGAATTGATAGGTGTACTTGGCGGTAGTTTTGAACTAGGAAGAGAACTTAACCCGGCTGTTGGCATCAGTGATGTAAATCCAGTGTCAACAGTAAACATAAGCGGATTTTACATGGGTAAGTATCCTGTAACGCAGGAACAATATTTAGCAGTAATGGGAACTAATCCCAGTTGGTTTACACCAGCCAATGGTAATCCACCCGCAGTAGGAGAAGTACAGGAAAGGCGACCTGTAGATATTGCAAGCTGGTATGACGCATTAGTATTCTGCAATAGATTAAGTATTATGGAAGGCTTAACTCCTGCGTACAGTATATCCGGCAGTACAAATCCTAATGACTGGGGAACAGTACCGACAATCTATAACAACGCTACATGGGATGCTGTCCAGATAGTACCTGGTTCAACCGGATATCGATTGCCTACAGAGGCACAATGGGAATACGCAGCAAAAGGTGGAAATGGCTCGCCTGGAAATTTTACATATTCGGGAAGCAATGATCCAGATACTGTTGCCTGGTATTCAGCAAACAGCGGAAGCAGAACCCATGAGGTAGGCAAGAAAGCACCTAACAGCTTAGGTCTATATGATATGAGCGGAAATGTATGGGAATGGTGCTGGGATTGGTCGGGTAGTTATACAAGTGTAGCGAAAACTGATCCATTGGGTGCATCCTCGGGGTCTTTCCGCGTGATTCGCGGCGGTTACTGGGACGCTTCGTCGGTGTTACTCTATTCCGTCTACCGGAGCAGCGTCAACCGCCCGGGCATCCGGAACAACGCTCTTGGTTTTCGGGTTTCTTTGCCTTAGAGGGGGATGCGTGTGGAGTCGCTCCTTACGAAATTTGTACATTGGCTATTGTTTTAAGCCGTTTCCTTTCCTTTTTCGCCTGTTTCATCCGTTTTGGATGTTTTACCATTGTAACTATCACGAAGTTACTGTTTGCTTTCCCGACGGTAACTCCGACGCAGTTATATTCCGGTTTCTTTTGCTATCCGGTTGCAGCCGTCTATTACCTTATTGCATAATTTTGCGTCAGTTGGATACGTCGTGTTGTTTTCCTGTACTGTTTTATCGGATAAATGCCACTTCACTTCTGCCTTCGCTGTCCCCTTTTCTTTTCCATGCGCCTTCACACTGTATGCGAATATTTTCTCAAAGCCTGATTCACCTATCCGTTTGCGAAAGTGGACAAAGTTGCTCGGATCAAATGGAAACCGGTGTTCAAGACAGCGCATCCCGCAGAAATATTGCATGTATGGATCACGTATCCACTGTTTCGCTAAGGTTTCATCTCCTAAGTTTTCCATCTGTTTTAATAATAAACAGCCTACCATCAGGCGGATGGGGACGCCGGGTTGCCCTGTGTTTGAATATAGCGGACTGAATTCTTTTTCAAAGTAGTTCCAGTCTATGCTGTCTGCAAGTAACGCCAGTTCGTGCCTCGGATCTATCATATCGCGTAATAGTGGACGGAAAAGATCGCGTTGGTTTTAATTTGGTAATTCGCCTTTCATTGCTTCTTCCTTTTTTACCGGTTTTCTTACGTTATTTTACTTTATTTGGTCTTTTTTGACACTAACTTTCTTACCTATTTCTTTATTTAATATAGATTTATGTTGTTCTTAAGGAATAACTATATAAGGTTTATTACCGAAAAATCTTAGTGTACCTCAGATTTTAGGTGTACTAAGAAAAAGTAATATTTAATAACAAGAAAACATCATATAGTTTAAATTTTATTTTTCTATCATCAAGAATAATTATTAATACTAGAAACATAAGGAATATTTGATCCAGAGACTTTAACATCTTTAAGCCAATATTTACTTTGGCAAAAACGCTTAACCTGCTCAACGATTCGGTTCTGATCAGGCATCGGCGAAATTGTTATATTTTTTATAGGAAGATGTCCGGTACATATAATAGGTTTTTTCGCTGTTCTCTCCTCTGATTTTTTTTCTATAAATTCTTTCATTTTAAAATACAAATTACTTTGATTGTTACAGACTGGGAGTATAATAGGATAAGTATTCATTAAAAGACTGCCAGCTAATATTTCTATATTCTCATCTGTTATATTAAATGGGTAATCGTGAGCCTCATCTGTGCATCCATTTTTTATTACAATATACGGAATCTTTGTACCATTTTTTAAATTACGAAATCTAATACAGTTTGATAATTCTCCATTTGAATTAGAAATAATAATACGATGTTCATGCTCCTCAAAAAATGCCTTATGTTTAATAAAAGGTATAAAATCTGTATCGTTTAATAAAACATATTTTTGAATATTTTCATCACGAAATTTCATAATTTTTTTCATAATATCTATAGCAGTCAACTGAGGGTCTTGATCTTCATCAGATGAATTTTGAGAAAAAAGATATATAACAGGAATAGGAACACTTAAAACGTCTATATGTTTTTTCGAAGTATTATAATCAGCATTCAATATACTATATGTTTCTAATCCTTCAGAATACATTCCAATAGATGCTCCACCGACAGGACAATAACCGCGCCATTGACTTAAACTATTTCCTTCACGTGACAAACAAAGAATAAAATTGTCACCTGTATAGTTTTTTTTTCTCAGCCAATTTTGACCAAGTATTTTTTCTTCGGAAGCATCATTGGAAAAACGAATACCAGAAAGCCAAAAAGAATCACTTTCCAATATATCAAACAATGTAGAAAGGGATGTATAATGGTAAAGTGTTGGATAATGAGGATCATATGGAGTAGTATATTGTTGCTTAAACAAATACCAATATTTCTTAAAATAATCTTGCATCTGAAGAGATTTATTTATATTGAAATTTTTGTCAAATATCATTATCTTCTTTTTCTCCATCAATATAGATATTTAAAAATCTATAAAGTTCATTTCTTTCTTCATGTCCTGTAATATTAACGGGAGATTCTTTTTTATCTTCCAGTTCTGTGGTATTAACAACCAATTCATTTCGATCAAAAATATTTTTTAATTCAGGGTTGAAGTCATTATAAATCTCTTTTAGTTTATTAAACCAATCATCAATAAAATTATTTTTATTAGCATCAGTAGAAAATAGAAAAACTTTAAATTGTGGAATATCATTATTTTTAATCTTTGATAATTCGTAAAATAAATGCATTGCTTGTGTTTCTTTTTTTAATTTTTCATCATCTATGTTAAGCTGTACATCCAAACCAATAAATACATTTTGCCCGTTTGCTATTTCACTAATTTTTTCTATTATTGTTGATGAGATTTCATTCAAATTAATTGGTTTTTTAGGTCTCATTTCATTATATTTCTCGTATATTTTTTCCAATGTTCTATTATCGTCATTTGGAAATATTTCTTTATTACTTTCAAAACGACGAAAACAAAATATTCTAAAACGGTGGTTTAATTCATCATAAAATTTATCAAGCGTTTTATCATCTATCAATAACTCTGATCCTTCATTTTTATAGTTATCTCCATAGAATAAAACTTCATTAGTAATGTTTTTTACCCATAATCTTGGGAATAAATTCGTAATAACTGGTGTCATTCTTGAAACACTATCATCAATCCAGATAATTTTTTTCCTCATCAACTTAACCTCCATCAAATATTGGCAGCATAGAGACAAACCATAACGATTCCTCATCTGGCTCTTTTTGCCAATTTTTATTTTTATTAATTATAAATGTCTTGAAATCAGATTCTAAATCTTTAAATAAAATATATTTAAATGTTAAATTATCACAGCTACTATCTATATAATTACTCTTTATATATTTATTTATTGTATAGATGCTCATATGACCATTAAAGGAAGAGTATAAATTTTCTAATTGTATCTTTATTTGTGTATTTCTTTCATCCCAGCCATTCAAGATATTATTATCTGTCTTTTTGACTGGGTTTATAATTACCAGATTGTTCTTACTACGAATTAGAAAAGCTTTGCTTTGTTTATGTTCAAATGATATCAAAGTTTCAAGATAAATATTTTCATTAGAATTATCATTAATTAATGAAGCATAATTTTCTAGCATATTTTCATAATCTTTTTTATATTTTCTTAATGTTTTTATACGTGATAGAAAATCCGCATCTTCATTCCAATACCTTGCGCTTGTCAATAAAATATCAAATAAAACGCATTTTAAATATTCCTTGCTGAAATACCCTTCTATTTTTTCCATATTATCAGGATTAACAAGCTGCGCATTATTTAAACTAGCACCTATTGATATATCAATAATCTGCTTACACAATACAACACGTCTGTCTGAGTCATTCCATAAGTCTTCTATATAAAATATTTTGCAGGAAAATTAAAACTGTTTTTTATATTTTTATCATTATTACTTATATGAAGACTTGATGTTTTCTCTTTACTATCACTATGTAGTAATGTACGTTTAAAAAGTTTAGCGATCTGATTATTGGTGTAGTTCCTAAAAAGCAGCCATTCATATTCTTCAGCATTAAGCGCCTTATTCTTTTCCCAAAGAATCGTAGGAAATTTATCATCAGAAGTTGATGTATGGTTTACTGTTTTTTCATGCTTAAAGATAGTATTTTCTACTGTTTTTTGGGTAGCTACCCGCATTAAATAGCTGTTAAAATCTTTTTCAAGTATATTCATGATGCAATCACGATATGATAAAATGTCGCGCATAATCAAAATAGGAGCAACTATTTTTTTATTAAATTCTGATTTTTCAAAAGATATACTTGCATATATGTATACTTTTTCAATATGCTGGACATCACTGTCTAATTTATTATAAATTTTGTCATTATCAAAACATAATATAAAACACGGATTTTCAAAAGGCTTATAATCGCTTTCAAAGTCAAATGGTCTATCCCAATCTATTTCTATCTTTTTTTTGTTATTAATATTTTGTATACTGTTACTCACGGGAAGAACTAAAAAATATCCATCTTCTTTTAAACGTTTGCTGCCATAAACAATCTTTTTTTCATCAGAAAGAACGTCTTCTTTTAATGCATGGATAATTCTTTTTTTAATCATGTATTTTTCTCTAGCGTCTTTCTTTTTTTCTTCTGTGGTATTCAAATCATTATTTTCTGAATTACCTGTATTTTTATCATCATTTTTATAATTTATTATATTTGTAATAAATTTTAACTTATCAAGATCTTTTGATATAGTATCATTTTTTTCACTTTCCTGGGTTAGTAAAACAATATGCATTTTTTCATTTATAATTCCATATTTTTGCGATGCCATTTCAATTATATTACAAATAAGTTTATTATATTTAAAATCAGTGTTTTTTTCAGCGGTTCCTTTATCATTTATATATCTAAACAAATTCTTTTCACTATCGGTTATTTTTTCGTTTGGTTCGACAACCGATGCCCAAGAGAGATCCCATTTATGAAAAAATATTAGATTATCGAAAAAATAACTGTTCTCGTCAATATTTTGATTATCTTCATTTTCACAATATTTTTTAATTCCATCATAAAGGAGACGTGTGTTTTGAAAAAATATTTCTATGCAGAATTCTTTAAAAAGTTTAGCCGCTTTAGATTTAGAATCTTTATCTGGAACAATTTCCTCGAATAAAGGTAATGTCCTGCCTTTCTTTGGTTCTTTCTTTAAATCTATTTTATTAACAGATTCTTTTTCTGTAGTAATTGAATCTTCAAGTAATGATAGAGGGATGCCTTCCTTAGAGGGTTTTTTGTTTTTAATTACTACAGGATGCTCTTCTCCAAATATTAATAAATATTCCATCCATAAAGAACGAGTTTCATCACCTCCGCCGTCAATTATTTTATGAATGTTAAAAGAATATTCTTTCCAAAAAGACCGTATTGCTTCTTCGTTATCCTCATATTGCATAGTAAATTTAAATACTTTTTTTATTGTTGCTTTTCTAAGTAAGTATGTGCTTTTCATATCCGCAAATGCTTCAAATAGACAGTTCTGTATAAAGTTCAACAGATTTATCTTTTGCGGATCCGATGAAATAATGATATTTTTAATTTCTTTTATATATTCGTACTCTGAAGGAATTTGAGTTTCATCCATTAAAATAAATTCGCATGCATTAATAATAAATTTTAAGACATCTTTTTTTAACTCAAGATTATAAAATATAAAAGGGCGTGTTAATAATTTTACAGCATGTTCTAGCAAACAAAAAACTTGCCGATTTGGTGTACCATTCGTATCACATTGTAAAGCAGTCTTAAAAGCTTCTTTAACAAGAGCCGTTTCTTCATCATCTTTAATATTTATTATAGTTCCATCACTTCTTTTTTCACAATTAAGCGGCTTTGACGATTCATATAATATTAGTTTTAAAATATTATTTATTGCTTCTGAACCGCCCATTTTTCTTTTTTCAATTAGATTTCCAAAAACATGCGTTAGTAATAACCTAATATAAGCTTTTCCTTTTTTATGGTTTATTAATTTGCTAACATCGTCAAACATTACAGGACTAAAACTTTCCGACTTATTTGCCCAATGGTTAGCAAGACTTCTTGTAGAACTTCTTTTTAACAAATACTTTGCTTCACGCTCGAGTTTACAGCCAACACAAGAATCACCTTGTTTTCTCACATTAGAAATATTTATATTACAAAACGAAAGAAAATTATTCTTAGTATCATGAATATAGGTTTCTTGCGTAGCTAACGAAAGTCTATTTACCAAAACAAAACATTTTGAAAATACAGAAACTGGATATTTATCTTTAAAATCATCGGGGATTAAAGATTTTAACAGATCTCTTGCTCTATGGTAACTACTCCCACTGATTATACTATCATCTACAAAAAAGAAACGAACCAATTCTTCTTCATTTGGATTTTCCATATGCAATCGTTCGATGGTCTGCCGTAAAGCATCATGCTCGCATATAAAGTTAGAACGAAATTGTTTATCAACATTAACAGATACTACTTCTGCAGTGCCATTAAAGTAATAAGCATTTACTAATTGCGAAAATCCAACATTTGTATTATGTTCCGGTGAAAATATAATGTTAAGAAGCGGCGTTATTCGTTTTTTATCATTATTTTCTTTCACCCTTTTTTCTGTTAACCAATTGATTAAATTTATTTTTATAATTGTTTTAGATATATATTCCTGCGTATCAATATAGTATTGGTAATGATATTTTCCTCGTAATAAATGACCATAATATACACAATCATTCAATTCGGAAAGCCGCAGAATATTATTCGTTAAAGAATCAGAGAAATCGTTACCGTTTGAATTATTTTCTGAAAACTCGCTTTTTTGATATATTTGTAAAGCTGGTACTGTTGAAGTTGGATCTGTTTCAATCAACGGTTCTTCTTCTTGCATTGTTTCAGGGAAACATTGTTCGCACTCAATCGGATGCCACCATTCAGATTTCCTGTTAATAATGTAATTAATATTAGGATTTGATGATAATTCTATTAATTTTTTGATATTAACATTAACTATTTGTTTATTTGTGTCAATAGAATTCCAAAATTCTTTTTCTATTTTTGAGCAACCAGATATTTTATCTTTATTGTTATCATTATCATGTGCAAGGAATACATTAAAATTCGCAATAACATTAGATTTTTCATATAAATTCCTGCCCTTAAGATATTTTGCTCTCATCTTATCAAAAGTTGTTAGCGTCGAACCGATAGGAACAATTTGAACAACAAAAGTATTCTTTTTTTTATTATTATCAATTTTCAATGTACTAAATATTTTTATTTTATCAGCGTTTTTTGCAGCATTAGAATAAAATGATTCGGATTGCAAATTATATTGGAAAGTAGCATAATGTGTTTCTATATTATATATATTTCTTCTAGGATTATTTTTTAAATATTCTTCAAACATTTCTTTTAAAGAAAATATTATTGCTTGGGAATATGAAGCGTAACCGTAAAATACAATATCACCATTTATATTATATAAATCATCCTTGATTTTTTGTAAAATATAGAAAGCAACTCTATTCGCAACTGATGTTCTATAAAACAAAAATGACAATTCGTAAAAAGAATCAGTATGTACCTTATTTCCTAATCGCATATGGATATTCGTAAATTTGTATCCTCTATAACCTTTTCTTTCATTAACTAAAGGACGACTTGCTATTTTTTCAATTTGTTTAAAATAACGCGGAATGTTATTAGGAATAAATTCTTTAATTATAACATTGAATGGACAGACTAGTTGTGGTTGTATTTTATGAGCTGTTATTTCATCTTTGTTTTTTAATATATCTATATATGGCATTTGTATTTCTGAGGCACGAGTATAATAATTCATATCTATACACTTTTCACCATGTTCTAAAGACATTATATATGCATTTTGTACGACATTACCAACATTATTTCCTAATACAACTAACTGTATTGGCTGATGATTGTTTTCTTCGTCATAACAATCTATTTCTGCACACGAGAAAAATACTTGTAATTTTTGTGAAAAATCCATTAACGACAATGAAACACTAACCTCTTGAAAAATATCCATAAAATGAACGGGGAGATTTTCAAAATGAAAACATAAAGGGGAAGTCACTTTCTCTAATAAAGGATTATCCTTATTATAACGAGATGCGGCAGCAAAAAAACCTTTTATAAAAACTTCACAGTTATCTTTGTTTTTAAAAAATCAAAAAGCTGTTTTATCTCTATAACATTATAATAATAAATATTCTGTTGAATACTAGATTCAAATAAATTACACCAAAATATTTTCCATTCATTTTGTATATTTAACTTTGATTCTGCGTCTGTTATTTGCAAATTATATAATGAAGCAATCTTGTCTGGCCAACTTTCCTTTAAAAATTTATAATCAAGATAATGGGCATATGCTTCGTGGTTTTCACTAAAAGCATTATTATTGGCAAGCTGAACAAGATTAACTGGTGTTCTATTTTCTAGTTTTTTTATTGGAATAGAAAAATAAATTTGTGTTCCAGGAATAACATATTTTAAATCATTGCTAACAAGGTTGTTACCGATATAGTTATTATAATTTGTAAATGTTATTTTATCTTGTAATAAAAAATTAATATTGCTTATGATTTGCAATTCATTATATTGACACCGTTTTAAGGTATTATTAAAAATAGTAAGTCCTATGTGTGCAGCAGAATCCTCTTTTCTAAAATTATACCATGCTTCTAAAACATTCTTGTCTTTTGGTAATTCAGAAGAAAATTCACCTATCATATTACTAATAGACATACATATGTTGTTTTTCTCGAAATGTCCATATAATTCTTCTTTCTTCAAAGCACATATAAAATTTTCTATAATAGTTTTCTGCATATTTAGGTCGGTTACTCTGACGCAAAGTAGTTCATTAACACCATCTGAAGGATTATTTATTTTCTTTTTATATAATGATATATAACACATTTTATACTGTGAATGTTGAATTGAATTTTGTACAATCTGGCGAATACCATCGCCCAATTCTTGCGCTAACTCCATCGTTTTTTCCAGTATATTTTTTATATATTCATAAGAATAATTATTCTCTGCAAACAACAAATAACCAAATAATGCAAAAGTAAATCTATCGCAAGTTGCCGCTGCTCTGGTAATTCTTTTTAAAAAATCATATTTTGAAATGTTTGTTCTTCCCAAATTAAGAATATCCTCGCGAGACATTTCTTTGTTTAATTTAGTCTTAGATAGAGATGCAAAGAAAGAAAGAATTTGCTCTCGTGTTTCATCTAAAATAAGATCAGAAATTGCGAGAAGAGGGTTGTTATCTCCTGCCATATTAAATGGTGTTGAGTCATTTCTTTTAGATGTAAAACCTTTTTCAATCATTGTTTTGTCTGGCATCCCAGAAATATCAAAAATCTCTTGATAATTATTAATTAATTCTGTTTTTCCTAAATATAAAAGAGGGAAAGTGATGTTATTTCTAGTGCGTTCTTTAAAATTAACAGCTTCTACTTTACCCGATGGTGAATTGCCAAAAATAACACCATTATGCATTTTAGCAATAAGGCGCAAATATTGCGAAGCAAGTAAAAATAATGCAGGATCAGCATTAAAATCATCGCCGGCAAATTGATGTGAAATGCCTGTATAAGGTACTAAAAAAATGCTAAGCCGTTCTTTTAACTTATTAGGCGAGAACATGTTCTCGCCACTATCAAAACATAAAAAATAAATATGTTGTATAAACATAGCAAGAAATTGCATATTATCAAAGTTTTTATAGCTTCCCGAGACATGATCATAATCAAACTTAATACGGATATGATATAAAGGGCGTTTCAATCTTTCTTTATTTTTACGCCAATCCTCAATAGCATTTTCTAGAAACTGTTTTTCTTTGTCTAAAGGAACAGGAAGCCATGCATATATACCAGGATTTATTGGATTTTCCATTTTATCATTTGGACCATTACTACGCTGATTTACTCTAAAGCAATAAAAACATTTATTATCATGTTTTAACTTTGAATAAAATTTCTCTATACTTTTACCATTATTAAGAACATCATTTTCAAAATCGTTGATGGCCTCCAGACAGCATGCATATGAGTTTTGTGTATTTTCTATTTCAAAAACGAGCACCAATTCATTAGGTTGTTTATTATTAGCCATGTTTTTCCATACAATAAATTATTTTACTAATATTGTAGCATATATTAGTAAATCTCTCAAGTGCACTTTTTGCTTTCCATTGCTTTATCGTAGTTAAGAACGGTCACAAACTGGGTAAAAAACGATCTTTCAATAATGTAATCAAGCTAAGAAAATAGAGAGTTCTGTGACTGTGTGTTCGGAACTACATTTTTTCTCAAAACTATTATTAAGTTGCGACACGAAAGCTCGTGAAAGGAGGATAATAAGAGAAACCTTTCGGGATGACCCAGTGAAACCATTATAACAATGTGTTTCACCCAGAAAGAAATAGCGAATCACTGGAAGCGAGTCTTGCATGGGTCATGGTGACATGATTTGTGAAGCGTAGACAGCGAGTACAAAAGCCGTATCATTG
>Ga0123356_10004947_pt1 | contig 13663 bp, 10 predicted proteins | sample TergutEmb28metaG_2_FD_92546 | JGI IMG/M metagenome (GOLD analysis project Ga0123356, IMG submission 92546) | Embiratermes neotenicus P3 segment gut microbial communities from Petit-Saut dam, French Guiana - Emb289 P3 | ecosystem: Host-associated > Arthropoda: Insects > Digestive system > Gut ...
TGCCGGCATCTTCTTTCATTTTATCGCCTTTTTTGATAAGTTCGTCAGCTTCTTCTTTAGTATAAAAAGCGCCTATCGGTTTTGTCGGGTCTGCAAAAGCAGGGTCATTTGCATCCACCAGAGTTTGTGTTACAACTGTTGCAACCGGCTTACTAATTTTCCTTGCAGCAAGTTCCTCACTTACGGCGTTTTGGATATCCTGCCCGATATATCCCTGGCTCATTGCAACACAAGTCGACATCGGTATATGGAAAAAGCTTTTGTCCACCTTTGCGGCTGTTTCCATTGCAAGGTTTATCATTCCTACCTGTGGGCCGTTACCATGAGCGATAACCAGCTCTACACCACCTTCGATCAAGTCAGCTATTGCTTTTGCTGCGGTTTTTACTGCGATTTTCTGCTCATCAAGATTCTCTCCGAGAGCATTCCCCCCAAGTGCCAATACAATTCTTTCCATAACTTCTCCTTCATTTTTATTTCTCGATTATTATAGCAAAAAAAAATTAATATTACGAGAAAAATTTAGGACTGTTTTTTGACAGTCCTAAATTTTACATGTAGTATTTTTACCGGCTATTAACTTTGATATTTCCCATTCCAGATTACGTCACGATAGTTATGAGGATCGGTATCGCCTTCTGTGCTGAAAAGCAAAAACTTAGACTCTTTGTTTATGCCTGCTTGTGTTCTAAGTTCAGCAAGATCATCATTTGTCAGAAGCTCGAGTAAAAAGCCCATTGCAGATGCTCCTGACTCACCTGATATGACCCTCGGATCTCCGTTAACGGGTGCCCCCAGAACACGCATTGCTTTTGCTGCATGTTTGTCCTCGATCGTTGCAAAAAACTCACTTTTATTTTTTAGTATATCCCATGACATATGACTTGGTTCACCGCAAGCAAGCCCGGCCATAATGGTTTTCATATCTCCACCGACGTTGACCGGCTCTCCGTCTCCTCTTTTTGCAGATCGATGATAGCAATCGGCAACACTTGGTTCAACTACAAATGAAGTCGGGTCATCGCTTCCGTAATAGTTCGAAACAAACGCTTGCGCAGCACCGGCAAAAGCTCCGACTCCTGCTTGTATCAGTAAGTGAGTGGGCTTTATATCCAACTCTTTCAACTGCTCGCAGGCTTCCAGAGCCATTACCGCATAACCCTGCATTATCCAGCCGGGAATGTCCTCATAACCTTCCCAGGCAGTGTCCTGCACTATTACGCTGTTAGGTGTTTTCGCAGCAAGCTCTGTAACGTATCGAATCGTGTCGTCATAGTTCAGGTCGGATATCGAAGCCTCCGCACCCTCGCGCTTGATATGATCAAGACGTACTTGAGGGCAGCCTTTGTTCATGAAGATAACTGCTTTTTGACCCAACTCCCTTGCTGCCCACGCAACGGCACGTCCGTGATTACCGTCTGTCGCTGCAAAGAATGTAAACTCACCGAGTTTTTTAGCTGCTTCAGGTAATGTGTTGTAATCTAGTTCCCATACAGGGATGTCAAGAACTTGCGCAATATAACCTGCAAGCGCAAACGTACAACCAAGTGCTTTAAACGAGTTTAAACCGAATCTGAAAGACTCGTCTTTTATGTATATTCCGCCGACTCCAAATTCATTTGCCAGATTGTCAAGCGACACAAGAGGTGTTCTTGTATATTGCGGAAAGCTTTTATGAAACTCCCGTATCTTACCGATAGTTTCAACATCCATCAACGACATGCTCTTGGAGCAGTTAGTTTTAGGCACGTTATTCCTTACCCAGTTAACCATCTGTTACGCCCTCTTTTCTTGTGTCAAATCAATCCAACTGCATCATTGAACTCGTTTATCAGCTTATCGACCTGATCAGCTTGCTTCTGTATAGACTCAAAGGTTTTATCCTGGCGATACCACTGATCATTAAGTTCTTCAACACATCTTCCCTGCTGTTCGACCCAAGTGTAGTATTTAAGATGATGCACTCTCTTACGCTCTGCGTATGTAAGCTCAATAAGATTGTCTGTTTTTGCTCCAATTAAACTTGCGGCATAATCGATCGCAGCTTTGAGTGGCGTATACTCACCTTCTGCTTCGGTCAACTCTTCAAGGCGGGACATATACATCTCAACAGAGTCGGTAAGGACAGTTGCAACAACATCTTTGTCTGTCAGTTCATAGTACTTTGCAAACTTGATCGCACAGAGCATGTTCGATATACCTGAAATACCCATATAACCAAGATGATCAACATCCTCTTGGCTCATTTTAAGTTCGTTTGTAAGGAATGCCTTGCCGGCGGGCTCATTGAACAAACGCATCAGTGCCATCGAGTCGTTATCATCTATTGCTATTCCCATGTCTGTGTTTCTTACGTTATGGACCCATGGGATATGCTTGTCACCAACACCTTCGATTCTGTGGTCACCGTAGCCATTATTAAGAATAGTAGGACATTGCAGTGCTTCTCCTACTGCGATTTTGAAACCCGGATGTACTTGTTTCAGGTAATCTCCGGCTGCAAGTGAACCGGCAGAACCTGACATCAAGCATATACCTGCGAAGTTTAGGCTTTCATTATGATCATAATTGAGGGCTGAGAACGCCTCGCCGATCGCATTGCCGGTCACTTCGTAATGCCAAAGGTAATTGCCCATCTCTTCAAACTGGTTAAATATCATAACGTCGTCACGAGTCGCACGTAGTTCATTAGTTTTATCAAATATCTCTTTTACATTACTTTCCGTACCTGCTGTAGCGATTGTTTCACCGGCTATAGTTCTGAGCCAGTCAAAACGCTCGCGGCTCATTCCTTCCGGTAATATAGCTACCGACTCACAAGCAAGGAGCTTTGAATTGAATGCACCACCCCGGCAGTAATTACCGGTAGACGGCCAGACTGCCTTTTTTGAGGATGAATCAAATTGTCCGGTAACTAATCTCGGAACAAGACATCCAAAGGACGCTCCCACTTTATGGCAGCCTGTTGGAAAATACTTACCGACCATACAGATGATTTTTGCATCTACACCGGTCAAAGCCGACGGCAGTTCAATGAAGTTAGGACCACTATATAGGCCACCGGTCATTTTACGCTCATTTTTCCATGTGATGCGAAACAGGTTAAGCGGATTTACATCCCACAGTCCAATGCCCTTCAATTTTTCTTTGATTTTATCCGGAATGTTAGTCTCCGGATGACGCATTTGACTTAATGTCGGAAGAATAACGTTATTCTCCCTTGCTTTTTTAATGTTCTTTTCAAGACTTTCCTTGCAAATTGTCAGATCAATCATTTTCTATGACCATTCCTTTCAATATACTGTAAAAATAATATCATAATGCATAGAAGTTTACAAAGTTTTTTGATGCAAAATGATTGAAATAATAGTATAATTAACAGATAATACACAATAAGGCAGTTTAACTTATATGGATATGATACTAAAAGGAAATATCTGCTACAGTTTGTCGCCGGACACAATCAAAACCGTAGAAAACGGCTATCTTGTGTGTGGAGGCAATTCTGTTATTGGAGTATTTGTGGATGTTCCTGAAGAGTATAAGGATTTCCCTATAACCGACTACAGAGATTGTCTCATCATCCCCGGACTTTGCGACCTTCATATACATGCTCCGCAGTACTCGTTCAGAGGACTTGGCATGGATATGGGACTGCTTGATTGGCTCAACACGTATACATTTCCTGAAGAGTCGAAGTATGTCGAGCTCGATTATGCAAATAAAGCGTACAGTCTCTTTGCAGATGCGATAAAGCATAGTGCTACTACCAGAGCATGTGTTTTCGCAACACTCCATACGCCCGCAACGATATGCCTTATGGAAAAACTTGAGCAGTCCGGTATTGTTTCAATGGTTGGAAAAGTCAGCATGGATAGAAACTGCCCCGATACTCTCCGTCAGGCGAGTCCGGAAGCTGCGTTTGTATCGACTAAATCATGGATAGAAGTCACTAAAGACCGATTCAAGAACACTACACCTATAATCACACCACGCTTTATCCCAACCTGCTCCGATGAACTTATGAGTAAGCTTAAGGATCTTCAAACGGAGTACTCACTACCCGTTCAATCGCATCTTTCGGAAACTCTTGATGAAATCTCATGGGTAAGTGAACTCTGCCCAAGTTGTAAAACGTACGCACATGCATACGACCGTTTCGGACTTTTCGGTAGCGACGGCGAGCCGACGATAATGGCACATTGTGTATGGTGCAACGATGATGAAGTAGACCTTCTAAAGAAAAATCATGTTTACGTCGCACATTGTCCACAATCAAATAACAACCTCGCTTCCGGTATAGCTCCGGTTCGCAAGTATATGGATAATGGACTAAACGTCGGACTCGGAAGTGATGTAGCAGGAGGTTGTCATATCTCAATCTTCCGTGCTATGAGCGATGCGATACAATCATCAAAGTTTTACTGGCGGTTAGTCGATCAGTCTTACGCACCACTGGGCATTAATGAGGCTTTTTATCTCGGAACTGCAGGCGGTGGTGCATTTTTCGGTAAAGTAGGCAGCTTTATAGAGGATTATGAGTTTGATGCAGTCGTCATAGATGACAGTAGCATCCCGACAACAAACCCACTTTCTGTTGAAGAGCGCCTTGCAAGGATAATTTACTTCTCTGATGACAGTATGATATGTGCAAAGTTTGTCCGCGGCGACCAGGTACTTTGAAAGGAGGATGTGTATGGATCCAATCAGTAAATCAATACATAAAATCGACCATTACTCAAAAACCAACGGAAGTGCTCTTTATGTATGCGACTATCCGACTGACGGTATGCTTTTTGGTCGTATTCTGCGTTCAAGCATTTCTAAAGGAGTTGTTCAACGCGTTAAACTGCCGCAGCTTCCGGCAGGATATTATTTTGTGGAAAAAAACGATGTCCCGGGAAAAAATGAAGTGCACATGATCCAGGATGATACTCCTGTTTTCACCAATAGAGTCGAATTCATAGGCGAGCCTATCGGCATGCTTGTCGGAACAGATGAACACGAGGTTGGAAAACTTCTCGATAAGATAGAGGTCGAGTACGAGGAGCTTAAACCGGTTCTGGACGCCCGCGAATCGGAGGAAGTATTCTTTGATTTTAATATCGAAAAGGGAGATGCCGACGCAGCATTCAAAGATGCCGACAGTATTTTTGAGGGCACATTTGAAACAGGTTTACAAGAGCATATATATCTCGAGACTAATGGCATGATCGCCGTTTATAAAGACGGAAAACTTGACATCCACGGCTCACTGCAATGCCCTTACTATGTACAAAGAGCTGTTGTGCGTGCAGTTGGTTTTGCGCCTGATGATGTTATCGTCCGTCAAGATGTAACAGGCGGTGGATTTGGTGGAAAAGAGGATTTCCCATCTACCCTTGCCTGTCAGGTTGCAGTCGCCGCACTCAAAGCAAACGGCAAACCCGTGCGGGTCGTATTTGAACGAGAAGAAGATATTATCGCCACAAGTAAGCGTCACCCTTCATATTGTACATACAAAGTAGCCGTTAAAAACGGCAGGATCACCGGCATGTCTGCCGATGTTCTAATTGATTCGGGTGCATATACAACAATGTCTATGGTTGTACTTCAACGGGCGACAATAGGTGCTTGTGGTGTTTACAACATCCCAAATATCAAAGTTCACGGGCATGCCAGAAAAACAAACACTATACCTAACGGTGCGTTTCGCGGGTTTGGCGGACCGCAGGTCTTCTTTGCAGTCGAAATGATGATGACCCATGTTGCAAAGGAGCTTAAAGTCGATTCTGTCGATTTTAAACTTGCACATATAACCAAACAAGGAGAGCTAACTTCGACGAGTGGAAAGTACCACTTCCCTGTTCCTCTGCCTGCAATGATCAAGGACATTCTTAAAGAATGTGACTACTACAACAAAATGAAGTCATATAAAAATCAAACAGGCAGATACCGCCGTGGGATCGGTTTTTCCGCAATATTCCATGGTGCAGGATTCACAGGTAACGGTGAGCGTGACATTATAAATGCGGTAGCAGAGCTCAATAAACTTAGCGACGGCAGAGTTGAGATATTGACCGCAAACACCGATATGGGACAAGGGTTAAGCACTACATTTGCGAAAATTGTGGCACGAGAGCTTGATATTCCGATAGAACGTATCATTGTTGAGCTCGCTGACACATCAAGAGTTCCTGACTCCGGACCGACTGTTGCCTCACGTTCGATCATGGTCGTTGGCGAAATGCTGCGGCGCGCTGCAGTCAGATTAAAAAATGAATGGGTCGACGGAGAGGAACAGAGGATCGTTCAGCATTATGAGCATCCTGACTTTATGATCCCGTTTGATGCCGACAACTTCAAAGGTGATGCATATCCGACCTACTCCTGGGCAGTCAATGCTGTAGAGGTCGAAATAGATACCCTCACGGGCTTTATGAACATCCCCGGTGCATGGGGCTCATTTGACGTCGGAACCGTTATAGATGAGAACATCGTTATCGGTCAAATGGAAGGCGGTTTTGTTCAAAGCTTGGGCTGGGCGATCATGGAGGATTGCTCGCCATGGAAAGGACAAATAGGCAACAAATTGCTTTGCGACTATATCATCCCGACCGCACTTGATATTCCCAATATGAAAGTAAAGCTCCATATTGAGGAATATCCGGAAGGACCTTTTGGTGCCAAAGGAGCCGGTGAAATGCCACATGTCGGCGGAGCTCCGGCATTGATCGAAGCGATCCAAAACGCATTGGACACAAAAATCTATAAGTTACCATTTATGCCCGAAGATGTAATGGATACTTTACGCAAGGGGGTGCAATAATGTCAGAAGAAATCCGTTTCACTCTCAACAATAACGCAACCACCTACAGCGGCAACCCGTCTGCCAGACTTCTCGATGTGCTTCGCAACGAGCTTGGATTGACGGGTACAAAATGCGGTTGCAAAGAAGGCGAATGCGGAGCATGCGCTGTTTTGATCAACGGCAGACTTATGAACTCTTGTCTGGTCGCAGTGGGAAGTTTGGAAGACGCCGACGTTATGACTATCGAAGGGTTTAGCAAGACAGAACGATTCGCTGCTCTCGACAATGCTTACGCCTCTGTTTCAGCAGTGCAGTGCGGCTTTTGTATCCCGGGAATGATGATGGCTTCTGAGAGCATATTGTCATCAAATCCAAAACCTACCGAAGAAGATATTCGAACAGGTATTTCCGGAAATCTATGCCGGTGTACCGGATATAACGCGATAGTCAAAGCAATCGGTATCGCTGCGAAGACTCTTGACACGGAAAAGGGGGTGTGATCAGTGAAGGCAAATAATGCACCAAAATCGCTAAAGGAAGCGTTGGAGCTTCGTACTGACCCAACATTGATCCCACATGCAGGCGGCACCGACCTAATGGTACCCGGAGACTGTGCAGAGAAAGAGTATTTGTTTCTGAACAATGTTGCCGAGCTGCGTCAAATAACTTCTGATGATGAGTATATCCGCTTTGGAGCAGCGTGTACTTTTACAGAAGCGATCGAACACAAACTCACACCCGCAATACTAAAGGAAGCTTGCTCACAGATAGCAGCACCTGCAATTCGTAATGCGGGCACACTTGGTGGTAATATCGCAAATGGTTCGGCAAAAGCAGACAGCGCACTGATTTTTATGGTGACTGACTCGAAACTGCGTTTGGCAAATGCAAAAAGCGAACGTATTATCCCAATCCGAGAGTTTTACTTAGGATCAGCAATAACGACCCTCTTACCTGATGAGCTCATTGTAGAGATACTTATGCCTAAGCACGGTGTCGATAATTACTATTATGAAAAAGTAGGCGCAAGAAATGCGCTCGCTATTGCCAGAACATCGTTTGCAGGCATTCTGGAGATAAAGGATGAAGTGATAAAAAACAACGCAACAGCTTTTGGCGCTGTTAAAGATGTGATCATATGCCTCCCCGACATCGATAGTAAACTTATCGGCAAAACTATCAATGAAGCAAAAGCTCTCAAAGAAGCATATCTTTTAGAATATGATGAAGCTATCCAACCAAGGCGCGGCAGAGTGGGTATAGAATACCGTAAGGATATTTGTATGAATTTACTTCGAGATTTTCTTGAAAGGAATGGTATTTAAGATGAGCGATCTAATGAGACCTATCCCCTTTGGACAACTGATGGACTGGGCACTAAGCGAGTATAAAAACGAGGGTTCGATATTTAGTGTGAGGAAACTGTTCAGCAAAACTCCCGAAGAAGACTTCGAGATATTCGGCGAAAAGCTGGAGTTGCCCTTTGGTCCTGCAGCAGGTCCGCATACGCAGCTTGCTCAGAACATCGTCGCAAGCTACGTTGCCGGCGCAAGGTTCTTTGAGCTAAAAACAGTGCAGATACTGGATGGTGAAGATCTGCCTGTTTCAAAGCCATGTATTCTGGCGCAAGACGAGTGTTATAACGTTGAGTGGTCTACGGAGCTGTACGTCCCGCAAGCACTGGACGAGTACATCAAAGGCTGGTTCGCTATCAAGCTGCTCAGCCGCGAGCTGGGTCTCGGAAGTGATAAAGGCTTTGTGTTTAATATGAGTGTCGGTTACGACCTCGACGGTATAAGGACTACCAAGATCAACAACTTCATCGAAGGTCTAAAGAACGCAGAAGAGACTGATAGTTGGAAACAATGCAAGCAATGGGCTGTTGAAAATCTGTCACGTTTTACATATGTCGATAAATATCACATCGAACATATCAAACCTAAGATATGCGATTCCATTACACTCTCCACACTCCATGGATGTCCACCCGACGAGATCGAGCGTATCGCTTCATATTTGCTGCAAGGAAAAGGTCTACACACTTTTATCAAATGCAACCCCACCCTGCTTGGTTTTGAGTATGCACGCAATACTATGGATAAACTTGGATTCGACTATCTTTGTTTTGACGATAAACATTTTAAGGCTGATCTTCAGTTTGACGATGCAGTTCCGATGCTGAAGAGATTACAAGCGCTGGCAGACAGTCTGTCGCTTGAGTTTGGTGTTAAGCTCACAAACACGTTCCCTGTAACGATCGCCGAGGGTGAACTACCCGGTGAAGAGATGTATATGTCCGGACGATCTCTTTTCCCGTTATCGATCGAAGTTGCAAACAGGCTTTCGAAAGCATTTGACGGCAAACTCCGCATCAGTTTTTCCGGCGGAGCCGATATACGAAATATCGCAGATATATACGATGCCGGAATCTGGCCGATAACGCTGGCAACTACATTACTCAAGCCCGGCGGTTATGAAAGGCTTTACCAGATCGCAGAAGAATTCAGCAATTTGGGAGCATCACGTTTTGAAGGCGTTGACCTGAAAAAGCTGCAAGCTCTTGTTGACAGTTCGTTTACTGAAGCTATGTATCACAAACCGGCCGGTATGCCACCGATTCGAAAAATGAAAGAAAATGTCCCGCTTCTGGACTGCTTCACTGCTGCCTGTCGAAGCGGCTGTCCGTTCGGACAGGATGTACCGGCATATCTGCGTCTTTCAGGTGAAGGAAAACATCTGGAAGCTATGCGTGTAATAACAGAAAGAAATCCCTTACCTTTCATCACAGGAACTATTTGCTCGCATAATTGCATGAATAAATGCACACGCAATTTCTATGAAGACAGTGTTGATATTCGCTCTGTCAAGCTTGATACTGCAAGCGATGCATTCGAGCAACTTATGAGCGAAATCGTCAGCACACCGAAGTCCGGTGGAAAGGTTGCGATCATTGGTGGCGGACCTGCAGGGCTTGCAGCTGCTTACTTCCTTGCCAGAGCAGGGCGTCCTGTTACACTTTTTGAGAAATCTGATTCTCTTGGTGGCATCGTCAGACATATAATACCGGAGTTTCGAATTCCTGATTCAGCTATCGACAATGATATAAAACTGGTTATAGCAATGGGTATAGATGTGAAGCTTAATGCAGAAACTTACTGTTTGAGCAGCTTACGCGCTGAAGGATTCGAGAAAATAATAATAGCAACCGGTGCTCGTGAGCCGATCATTGTAGAACTGGAAAAAGGCAGCACATTAGATGCCCTTGACTTTTTAGCTCATTTTAAACATGATTCAAAATCCTCGACTCCCGGTATCTCCGATAAGATTTTCGGTAAGAATATCGCTATAATAGGCGGTGGAAACACTGCTATGGATACTGCCCGAGCTGCGAAGCGAATACCCGGCGTATCTCAGGTATCCCTTGTCTACCGGCGTACAAAACGTTTTATGCCTGCAGATGCCGAGGAGCTTGAACTTGCAATAGAAGATGGTGTGGTATTTTATGAACTGCTTGCACCAAAAAGTCATGAAAACGGTATATTGAAATGTACTAAAATGAAGCTCGGAGAACCTGACGCTTCCGGAAGACGCAGCCCTGTTCCAACAAGCGAGATCGTCGAAGTTCCGGCAGACACAGTCATCGCCGCTGTTGGTTATAAGTCAAATGTAAATGTTTGCGATGAAGATTCCAAAGATGTTTATGTTATCGGTGATGCCTCACGCGGACCGGCAACTATAGCCGAAGCGATTGCCGATGCTGCAGAATGTGCCGCCGCTATAACAGGTATTAGTTATGAGAAGTATGCTGATTTAAATCTTAGCACTGACTTAAAAGCCGTGTATGGAAAGAAAGGAATAATACATTGCGATAATGCCGGTGTCCATGAGTCGGAGCGTTGTCTTGAATGCTTATCGATATGCGAAAACTGCGTTGATGTATGCCCAAACAGGGCGAACATCTCTATAGTAGTTGATGGTCGCCCTCAAGTAGTCCATATTGATTTCATGTGCAATGAATGCGGCAACTGCGAAGTCTTCTGTCCATACTCAAGTGCACCGTATCTCGATAAACTTACGTTCTTTATCTTTGAAGATGATTTTGATAACAGTGAAAACTCAGGCTTCCTTCCGTTAGCGGATGGTTCTGTGCGCATCAGGCTGGATGGAGAGATTTCAGAACATCGTGATGGCTCCAAGCTTCCTGAAGGGGTTTGGCGTTTGATCGAAGAATGCCTCATCATAATAAAGAAACGGTTTGCTTCAAACTGGGTACAAGCAGCCCACTAATCTTCCCTTAAAAGAAGCCTTACTGCTTCTATTGTTGATTTGATTGCGGGGGTCGTGTCATGTGTCTTTGGATTGGATAGTCCTTTTGCTTCGCGCTCCTGATTCCAAACCACATTTAAGATACATCCTGCTCTCGCTCCAAGGATTTGCGCAACTATGTAAAGAGTTGCGCTTTCCATTTCTGATGCCAGACATCCTGCTTTTATCCAAGCTCTCCAGTTTCTTTGAAGGTCTTCGCCTGCCGGCATTCTGTCAGGAGAATGTTGCCCGTAAAATGAGTCCTTACATTGGACTACACCGGCATGCCATATCGCGCCAATGTTCTTTGCACCCTGAACCAGTGCGTTTGTTACCGACAGGTCGGCTATAGCCGGGAACTCGATAGGGACATATTCCCTTCCGGTACCTTCTTGACGGATCGCCCCTGTTGCTATTACTACGTCGCCGCCAATGACTTTCTCAGCCATACCTCCACAAGTACCAACACGAACAAAAGTATGGATTCCCAACTGATAGAGTTCTTCCACACCAATAGCTGTGGATGGACCTCCCATACCTGTTGACATCACCATAACTGTTTGCCCTTCAAGCTCTCCAAGCCAGGTCGTATATTCCCTGTTTTGGCTATGAAACCTCGGGTTATCAAGATATTCCGCGATTTTCTGTACACGACCGGGATCTCCGGGTAAAATCGCGTATTTTGCTCCGCCTGTATTGTCCATACCTACATGATACATAGTTTCCATCAGTTATCTCCTCCAACCGGTATTTGTACTGAAATATTACCACTGCTTTGTGAAAAAGGCAATGTTTTGCTTAATCTTGACAGGACGTGTAATACAAAATAGAATGTTTTTCAGAAAGTTTGAATGGAGGGTTTCATATGAAAGCAGGTATTTGGGGTGCAGGGTTTGTCGCGCATACACACGCCGAGGCAATAAAGGGTGAAAATGTCCCGATCGGTGCAGTAGTCGATGTTGACTTGTTGTGCGCCAAGGATTTTGCGGATAAATGGGGCGCTGAAACATACGGTTTCGATGCCTCGATACTACTTCGTGATGATATCACGGTCGTTCACGTCTGCACGCCTCCAAACCTCCACTATGAGATGGTCATGCAGCTTCTGGAAGCAGGAAAACATGTCCTATGTGAAAAGCCGCTTTGCCTCGAAAGTGATCAAGCTGATGAGCTTGTCCGCTACGCAAAAGAAAAAGGGCTTATTTGTGCGGTCAACTACAATGTCAGATTCCATCAGGCTTGTCAGAAAGCCATGGAGATCGTTTCTTCTGATGATTTTGGACCGGTATTTTTGATTCACGGGAGTTACTTGCAGGAGTTTCACGTCTTGCCGAATCCGCATGGTTGGAGATATGACCCTGTTTTAGCCGGAAAAATGCGTGCTGTCACGGAGATCGGTTCACACTGGATGGATATTGCACAATATATATCCGGCAAAAGTCTCACTTTTGTTTCAGCCGTTTTCGGTAATTTTAACCCAACTCGTACTTTAAAAGATGGTTTTATGCATCTTCCGGGAACACATCAAGCCGGTGATACTATCGATGTTTTATCCGAGGATGCAGCTACAATAAATATAAAGTTTTCTGACGGAGCGATCGGGACTGCTATATTTTCTGAGATATCACAAGGGCGTATAAACCGTCTTTCGTTAGAGGTGACCGGATTGGAGCGCAATCTCTGGTGGAACTCGGAAGACAATAATATGCTGTATACCTCCCGCAAGGGAGAAGGTGTGAACAAGCAGGTATTTGCTTTTGGTAATGGATTTGCAGATACTTTTCGCAGTTTACTTGGTGCATATTACTCTGACGTCCGCATCGGAAAAGCACCTGATAAAACGGTCTATCCAAGCTTTGAAGAAGGAGCACGAATAGTCAGGCTTTGCAATGCATTGCACGAAAGCGCAATCGACAACGCTAAATGGGTGGAGGTGTAACAGTATGATACCACAGGAAATTATCGATAAACTAGCGCTTTCCCCCCTCCCAATTGAGGGTGGTATGTTTCGCCAAACTTATTTAAGTAAGTTTTTATCGGACGGGCGTCCAATGGGTACAGCGATTTATTATCTATTAAGTGAGAAAGCATTTTCACATCTGCATCTACTTGATGTAGACGAGATCTACCATTACTATTTAGGGGATCCGGTTGAATTGTACCAGCTTGATAAAAACGGTAACTTATCAAAAACAATACTTGGACAAGATATCTCTGCGGGTCAACAGGTCCAAACGATAGTTCCGTCAGGTGTCTGGCAAGGCTCAAGGCTTGCTCCGGGCGGAAAGTGGGCTTTACTTGGCACAACAACGACACCGGGATATCTGGACTCCGGATATACTCACGCAAATAGGGAGAAGCTTTTATCAAGCTTCCCCCAACATGCTGAAGTAATCGAAATACTTACCGGCGACGTAAGTTACTAGTCTATCGTTTTCCTTTATCGTATGGTGTACCTGCTGCTTTAGGTGCTTGTGATCTTCGTGATGTAAATGCAAGCACAACAAGTGTTGCGACGTATGGCATCATCCAATAGAAATGTATCGGAATCGCCAAATCACGCAAGAA
>Ga0123356_10004948_pt1 | contig 13663 bp, 15 predicted proteins | sample TergutEmb28metaG_2_FD_92546 | JGI IMG/M metagenome (GOLD analysis project Ga0123356, IMG submission 92546) | Embiratermes neotenicus P3 segment gut microbial communities from Petit-Saut dam, French Guiana - Emb289 P3 | ecosystem: Host-associated > Arthropoda: Insects > Digestive system > Gut ...
TGCTCCCCCCAAAACAGAAAGGACTAATAAGACTACAAGAATTTTTCTCATAAATTCTCCTCCTAATTCTTTGCGTTTAGGGAGCCGTCAACGACTGCTTTTGTCCCCTCTAAAAACGCAATGGACTGCTACATTTAAAGGAACGTTTAAATGTAGCAGTTAATTGTTAGGAGTTTCCTTTTTTTGATGCTTATCAATTGTGTAGTAAAAATTAAATTGTGTTCAAATTTTTAAAATAAATTTGACTAACAAGTCTTAATATGATACCATAAAAGCACTGGAGGGGTTAATTATGGCTTTTAATTTGAGGGAAAACGTAAAACCTATTTCATATATTAAAACAAACGCGGCAGATATGATGAAATATGTAAATGAAAGTAAAAATCCTATAATTATTACTCAAAATGGTGAAGCAAGGGCTGTTTTAATGGATATTGAGTCATATCAGGATACAGAAGACGCTTTCGCTTTAATGAATATTATAAAAATCGCTGAAAATGATATAGAAAATGGTTATATGAAAAACGCTAATGAAATATTTTGTGAATTAAAAAAAAGGTTAAATGAAAATGCGTAAAAATTTTAAAGAATATGAAAAATATGAAGTAGAAATGACTCAAAGTTCTGTAAACGATTTGGAAGAAATAATTGATTCCATTTCTAAAAATAGCCCAAAAAAAGCGATACAAGTATTAAAAAAATTATATGATAAAATTAATGTATTGGAAAATTTTCCATATTGCGAAAGATGTGTTCCTGAATTATTTGCCAGAAAAATAAAAGATTACAGGTATATAACGGCAGATACTTGTAGAATAATTTTTTATATTAATGAAAATATGGTTATTGTTCTAGCGATTGTAGATTCAAGAAGAAATTTACAGGATATCTTAATAAATAAATTAAAATAAGAACTTTATTTTAAAATCCCCAAATCTGTCATCGCCTTTTTTAAAACTGCTTCGCTGGAAGGCGCTAGTTTTCCCAAAGGTAAACGCGCGGGACCTGCCGGAAGACCCGCCCAGGTAAGAGCTTGTTTGATTGGCACAGGGTTTGTTTCAACAAAAGCGGCTTTTATAAAGGGTAGTAATTCGTAGTGAATTGAACGAGCTTGTTCAAAGTTACCTTCAAGAGCGGCTTTTGTCAGAGCTTTCACCTTTGCGGGTAGTAAGTTTGAAATAACAGAAACAACTCCGTCTCCACCCAAACTGATCAAAGGCAGGGTAAAGGCGTCATCGCCGGATAAAACCCAAAACTTTCGCTCGCTGTTTTTACGAGGTAGAGCGATATCTCTAATTACATCACCCATTTGGCAAATGTCACCAGAAGATTCTTTTACACCCGCGATGTTGGGAAGAGAAGCTATTTTTTCTAAAAGAGGTGTAGAGATATTTTTTCCCGTGCGTGACGCGATATTGTAAACGATAATCGGGATGCCTATGTTGGCGGCGGCTTCGAAGTGGCGATAAAGACCGTCGTCGTTTGGTTTATTGTAATAAGGAGTAACAATAAGCGCGGCGTCCGCTCCCATATTTTTCGCGCGTTGTGTGTATTTGATCATGTGTTTTGTGTCATTGGAACCCGCTCCGACAACAACTTTAACCTTGCCTGCCGCTTCTTTTACGGCAATTTCGATCAATTTATCTTCTTCGCTGTCATCAAGAGTCGGGTTTTCGCCTGTTGTTCCAAGCGGAAGAATACCGTCTATTCCTTCTGTTATCTGAAACTCGACAAGTCTTTTAAAACCGTCGTAATCAATATCTCCTGAATCCTTCATTGGCGTAACAAGCGCCGTATATGCTCCGCGAAACTCTGTCATAAATACCCCTATTCTTTAAAAAGATCTTTCATCATATCGTCTATTGTAAAAATTCCATGCCGCTTTTGCGCGACTAACCATTGCGCGGCTCTTACAGCGCCGGAAGCGAAACCTTCGCGGCTGCGGGCGGTGTGGGTTATTTCAATTGTATCCGCGGGAGAATCAAAAAACAAGCTGTGCGTGCCGGGTACATTTCCCAAACGCAGGCTTGGGAAATGCAGTTCGTACGGTTCTGGTTTGCGGTTCATTGTTTCCCAAATAATTAAATTTTTACGTTCTAACCTTGATAATACGCCTTCGACTAATACTTTAGCGGTTCCGGATGGGCTGTCCATTTTTTTATTATGATGAGATTCAAAACCGCCCGCGTCGTATTCGGAAAAATTATTCATTAATTCCGCCGCGTACCACGCTATACGATAAAACATATTTACGCCAATTGAAAAATTTGACGCCCAAAGCAAGCAGTTGTTTGTTTTTTCAACAGCTTTTTTTACATCGTCCATTTTTTCATGCCAGCCTGTTGTTCCAACTACTGTAGGAACTTTTTTTCCCATTAGATCCAGGATGTTCGCGGCAGCCGTGTCGGGTTGGGTAAACTCAATTGCTATATCGGTAGTGTTAAAATTTGCTTCCGCGATAGATTTATTTATTTTTATTCCATCCTGTGTTTCTTCCGCGAATGGATCTACAATCACATCGATCTTATGACCTTGTAATTTCGCGATTTGCTCGATCATTCTTCCCATCTTGCCGTAACCTATTAAAGCTATGTTCATTTTATCCTTCCTTCTTTATCAATATTAATCTTCGGCTGGGAAAAAATCCATATGGAGTGCTTTTACAACTTCCGCGGCTTCTGTGTCGTTTACTATAAAACTGATATTAACTTTGCTTGCTCCCTGTGAAACCATTTGCACAGGTACGCCTATTAATTGACAGCTCCTGAAAGCCCTGCCAAGAATTTCTGAAGATCGTTTAACATTGCCGATGATCGAAACTATAGCTTTGCCTACTTTTACTTCTACACTTGCGATTTTGCTTAATTCTTTTTTTACATCAGTTAAATCGTACGCGGTGTCCAAAGTCAGCGAAACTGAAACTTCGCTGGTTGCTACCATATCAATCGAAATATTATATTTCGCGAAGATGGAAAAAACTTTTTCCAAAAAGCCGTATTGTCCCAGCATTCTTGTAGAAACAATGTCGACTAACGTTACTTTATGCTTGGATGTAATGGCTCTTACAGGCGGGCTTTTTTTCGCCGCCGCTTGCGCGTGTTCTATCTTTGTTCCCGGCGCGTCAATGTTATAAGAATTTTTTACAAGGACTGGAGTGCCTGTTTTCATGCACGGCATCATTGCTCTTGGATGTAAAACTTGCGCGCCAAAGTACGCGAGTTCCGCCGCTTCGTCGTATGTAACAAATTGAACAGGACGCGCGTCTTTTACAATTCTTGGATCTGCCGTTAGTATCCCGTCAACATCTTTCCAAACCTGAACTTCTTCCGCCTTGCACGCCGCCGCGATCATTGTCGCCGAAAGATCAGAACCGCCTCTTCCAAGTGTTGTGATTGTGCCTTTTTCGTCTTTTGCCAAAAAGCCGGTAACAACAGGAAGAACATTTCCTTTGATTAACGGTTGAATTTTTTCGGGAATTAAATCCCAGCTTTCTTTTTTTAGTTCGGCTTGCGTGTAATTTGAATCAGAAAAGAATCCAACTTCCCATGAATCAAAAGCTCTCGCGTTCATTCTGATAGATTTAAAATACGCGGCGGCAATCCGCACGCTCAACCTTTCGCCGAATGATACAAGATAATCTTTTGTACGGGGCGTAAGTTCTCTTATAAGAGCGATGCCTGATAAAAGACGTGACAGCTCATCCAATAAAACGGTAACTTCCTTTTGAACGGGAAGTTTCAAATTCTTTATGGTTTCCTGATGGAGTTTTTCTACATTTTTTATTTCTACTTTACCTTCTTTTAAAGCCAGATTCCCGGCATCCAAAAGATGATCCGTAGTATCTCCCATCGCGGATAAAACGAGTACAGGTTTTCTTTGAACATAATTTTTTACAATATTGGCTACATGGCGCAGACGTGATGCGTCAGCTATGGAACTTCCGCCAAATTTCATTACAATCATGGTTATACCACCTTAAGCTTTATTATACAGACTCGACTAATATACTTCAATATGATATTATTTTTTCATGATTGGATTTCTTATAAAAAAGACTTTATACGATTTATGGGATAATTTGTTTAAAATTGTAATTCTCAATTTGGGTTTTATCGGATGTACCGCGATTCCAATTTTCCTTCCGGTATTTGGTTCATTGTTTTCTAAATCCGAATCGCTGTATATTATTTTAACAGTTCTGGGTCTTTTCGCGTGTTCAATATATTTGTCTGCTGTTTCATTTGTTATCAGAGCGATTTCTGATTACAGCACATTTACTTTTAGGGATTTTTTTGCCGCTTTTAAAATCGCGTGGCCTTCGGGTTTAGTTATGGGTTTCCTTTTAATTTTGCTTTACCTGGTAATAACAGTTATAATTCCATTTTATTGGGTAATGGAAAATCCTTTAATGGGACTAGCATTATCTTCGATTGTATTTTGGCTGACTTTATTCGCGATAATTTCTTTTCAATTTTATTTTACTGTTTATGCCCGTCTTGGTCAGAATTTAAAAAAGGCGTTTAAAAAAAGTATGTTAATTTCCATGGACAATACAGGAATGTCGATATTTTTATTCATACACAATACATTAGCGCTGGCTCTTTCCGTAATCTGTCTTTTTTTATTTCCAGGTCCTGTAGGTGTTTTACTTTATCTTGATCAAGCGATTCGTTTGCGGCTTTTAAAATACGACTGGCTTGAAGCTAACCCCGACGCGAACAGGCGTAAAATTCCCTGGGACGCTATATTAATAGAAGAACGTGAAAGAACGGGAAACCGCACTTTAAAGAATTTAATTTTCCCCTGGAAAGACTAATCGGACTCCGGGCGCACTGCTCCAGCTAAAGCTGTCGCGCATTTTTAATCATATTTAAATATTTGTGCGCCACGCCGTGTTAAATCAATCATCCACACCGCTTGACGCGGTGCTTATTCGGGCGCCTATACACCCCGCGACGGCGCGTTCAATGCCCGGGATCCCTCCGTGTATGGGAGTGTTAACTACTCTTACATTATTGTCCGCGAAACGCATGGCAAGAGCGCTTGAGCCTCCGCCGTCAAAATTTATTCCATTCCATGAACCAAGTTTGATTAAAAGCATAGCGGTTTCCGCTTCCGTGCCGCCGATGCTGGCGGCTCTTCTGCCGTCAATCACCAAAAGGTAAAGAAATCTTCCGTTAGCTGAAACTCCTGCGGCGCTTCTGGGGTGGCGCGTTTCGCTGTTTTGTGTTCTTAACGCGGGCGCGCCGTTAATTAATATTTGATGAAAACCGCCTACCGCGTTTTTTATATTTTCTGTTGATCGAATAGACGATTGATTTACTATAGCCGCTCTTCTGTTATTGTATATTACCAGGGCGTCATAACGAGAATTAATAGGGGAGAGTTGTGTTCCGTTGGAAATTACAATACCCATATTTTGAATGGGCTGCCTCTCTCTTGTGGATGAAACATCAAAAGGAACAGCGTTTATTCCCGCGATAAGGTTATTATCATTTACAAAACTTGATACTCTTGTGCTTAAAGACTGGTTATTTTCTGAATTGACAGAACCGCTATTTATCGCGCCGCTTGTTGTAACAATTTCAATGTTTGGTGAAAGAAGATCAATTCGAAGCGCCCAAAACTCAAGAATTGGAGAATCAATTTTTCCATGAAAATATTCGATGCCGTTAGCTAACGGATGCCATGCAGTTTCCACGGCGGTTATGGCTGGAAATGATACCGGATGATCCTGTCCAAAGCCAGCCGCGGAAAAAGTACTGCATGCCGTCAGTATTAATACTAAAAAACCTGAAAAGATATTTCTAATATTCACCCTTGCCTTTGCGGTTTCTCTTCATAAGTTTTCGAGCGTTTGCTTTCTTTTTCCTGTTAAGGATGGTGGATGGTTTTTCATAATACTCCCGCTTTTTGAATTCGCGGATGATGCCTTCTTTTTCTACCATTCGTTTAAAACGTTTGATCGCTTTTTCCAGCATCTCGTTGTCATCAACTGTGATGTGTGCCAATTTAACTCACCTCCTTTCCTAAAAGGTCGATTGATCTGCTTGAACAGTTCTAATTAAAAAGTCTACTGATTATTAATTCTTTGTCAATAAGAGGCCGGGCGACTAGGACGTCAGGGTCTGTGTTTTCAGTACTTACCCTGAATTCCCAGTGTAAATGTGGACCTGTCGAAAACCCCGTTGAACCTGATAAACCGATCACGGAGCCTGCCGCTACTATAGAACCTTCCTGAGCGATAACGCTGTCCAGATGATAGTAAAGCGAATATACACCCGGAGCGTGTTCGAGTATCACGGAAAAACCTGTAAGAATTCTCATGCGGCTAAGAACAACTCTTCCCCTTCCGCTTGCTCGAACTTCTGTTCCTGTCGGTATTCCAAAATCAACGCCGGCATGAATCGAAGTGACTCTTCTTCCATCCGAGTACGCGTTGATACGGCGGGTGCCAAATTGGCTGGTTCTTCTTGTTGATGTAACTGGCAGTAAAAACGGACCTGTGTGATAAACCTGATTTCCTGTAGTCGCTAAAATTGCCCAAAGCCTTTCTGATTCGGCAGTTCTTTCAGGGTTTGGATCCGCTACAAGGCTTGTTAAAGCGGCGTCTAAATTTATTGTTTCAGAGCGAAATGTTCTTGGCGCTATTGTAATTGGTATTTCGTGGAATACACCTATTTCATTATTTAATCTAAGAATAGCGTCACCCGGTTCCGCGGTAGAAGGAACTGTAATGATAGCTGTTATAAAACTGGGGTTTCCGTTTTCCGCGGGAATCAAAAACGCTCCCGCTTTGGCAATTTGTCTTTCGTTTACTATTAATTGAACATCACTTATACCGGCGGTTAACGCGACAGTTATAGGGTCGCCCGGGCGGGGTGATTCAGGGATAACTACATATCTAATTTGAGCTTGTACTGTGATCGCGAAACATAAATTGATGATTAAAATAAATAATAATTTTTTTTGCATATACTTTCCTTTTTTAAACCTGATTGTATAAATAAAGTTACACATTCAAATTGATGTTATTTTTTTCAGTTCTTTTTTAGATCGATGATCAATATTTGGGGAGTTTCATTTCCTTTAAAATAATCTCTGTTTAAATTGAATATTATGTCTACCTTGTCGTTAACCGCGAATTCTTTATTTATTACACGTTCCGCGTTATGCCAATAAAGAGCCGGCCATTTATATTTTCCCGCGTCAAGTGTCATTTTTACATGCTTCGCTTCCGGCTTTCCTATAAGATTTATTTCTTTAATGGATATTTGTTTTGTCATAAATACAAGCTGATCGTTCTCGTTGCCGTAAGGTTCAAAACGGTCAACCATTTTAAAAAGATCGGGAGTAAGGTAATCATGCGGAAGTTCGGCGTCAATTTGAATAACTTTTTCATCCTTCTCTTTATCAAACTCAATCGCGGATACAATATTTTCCAGCCGTTCAGTAAATTTGTTCCAGTTTTCCATAAGTAAACTGAAACCACCTGCCGCCTGATGCCCCCCCGCGTCTATAAAAAGACCCGCGCATTGATCCAAAAGCGCGCATACATTATAACCTCTTGCGGATCGAATTGATCCTGTGCAGATTTCTTCTCCAATGGATACGGCAATCGCGGGCGCGTTAAAATTACGGCAAGCCCTCTGCGCCATAAGACCTGTAATCCCTTTATTTATTTTTTCGCTATAAACCAAAACGAATTTTTGCTCGTACTCATCAAATGTTTTGTAAGCCATCGATTCAATGCCTGCCCATGTTTCTTCTTCCAGTTCTTTGCGTTTTTCATTCATTCCCGCGAGTTCTGTCGCGAGCTGTTCTCTTTTTAATAAATCTTTTTCAAAAAACAAAGCGGCGGCGGTTTGCGCGCTTCCCATTCTGCGCGCGGCGTTTATTGTTGGGCACAATTTCCAGGAGATGTCTTTTGTTTCAAAGTGACGGCCTGTTAAGTCAAGTTTTTGCATTAATTGTAAAAGCCCGAACCGTGGTTTTTTTACAAGCGCTTCGATGCCTCTGCGCACGATAATTCTGTTTTCGTCCAACAGCGGCATAATATCGGCAATTGTTCCAAGCGCCGCAAGCTGAAGATCCGCGTTTTCGTTTTCTGTATCTTCTGTGTTTTTTTCTTTTATCTTCGCGTACGATGTAAAAAGATTTACAAAAACATCAAGTTCACTTAATTCTCTGTCGGAATACCTGGCGATTTTAGAAAGTTCTTTAATGCGCAGTAAACTTTGCCCTGTGGTTTGCGGTATCTCCTTGCCGATTAAAGGAGCGATATCCATCATTCCTACTTCGATACCCTTGCCAAAAAGTTTTGTAAAAGTTTGTTTATGTAAAGCCGCGTCCCAGCAAAGAATATGCTGCCCTTCTAAAAACGCGGGCAGCCGTGTTTCATTAATCGAAACCATTCCGGGTACAATCGTTTCGATCAAAGAATCGGTTATGATTAGGTTTCGCGTTTTCGCGATTTCTATTATCCACGCGTCGTTTACAGGTCTTGTATTTAAGAGGCACATTTGCTGTCCATATAAATCACTTCTTAGCGCGAAACGAAGAGCGCACACTAATTTAAAAGCGACACCGCAGCCGGAAAGATTTCTAAAAGGATATGTAGAGTTTTTTAATTTAGGATTGATGATAACAAGAGCTTGCGGCAGTTCGTCCTGCGGTTCGTGGTGGTCTGTAACAATTACATCGACAGAAAGCTCACCCGCTCTTTTAATTTCTGCAAACCTGGAAATTCCGCAGTCGACGGTAATTATTAATGTGCCGTCTTTAGCGGCAAATTCTTCGACAGCTTCCAGCGAAAGCCCGTAGGATTCATCGCCTGTTGGAATTCGCCAGCTGACATCCAAACCGATGTTTTCCAGGTATCCCGCGAGGAGAGCTGTTCCCGTAATACCGTCGACATCACCGTCGCCGAAAATTAAAACTTTTTCACCTTCTTCTTTCGCCGCGAGAATTCGTTCAACAGCGTCTTCCATTCCGTCCAGCGCGAAAGGATTTCTAAGTGAGGTTATATCGTCTTCAAGAAAGTATCGTATTGAATCGCCGTTTTTATGTCCCCTGCGCGCGAGTATCGAAGCGGTTAGAAGATCACATCCGTATTTTGTGGAGATTTCCTTTACAAGCTCGCCAGAAATCTCTCTTTTTTCCCATTTCATTTGTAACTTATTATATAAGATTAAAAGATATTTTACTATCCCTTAAAAAATATTTTTTTATTATTTTTAACTGATTGTTCTTGTGGTTATTACATTAAAACCTTCGCCGTTCCAGTTTTCTATTATTATATCTCCGATTTTTACCGGAAGCGAAATTTGAGTTTTATATATATCTTGCAATAAAGCGGAGATTTTTTCTTTAGGACAAGGTGATGATGTTTTTACAGGAATTCTTCTAATAGAACATGCCGTTTTTAAAGGAACGGTCGCGGTTACCGTACGTTTAGGAGCTGTAAGTTCTTCGATAGCGTAAGATTCTCCTTTCGGGCATTTATTGCCAGTTACAAACATATCGCCTCGCGAGGTATTTTCTTTTACTTCCAAAGCGCAGCCAATAGGACAGACAATACATGTTAAGTTTCGCATTACATCCCTCAATTTATACTAATTTCCAATATTGAATTGGAATTAATTTTGATGTTTTTAAAATCTTTTGTTGTTAACTTAAAACTGATCATCTCTGACGGTTGTACATGTCTTTCTTTTTTACAAAGTATGATTTGGCCGTCAACTCGAAGTTCAATAACCGCGTTATTTTTAACAATCATGGAACGAAGATAAATAATGTTTTCTTTTTCGGGCGCGATTTGTGATGGGTTTACATAACGTACATGAGAACCCGCTTTTGTTTGTATTTGCGAGGTAGAGCGCTCCCCACTCAACCATTGAGCGGCATACCTTCCCGCTCTTCGGCTTTCTTCGCAAACCCAGTCTACAAGATCGTGTACATGTAAAACATTGCCGCAGGCAAAAATTCCTTCCATGTTAGTCATAAGACATGAATCTACTAATGGACCGTTAGTTACTGTATTAAGCTCTACACCTGCGGCTTTTGACAATTCATTTTCAGGGACTAGCCCTACAGATAAAAGCACTGTGTCGCAATTTACGCGAAAACTTTTTTCGCTTTTAAGAATGCCGTTTTTTATCGGAGTAACTTCGATTCCCTCGACACGATCGTTACCGAAAATATTGGTTGTCTGCGATGATAGGTATAAAGGAATATCAAAGTCGTTAAGGCACTGAACAATGTTACGCGTCAATCCAGCGGGGTAAGGCATTATTTCTACTACGGCTTTTACCTTGCAGCCAACCCAGCTCATACGCCTTGCCATAATAAGCCCGATGTCGCCTGAACCTATGATTACAACTTCTTTACCGGGTATATATCCTTCTATGTTTACAAGGCGTTGAGCAAGCCCTGCCGTATAAACCCCCGCGGGGCGAGATCCCGATATGCGGATATTGCCGCGGTTTCTTTCGCGGCAGCCCATAGCGAGTAACACAGAGCGGCATGTTATTTTTATTGCGCCGGAAGAATTTATACATAAGAGTTCACGCGAAGACGCAGAGGCGCAGAGGGAAGATGAATTTAATTTTATTACAGTTGTATTAAGGTATATATCTATTTTTGATTTAATTACTCGTTCTATAAATCGTTCGGCAAACTCGGGACCTGTAAGTTCCTCTTTAAATTCATGCAGACCAAAACCATTGTGAATACACTGCATAAGGATGCCGCCAAGATGATCTTCTCTTTCGATGATCGCGCACGAAAACCCGCGCGCTTCTATTTCTAACGCCGCCGCCATTCCCGCCGCTCCGGCGCCTATAACTACAGCATCGTATTTTAATTCTTTCATAAAATGCCTGCCAGTACATTACTTCGCGCGCCATGTTTTGTTATTTCTTCTATAGATAGCCCTGTTTCCCTCATTATAATCTTGATGATCTTGTAGGTGCAAAAACCTCCCTGGCAGCGTCCCATTTGCGCGCGTGTAAAATACTTTATTCCGTCAAGCGTGGTGTGACCAAGCTTTATAGCCTGCGCGATTTCCGCTTCGCTTACATTTTCACAACGGCAAACCATGTTCCCCCAAGCCGGGTCTTTCGCGATTAAATTATCTAGTTCTTTTATATTCGGGCTTGCGCCGCAAATAAAATCCCTTACGTTTGGGTGATTTTCTACGATTGGGTTCCAGCCCGGTTTTTCTGTTAATTGCAAACCCATTTCCACTAAAATGTTTTTTACATACTCCGCGATCGCGGGTGACGCTGTTAACCCCGGACTTTGGATACCCGCGACTTGTACAAAGGCAGGCGCTTTTTTTGAAGCTTCAATATAAAAATCGTTATTAAAATTGCTTTCAAGGCAAGGGCGAAGCCCGGAAAACGAAGCTATAACATCATTTTGGCTAAGAGAAGGAATCATGGTTTTTCCGCAAATCAAAATTTGTTCCAGATGTTTTTGGGTGGTGGAAAAATCATTTTTATCATAGGCAGCGTCAGCTGTAGGACCTACAAGAACTGTTCCTTCCACCGTTGGAATAACAAGCATCCCTTTGGAAACCGCTGTAGGAACAGGAAACACAACTTTGGAAGGACAGGCTTTGGTAAGTCTATCAAGTAAAAAATATTCGCCTTTTCTGGAAGATATTTTAAAATCTTCGGCTGCGAAAATTTTTGAAACTTCATCCGCGAATAAACCAGCGGCGTTTATCACATAACGGGCTTTAATTTCTGTACCGGTTTCGGCTCGAATTATCCAAAAATCTTCGCCGCCTGTACTTCGGTTTGCTTCTTTTACTTTAAAGTTTGTGAAAAGTTTTACTTCGTTTTTTAAAGCCGATTCAACAAGAGCGAAAACAAAACGGTAAGGTTCGATTATTCCGCCGCCGGGCGCGTAAAGACCGCCAATTACATCACTCGATAATTTCGGCTCCAGTTCCAACATTCTAAGGCGGGAGCATAACTCAATGCCGATAACCTCGTTTTCTACTCCCTGCAAGTATAGGTGTTCGACAACCTTCATTTCATCATGATGTAAAGCGGCTACGATTATTCCGCATCTGCGGAAAGGAAAATTTAATTCCCTTCGCAATTGGTCAAACATAAGGCTGCCTTGTATTTCAAGACGCGCTTTTAAATATTTTTTATTATGATGGAACCCGCCGTGAATGATCCCTGAATTGGCTTTTGATGTTCCAAAAGATACATCCGCCGATTTTTCCAAAATGGCTGTTTTTATGGAGTAAGCCGAAAGACGGCGGGCTATATTCGCTCCCGAAACTCCGCATCCTATAATGGCGACATCAAATTCCATGAATGAATTATATGGTCTAATTTATTAAATTTCTATATAATAGAATTATGGAAAGAAAAAGGCTTTTTATCAGTAAAAAAACGAGCGCGGGCGAGCGTGAAAAACTTATAAAGTTAGCTGTCGAAAATGAATGTAATACAGTTGTTTTTTCCCTGAATGATAATTTTTTTAGTACCAAAAATTCAAAGTACATTAAATTAATTAAAAACTATTCATTAAATGTTGAAGCCGGCGGACATGACTTGCCTTTATTGCTTCCAATCAAACATTTCTTTTTTAACCGTGAACTTTTTCGCATGGAGCAGGGCAGGCGTAAAGCAGCCCATCATTTTTGCCCGACCAATCCTAAAACAATCGAGATAATCAGTGAAAACGCCAAAAAGCTTTTGGCTTTCACGATGCAGAAAGTTACCACTCAACGTATCTTTCACCTTCTGCCGGAAGAAGGGTATGAAAACACCTGGTGCGCTTGTCCCGCCTGCCGCGCTTTTAGACCCGCGGAGCAATATCTAATTGCCGTAAATACAGTCGCCGATATATTGTCAAAACTTGATCCTAACGCTCTTTTAACCTACGTCGATTTTGATTCGGAACCTGACGCCGCGAGGGTTAAACCAAGAAAGAACTTGATACGAACGGATTGATGAGCTGAAAAATTTTTAAAAAAAGGACTGGAAATGTTAGATATAAAAAAATTTTTATTTTCTGTTTTAATGATATGTTTTCTTTACGCGGCGTATCCTCAGACAGACCAAGTGCCTGACACCGAAATTGTAAACAATGCCATAAACAGGGGCGATTGCGAAACCCTGTTCAATTTTGTTCAAAATCCGGAAGGAAAAAACCAAGCGCTTATTAATTCCGCGAATCAGGCATTAAGAAGATATACAACGATAGATACGACAGTAACAAGGTATCGAACCAACAGAATGGAAGGAAGAATTCGAAATGTGGGAAATGAATTAACAGAAAATGTTTTTCTTGATCCGCGAACATATCTGCCTGATGTTGTAACAAGACTAATGTTAAATCTTAATGATCCTTTTTTGAAAGTTAAAGTTATAAATGACTGGATATGCGACAATATAGCGTATGACGTTGACCATTATTTTGGAAGAAGATACAATAGTCAGGATTATGTTTCTGTTTTAAGAAATAAAAAAGGCGTTTGTTCAGGTTACGCCGCGTTATTCTATGAAATGTGCAGGCTTGGGGCTGTCCAAGAAGTAAGAGTTTGAGCAGCCGTTTTTTGTGAAAAAATTTACAAAGAACAGAAGACATGATAAAATTCCTATATGAGTAAAGGAAAAAGTGATAAGATCAGATATAA
>Ga0123356_10004950_pt1 | contig 13659 bp, 11 predicted proteins | sample TergutEmb28metaG_2_FD_92546 | JGI IMG/M metagenome (GOLD analysis project Ga0123356, IMG submission 92546) | Embiratermes neotenicus P3 segment gut microbial communities from Petit-Saut dam, French Guiana - Emb289 P3 | ecosystem: Host-associated > Arthropoda: Insects > Digestive system > Gut ...
ACAGGCAGAATCCATCGTGATGCTTAGCCGTCAGGATCAAAGCGTTCATGTTAGCCGCTTTGACAGCGTTCACCCATTGGTCGGCGTTGAATTTCACCGGGTTAAATATCGCAGGGTCCTCGTTACCTTCGCCCCATTCTCTGTTTGTAAAGGTGTTCACCCCAAAGTGCGCAAACGCGTAAAACTCCGTCAACTGCCAGTTGTACTGTTTCTCCGATGGAACTATATTCGCCGCGATTTCTATTGTGTTTGACATATTTATTTTCCTCCCGTTTTATGGTATAATGCAGTATAACATAAAATTACAAAAAATTCAACATTGAAAGGAAATAATCAAAATGATTTCACAAAGGGAAAACGCGCTGCGAATTATAAAGTTCAGCAACCCCGAATATATGATGTCAGGGATGCCCTGCTATGGGCTTTGTTACACGGGTTGTAACCATGAGGGCTATGAGGGCGGCGGGCATAACTGCGCTGTCGGCACAAAGTGGACGGATATCTGGGGAACGGGCTGGGTCAAGGAGCATGAAGGCGTTATGGGCTTCCCGAAACATAATCCGCTCTCCGAGTTTAAAAACCTGCAAAGCTACATCTTCCCCGACCCTGACGATGAAAGGATATGCGGGCAAATTTACGCGATGAAAGAAAAATACACGGGTGGCGATTGTTTCCTCGGCGGATCGCACCGCGACACGCTTTGGGAGAAATCCTATATGCTCGTCGGAATGGAAAACATGATGGCGTATTTCTACACCGAACCCGAATACGCGCGTGAAATTCTGCGCAGGATAATGGATTTTCAGCTCGGCATCGCGGAGCATTACATAAAGCTCGGCGTTGAAACGGTGTTCATGAGTGACGACCTCGGCACACAGCACAGCCTTCTCATCGGCACGGGCTTGCTTTATGAATTTTTCGTGCCGGAGTATAAACGGCTGTTTGAGCTTTATAAAAAACACGGCGTAATTATAAACTTCCATTCGTGCGGGCATATCGAGCCTGTGCTTGAGATGTTCATCGAGTTGGGCGTTGACATATTGAACCCCGTGCAGGCGACGGCGAACGATCTCGCGAACGTCCGCAAAGTTACCGAAACCAAAATCGCGCTTCAGGGTGGAATTTCGACGGACGTAATAATGAAAGGTCCGATTGAAAATATTGAGGCGGAAGTTGAAAGGGTGATTAATCTGCTTGGGCGGAACGGCGGCTATTTCTGCGCGCCGGATCAGGGTTTGCCGTTTCCTGAGAATCACATAAAAGCCTTTTATCAAGCGGTGGAGAGATATTAGATTGAAAAAATAAAAAGCGGAAACAGGTTGAATTTGTTTCCGCTTTTTATTTTCTATAACTTCCCTACTATCGTTCCGGGCGCTCCGGTGAGTACCGTTTCCTTGCCGTCGTAGCAAGCCGTCAGACTTTCGACGAACCCCATCACGATCTTCAAATCCGCAATCTTGCCATCTTTCCACCATATCGAAACGGTATGTCCGCCCGGAAGTTTGATTCCCTGCAAACTTCCCTCGCTCCACTCCTTCGGCAGCGAACGCAAGAGATAAACTTTATTATCCGTGAAACTTATCATCGATTCGACGACCGCCGCTACGCCGCCTAAATTGCCGTCTATTTGAAAGATTCTCGGTGGGTGCAGGTCTAACAGGGTAATAGTCGCAAAGTCGCGTATAAGGGCCGTATAATGCGCGTAGAAGGCCTCTGCGTTGCCGAAACGCGATTGCAGGCACGCAACCCATGCCCGGCTCCATCCCGTATGTCCTCCGCCGTGCGACAAACGGTACTCCAATGACTTCCGCGCCGCCTCGAATTGCTCCGGCCGCGTTTCATTTGTGAAAAGCTCGGACGGATAAACACCGTACAAATGCGACAAATGCCTGTGTCCGGGTTCGACTTCTTTTTTATCCTCGTTCCATTCGAGCAGACGACCGTCTTCGCCGATTTTAAAATCGGGCAGCCTGTCCCGCATACTCTTCCACAGTTTCGCCTGTTCCGCGTCAACGTTCAGGATTTCCGCCGCTTGTATGGCGCAGCTGAACGCGTCATATATGAGCTGTATGTCCATCGCCGCCGAAACGCCGATTGAAACCGGGAACGCGTTATCAAACGACCCGGCGAATCTGTTCTCCGGCGACTGGCTCGGCATTACCTGCAAAACTCCGTCGTCGTCCTCGACGAGATAATCCTCGAAAAATTCCGCGACAGCTTTCAAAAACCTGTATCCGCGGTTACGTAAGTAATCAATATCGCCTGTATAAATATATCTGTTCCAGAAGTTCTGTGTGAACCACGCCGCCGCGCCGACCCAAACCGACCATCCGAACGCTTCCGGCGTTGATTTGCCCCACGCATCCGTTTGTATGGGCAGGTAGATCCCCTTGCAGCCGTATAAATTTCTCGCGGCTTCTTCGCCGCTTTCATAGAAGGTTTCCAGATATTTGAGCAATGCTTCCGCACATTCCGGCATGTTGCACGATTCGACCATCCAATAATTCATTTGCAGATTGATGTCAAAGTGATAGTCGCACTCCCATGGCGGATCGATTTTCTCGTTCCATTTTCCCTGCAAATTCGCGGGCAGATCGCCGGCGACCGACGACGACACCATCAAATACCTGCCGAAATTGAAATACATCTCAACGAGCCCGTTATCGCGGTTTCCTTCGCGGATCCTTGCCAAGCGTTCCTCAATCGACAGCTTGTTCAGTTCCGCATCCTCAGCAATCTCAAGGACTACACCTTTCATAATTCCGGCGAATTTCGCCGAATGTTTATTTTTATCCGCGTCGAAATTATCAAAGTCTGTTCTGTATTTCTTAATCTCCGCTTCCAGATCAAAAACCGAAGTCGCTATGTTCGTTATACACTTAACGAATGTTGCGTCTGCGATCTCGACAGAATTTTCGTTGACGGTACATTGACCGTCCGTTTTTATTTCCGTTACCGAGCGGTATTTGATCCCGCCGTTGAATGAGCAGTCGAAAACGAATTTATCCGTCCACGTGACGAAATTGTAAACCGCGTCCTTGTCCTCAACTCTCGCCTGCGAGAGGACGCACGAGAATTTATTGGCCGAACACCACTTCGACATGATCAATCCGTTTTCGCAGCTTGCGAAAAATTCCGAAACGACGCCGCCCCTTGAAACTTTGCAAATCCCGTTGTCGATATCCAGTTCGCGCCACTCGAAAGCTGCCCCGCCGTTCAGTTCAAACGTGAGATAACCCGCCGTTTGGTACGGGTCAACCCTGTGCTTTATGCCGGATATTCCGCCATTGCCGCCGAAGAATAAGTTCGCGGCCATCGTTGCCTTGAGGAAATCCCGCTCCTTAAGCAGCTTCCTGACATAAGGCAGATTTGCGGAAACGTCGGCGTTATGGCGGTCTTTGTAATTACCGCGCCAAAGCCACTCGTGGTTTAAGTCGATGATATCCTTAACTGCGTCACCCCAGATCATCGCGGCAAGGCGGCCGTTACCGATGGGCAAGCCTTCCATCCATTCGTTCGGTGGTTTAGTGTAAAACATTTTCATTTTTTACCTCCTGTATTTTTATATATTTTTATAAAATTTTAATTCATTTCTTCAAACAAATTTGTCAGCTTGTCGATATCCGCTTCAACTTTCGGCACTAATTTTTCCACTGATGAAACAAAAGTTGAAAATCCGTTGTGTGCCGAACTGTAATAAGGTCCGCCCCCTACCAAAGTGCCGATATTGAAATCAATGCCCCAATCATAGGATTTCGTATTTATAATGATCTCAAGCATTTCCTCCGATTCTAAGTCGCGCGCGAATTTCGACTTGAGTGAAACGTCGATCAGCGCGGGAATTATCAAATCCGTCGAATATCCCGCCATAACTTCGAGAATCATTCCGGTTCTATCCAAATTTTGGTTAGTTATGGGAACGCCATAAGACGAGCCCCATCCATAGCTTACGAAGTGGTAATATTCGCTCTGTATTTCGTCAAACTTCGGGAAAGGCAGGTATCCGAAATCGTCTTCCATATCGCGGAACTCCTTGACTATGCCCAGTACCGCTACGGGAGAAAACAATACCTGACCGTTCCTGAACGCTTTGTATATCCCGTCTTCGTAGCCGTCTTTTAAATGGCGCAGCTGATCGGCGTCCGCGAACAGCGTGATGGTCTTGTCGGATAACACTTCGCACAGCGTAGACACAACTTTGATGTGTCGTTCGTTCAGGGAATTGAAAACGAACGATCCTTCCCTGTCGAGCGTTACTATCTTTTCTCCGCAGCTCGGCAGAAAATGAATCAAGGCTCCCGCGTTTTCGATTATACCCCATTGGTCGTTTTCGTCCATTTTGCCGTCGCCGTTCAAATCGCGGGAAAAATCTTTCACCAGCTTTGTAAATTCGGCGAACGTCCATTTTCCGGTGCGTACTTGGTCGTATGGATACACCAACCCGTTGTCGTCAAACAGCCGTTTGTTGAACATCATGATCCCAATGCCGTACTTGTCGAAATAATTTATATCACCGCATATGTAATACAATTTGCTTTTCATGTATGACATATCCTCGACCATGCGCTGGTCCCACCACTTTTTTGAAAGGTCGATATTCGGGATATTGTAAAGGTTTACAAGGCATTTCGACTGTAGCAGTGAAATATGCGTCCAGTGACCGCCGCAAACCGCGTCGAACTCGTCGCTGTCAGACAATATTATTTTATTTACATATGCCGCCAGTTCCAAAGTTCCGGCATTAGCAGTAACGGATTTTATCTGTATATTCAAAAGGCTTTCAACGATACTGTTGCGTCTGTAAACCGCGTCGTTGAGCGGCTCGCCGTTTTCAGCTTCAACCCAAACCTCTTCGCAGGTGTTCCCACCGATATAAGTGTTGGGGATCACAACCCTAAAGACATACTCGCCGTAATTCGTTCCTTCAGAAATGAGCGGCCTTTCGATTTCCGTTACGGTTTCCGCAAAATTACCAACATAATTTTCCGCGGATTTTTCGGGTTGGCTGCCGCCGGCCGAAGCGCAGGCCGCGAAAGCAAGGCAAACGAGTAAAATCGCTAATTTTTTTTTCATATTTACCTCCTGTTTTGAATTTTTTCTAAGTATAACATAAAGTGTAAATTTTGTCTATACTAAATTAATAAACAAGAATGATAGGATATGAGCTTATTGAGGTGAAAAAAGATTAAAGTTTGGCGTATTACCGCGATAAATAAAATTAATATTGACATAATTTTGCAAATGACTTATAATTAAAAAAAAAATAAATTTTAGGGGAAATAAAAAACATGAAAGATGTCATAATCGAAAACGAACAACTTAAACTAACCATCGGAGCCGACGGCATAACCAAAAGCCTTATCTGCAAAGCCTCAAACGAGGAATGTCTGGCGGCAGGCGAGGAGATCGCCATCTTTTCCGTCACGCACACGCGGCCGTTCAACAACGAAGTCAAGCTCGCGCACCCGAACAAAAAAACCACCTATCAGGCGAACTCCGTCACCCGTGAAGGCGACAAACTGATCGTCGGCTTTGAAGTCATACTCGATCAGGCTATTATCGAAATCAAAGAAACCCCCGCTTATATCGCGTTCACTTTTGTTGATTTTATTATACCTCCGGGGGCTTACGGCGATTACCTGCGCATGACCCCGCCGCCCGCGGCCGAGATGCGCTTCCTGCAACTTCCGATCCGCAACCGCGCCAACTTCGGCGAATGGATGAACGTTTCATGGGACGAGAAAGCCGCCGTCAACGTAATGGCGACGATTCCCTTTACGCGCATAGATTCCGAACGCCGCAAAGGCTACCGCGTGATGTACGCCGACGCTGTCAAAGGCATCAAACTCAAAGGCGCGAGCGCGGCCCTGACCGTCAGCACCGCCGATAAATTTCTCGACAATATCGCGCAGTTGGAAGAAGATTTCAATCTCCCGCGCGGCGTTGAGAGCCGCCGCAGCGACTTCATAAATGCGTCATACTATTGGTCGGGCAACGTCACCCCGGCGAACGTGGACGAGCATATCGGTTACGCCAAGATGGGCGGCTTCCGCATGATGCTCATGTATTACACGTGCTTCTTCAAAGAGCACGGATATGGTCTCAACGGTAACTACGACTACCGCGACGATTACCCCAACGGCAAAGCCGATTTAAAAATCGTTCTCGACAAAATAAAAGCGGCGGGCATCACACCCGGCGTTCACTTCCTGCAAACGCATATCGGCTTGTCGAGCAGATACGTCACGCCCGTCACCGACCACCGCTTAGGCGTTACGACGCTATTCACGCTCGCGAAACCGTTCAATAAAGACGACGATGTTATCTACACCGAACAAAACCTCGAAGGCTCGGTCATGGACGACAAATGCCGCGTGCTGAGAGTCGGCGGCGAACTGGTAACATACAAGGGCTACACGACCGAACCGCCGTACTGCTTCACCGGCATTGAACATGGCGCGTATAAAACCAACGTCGGCGATTCATATCCGGCGGGGCTTGTGATCGGCATCATGGATATCAGCGAGTTCGGCGCGTCAAGCACGTATATCGACCAGAACTCCGACTTGCAGGACGAGATCGCCGACAAGATCGCGGACTTTTTCAACGTCGGGTTCAGGTTCGTTTACTTCGACGGTTCGGAGGGAGCGAACATCCCGTATGAAATTTACGTTCCGCTCGCGCAATACCGCGTCTACAAAAAATTATCGCCTGCCCCGTTATTCACAGAAGGCGCGGCGAAGGCACATTTCAGCTGGCATTTTTTGAGCGGCGGGAACGCGTTCGACGTGTTCGGCCCGGAGATATTCAAAGAGAAAATCAAAGAGTTCCCGTGCGAGGAAGCGCCGCGCATGAGGCAGGATTTCACGCGCCTTAACTTTGGGTGGTGGGGATACTGGGCCCCCGGCGCGTCGCCGGTTGGAACGCAGCCCGATATGTTAGAGTTCGGGACGAGCCGCGCGGCTGCGTGGGATTGCCCTGTTGCGTTCATGGAGAATCGAGACGCATTCGCGAAACATCCGCGCAATGCAGACAACCTCGAGGTCATGCGCCGCTGGGAGGAAGTCCGCGCGCTGAAATGGCTGACGAACGCGCAGAAAGAATCCTTGCAGAATTTAGAACAGGAACATATCCTGCTCATCAACGAAAACGGCGGATATGAACTCGCGGCTTACGATGAAATTTCAAACGCTGACAAAAACATCCGCGCGTTTGCGTTCGAACGGAATGATGGTAACTACGTCGTTTACTGGCACGCGACCGGAAGCGGCAATCTCGAATTAAATCTTGACTCTAAAGATTTTGTATTGATGGAACAGCTTGGGAAACCAATTGACAACAGTACAGTCCCGATCTGCAACCGCCGTTATGTGAAGACCAATCTTCCGAAAGCAAAATTGATTGAGGCATTCGAGAACGCGAAAATTATATAAACCTCCTTACCCCCCCCCTTGCTAAAGGGGGGAGGGTCGCCCGCAGGCGGCGGGGGGATTCCGTTATTCACCCCGGCAATCTCACGCTGACCGTTGTCCCGACATTTTCTTTGCTCGTGATCTCAACGATCCCGCCGTGCGCTAATACTATATGCTTAACAATCGACAGCCCGAGCCCCGTGCCGCCAGTCTTTTTTGACCTCGACTTATCTACTCTATAGAACCGCTCAAACAAACGCGCCTGCGCTTCCTTCGGGATTCCGATTCCCGTATCGGCAATAATAATATTGACAAAATTATCGTCGGCATTAAATATTTTTATATCGACCCTGCCGCCTGCAATATTATATTTTACCGCGTTGTCGATAAGATTGAACAACATCTCGTACAGCATCGACCTGTTGCCCCTGACGGATACCTCTTCAGCCGTAACCGAAATCGGAATATGAAACGATTCCCTGATATCGTTCACCAAGCTGACCAGATCAACTTGCTCCTCCATAGCGATAGAAAACTCATCGAGTTCGCTCAGCATGATTATATCTTTCACAAGTGTAATCAGCCGCGCGGACTCGTCTTTTATTTTTCCCGCGAAATATTTAATATCTTCTTCCTTTGTCAAGCCCGCCGTTATCATCTCGGCGTACCCGGAAATGTTCGTCAGCGGGGTTTTCAGCTCATGCGAAACATTCGCGGTAAACTCTTTCCTGATTTTTTCGGACTCCGCCCTGTCTGTTATGTCCAAAAATAAAATTATCGCCCCACCCGTTGCGACAGGATTAAACAATATTTGATAAACCCCGCCTGCGTTGGAATAATTCAATTCGCTTCGGTTTCCGTTCAGAGCCGTGCGCGTATGGTTTATCAACTCCACATCTCGGAAGAGTTCGAGAATATTTTTGCCTTTGACAATATTATCCAAATTAAAAATTTTTAAAACACTTTTGTTCGCCGCCAAAATGATTCCGGAGTTGTTCAGCAGCACAACGCCTTCCTGCATACTGTCCATAATCATGTTGGTCGTGTCGGAACGTTTCACCAGGTCGCCGTACTGACTCGCGATACGTTCACGTTGCGATGAGATTGTCCTGAGCAGCGGCGAGAGTTCGTCGTACAGCGAATAAAAGTTGCCCGCTTCAAAATCATTGAACGGCGCAATAATCCTATTCGCGGCGATCCCCGCAATGACTGCGGTTACAATTAATATCAGCGGCACAAGAAAAATTTTATAAGGGATCACCACCGTTAAAATAATTCCGGCGAACGAGATAAAAATTATATATTTTAAGATTTTATTTTTTAATTTAATTGTCGTCCGCCTCCAGTTTATAACCGACGTTGCGCACCGTTTTAATGATACTCCCCGCCGTGCCGAGTTTTTGCCGCAGGGTTTTAACGTGCATGTCAATTGTGCGGCTTTCGCCTTCGTAATCAAAGCCCCAAACTTGATCCATCAATTTGTCGCGCGTTAAAACAAACCCCTCGTTCAGCATAAGATAATAGAGCAGTTCATATTCCATATAAGTCAGCGTGATAACCCGCCCGTCAACATTTACAGTCCGCCGCTTGTTGTCAACTTTAATTTTACCTGCCTGTAAAGTTAAAGTCGGTCTTGTACTGCCCGAACGCCTTAACACCGCTTTCACGCGCGCGATCAATTCCATCACTGAAAACGGCTTCGTGATATAATCGTCCGCGCCGAGATCCAAACCGCGCACTCTGTCAATTTCGGAATCCTTAGCCGTCACCATAATAACGGGTACACTGTTCCCTTCCGTTTTAAGCCTTTTCAAGATTGAAATCCCGTCTTCACCCGGCAGCATTATGTCAAGCAAAATTAACTCAGGAGTTGATTTTTTTAACTCCGTGTAAAAACTCTTCGGTTCTGAAAATCCAACCGATTGAAACCCCGACGAATCTAACGCGTAGCATACAAGCTCGCGGATGTTGTCGTCGTCTTCAAGTACGTAAACCATATCACAGCACCTGCGTATCTTTATGCCTGCCCGTAACCGAAAAGATAACCCACTCGGCGATATTCACCGCGTGGTCACCGATACGCTCGAAAAACTTCGCTATCTGCATTAAGTCAAACGCTTGCTCGCCGTTCGCCGCGTCCTCATGGACAAGCTCGATTAAATCTTTTTTGATGACTTTGTATAAACCATCCACCACGTCGTCGTAATCGATAACGGCGCGCGCCAGTTCCGCGTCCTTCTTAACGAACGCGTCGATACTCTCCGAAACCATTTTGATCGTCGCCGCCGCCATCTGCGGTATATGCTCGAGCTTCTTTATGTAAGTCTGCTCCGCTAAAAAAATGCAGAGTTCGCATATATCTCCCGCCTGGTCGCCGATACGTTCCATGTCGGTGATTATCTTCAACGCCGTTGAAATCTGCCGCAGATCTTTTGCAACGGGATGTTGGTTAAGTAAAAGTTTTAAACATAAACTCTCGATCTCTTTCTCCATATCGACGACCATATAAGTTTCGTCAATGACGCCCTGCGCGAGCGCGACGTCGTGATTTTCAAGCGCTTTTATCGTCCTGTTGATGGAATTCTCGATGTAAGCTCCCATTTCGATGATCTTATTGTTAAGTTCCGCAAGCTGTTCGTCAAATCTGGTACGCATTGTTTTATCCGAACCTCCCTGTAATATAATCTTCTGTGCGCTGATCCTCGGGCATGGAGAACATTTTTTCCGTCGATGTGTACTCTATAATCTCGCCGAGCAAAAAGAACGCCGTCCTGTCGCTGATTCTTGTCGCCTGCTGCATATTGTGTGTTACTATGACTATACTGTATTTGTCGCTCAAAGTCAACAGTAATTCTTCGATTTTACCCGTAGAGATTGGGTCAAGCGCGCTTGTCGGCTCGTCCATGAGCAAAACTTCGGGGTTCACGGCAAGAGCCCGCGCAATACACAACCGCTGTTGCTGTCCGCCCGACAACCCCAACGCTGGCTTTTTCAACCTGTCTTTGACTTCCTCCCATATCGCCGCGTCCTTGAGCGAATTCTCGACTATCTCATCCAATTCGTACCGCGACCTTATCCCGTGCGTTCTCGGACCGAACGCGATGTTGTCGTAAACGCTGATTGGAAACGGATTGGGCTTCTGAAACACCATCCCGACCCGTTTGCGCAATAGATTCACGTCTATATTACCGTATATATTCTCCCCGCCGAAGATAACTTCGCCCGTGATTTTACAACCCTCGATCAAGTCGTTCATGCGGTTGAGCGTTTTTATCAACGTTGATTTTCCACAACCCGACGGTCCGATAAACGCGGTAATTTTTCCCGTTTCAATATCCATACTGATATTTTTGAGCGCCTGAAACGTGCCGTAAAACAGATTTAAATCTTTTATTTCAAATATCATTATTAATCCCACCTCCGACTTTCTTAGCGATTTTCGCGGCGGCGGCGTTTATTCCCATAATAACAAGCAGCAGCACAACGGCAGTAGCGTAACTTTCATTCATGTGCAATCCTTCGCGGTACAGCGAATAAATATGCACCGACAATGTTTCCGCCGACTGCATCGGGTTCACCGGTATCTTCGCAACCGTTCCCGCCGTATAGATGAGCGCCGCCGTCTCGCCTACGATACGCCCGACCGCAAGGATTATCCCCGCCCAAATACCCGGCATCGCGGCGGGCAAAACGATTTTGAAAACGGTTCGCAGCTTTCCCGCGCCGAGCCCGAACGACCCCTCGCGGTAAATGTCCGGCACGGCTTTCAACGCCTCCTCGCTTGCGCGCATTATAAGCGGCAGTATCATTATCGCCAGTGTGAATGCACCCGCAAGCAGTGAATAACCCCACCTTAAATACGTGACGAAGAACAGCATACCGAACAGCCCGTATATTATCGATGGTATGCCCGACAATGTTTCGGCGGTGAGCCGTATTAGCGCAACGACTTTATTTCCGCGCTTGGCGTACTCGACGAGATATATAGCCGCGCCGATCCCTATCGGGACGGCTAACAATAACGCCGCGAACGTCATCATGATTGTCGAAATCAACGCCGGCATAAGCGAAACGTTCTCACTCGTTGACTGTAACGCGAACAGCGACGGCTTTATGTACGGTATGCCTTTGACGAGTATAAACAGCAAAATAAACGCCAGCAGTGCAAGCGTAATAAAACCGGCGGCGTATGTCAATATTCCGAGAATTTTTTCAGATGTTTTCTTCATTTATTTCTCCCCCTTTTCAAAGCGGAGAAACACAGATTGATAATCAATATAAACACAAACAACACGACGCCGCTTGCGATAAGCGCTTCGCGGTGCAGGTCGGCGGCGTAGCCCATTTCGATAACAATGTTCGCCGTCAGCGTTCGTATCCCGCGCAACAATCCGTTCGGCATACGCGCCTGATTGCCCGCGACCATTATAACCGCCATCGTTTCGCCTATCGCCCGCCCTACTCCCAAAATTATCGCGGCGGTGATACCCGATTTCGCCGCGGGAAGGATTATCGTGAACACGCTTCTGAAGTGTCCCGCGCCTAATGCGAGCGCCCCTTCGTAATACTGCTCGGGAACAGCCCTAATCGCGCTCTCAGCGAGCGAAATGATGGTGGGCAGTATCATTATACCGAGCAGTATGCACGCGCTCAGCATACTGTCTCCTGTGAACGGTACGATAGCCGCTATCCCGAACAATCCGTATATAACCGAGGGAATGCCCGCAAGTAAATTTACTCCGGGCTTTATTTTTTTGTATAATTTTTCAGGGCAGGCTTTCGCCAGAAAAACGGCAGTCAGTATCCCTATCGGAACGCCTATTATAATCGCGCCCGCCGTAACGAATAAACTGCCGACTATCATGGGAAAAATGCCGTATGCGGGAGGGATATCACTCGGAGACCATTCGGTTCCGAATAAAAAGTCTATGGCGCCGATTTTGCCGATAGCCGGTATGCCGCCCGCAAACAGGAAAACGCAAATCAATATAACGGCGAGGATAGATATGAGCGCCGCCGTTAAAAATACAACACTCATAATCTTTTCCCTTATTTTTATTTTACTTCGTTCCATATTGAAACTTCACCCGTATATATTAATTTTACCTGTTCTTTAGTTAAGTTGGTTATGGTGTTAGCTTTATTGACGATTACAGCTATGCCGTCAATCGCAATCTGTATCGGGTTTAGCTGTTCCCTTTCACTGTCTTTGAGGTCGCGGCTCGCCATACCTATGTCGCATACGCCGCTGACAGCATCGTTCATGCCCGCCGAAGAATCGCTCTGCTGGATATCGATTGTGGCGTTGGTATTGACTTTCAGATATGCCTCAACTAATTTTGTCATAAGCGGCGTCACCGACGAAGAGCCAGATATGACAATTTTGCCCGATGGTTTACTGCCGGAATAAGCGGGCGCGTTATCGACGACGGCAACGCAATCAACGGATACAACCGCCTGCCCTTCGGCTGAAAGGATGTAGTCGATGAAGTCTTTGACTAAACCGGTCGGATCACCTTTGGTCGCGATGTTGAAAGGTCTTGAAATCGGATATGAACCGTTTTTAACGTTTGCGTTTGTCGCCGCAACTCCTTCAATCGAAACCGTTTTAATAGTGTCGTTCACCGAACCGAGCGAGATATACCCGATAGCCTGCTTGTCTCCGGCGACATTCGTCATGATAAGTCCTGTATTACTTTTAATTACCGCTTCTTTGGTCGTCAAATCCTTTGTTATGCCGTCTACTGTTTCTCTGACGTTGAACAATTCGACAAATGCCGAACGCGTCCCTGAACCGTCTTCGCGAGAAATAACGTTAATCGCCTTATTCGGGTCAAATTCCCCGCTGCAGCTGAACAGAATCCCCGTGATGATTAAAATAACAAATACAAATTTTTTCATAAATTTCTCCCGTTTTTTATTTTTATTTTACCCCATCAATGTAAAAAACGAAACCATCTATTGTAAAATCTAAGTAAAATCGTTACAGCCGTTTAGTAAGATAAATATCGGGCTTGCCGATTCCGTTAGCGTCCGGCATAACGCCCACTATTTTGAAACCAAGCTTCAGATAAAACGCCGTTTGATGTGTGCCGGGGTTGTATTCCTGTATACGTTTCGGTAGGTCGTCGTATAGATCCGCGTTCGCGAACGACGTTTCCCCGCCAAGCGGAATTTCATCAGTCAGCATTTGCGCCGCTTGTGTAAGTTGTGATTTGCTTAAAGTTTCAATGTCAACAATTTCCAT
>Ga0123356_10004951_pt1 | contig 13659 bp, 11 predicted proteins | sample TergutEmb28metaG_2_FD_92546 | JGI IMG/M metagenome (GOLD analysis project Ga0123356, IMG submission 92546) | Embiratermes neotenicus P3 segment gut microbial communities from Petit-Saut dam, French Guiana - Emb289 P3 | ecosystem: Host-associated > Arthropoda: Insects > Digestive system > Gut ...
CATCCACAGAGGCAAACCACTGCTCTGTCGCGCGGAAAATCACCGGATTTTTGCATCTCCAGCAGTGAGGATATGAATGCACGATTTCTTCAATCGCAAACAAAGCTTCGCTTTGCTTCAAATCCCCGATTATCATATCGTTTGCTTTTGAATAGTAATTACCTTCATATTGCAACGCTTCTTCAGTCATTACCCCATGTGCGTTGACCGGCATGATCATAGATATCTGCGGATAGTTTTTGCATACATTAAAGTCATCTACACCATGACCGGGTGCCGTGTGAACACAACCGGTGCCGGTATCGACGGTAACATGATCGCCAAGTATCACAAGTGAGTCGCGGTCATAAAACGGGTGCTTTGCGACCATATGTTCCAATGCCCTGCCCGGAAGCTTTTTAAGCACTTCATACGATGTTATTCCGGCTTTTTGGAAGACAGTTTCGGAAAGTTCCGCCGCAACAATAAAAAGTTCATTGTCAACACGGCAAATGGCATATTCGATGTCCGGACCGAGACATATTGCCAGATTTCCCGGCAGCGTCCAGGCCGTAGTTGTCCAAATGAGAATGTTTATATTCTCTTTATTATGGATGTCTTTAAGAATACCCTTATCATCCTTAACCTTGAACTTAACATATATTGCTTTACACGGCACATCGGCGTATTCAATTTCTGCTTCCGCAAGAGCCGTTTCGTCTGTCGGACACCAGTAAACAGGTTTATGCCCCTTATAGATATAACCCTTTTCGTACATTTTTCCAAAAACCCGCACCTCTTCGGCTTCAAAAGAAGGTGCCATTGTTAAGTACGGATTATCCCAGTCACCGATAACACCCAGGCGTTTAAATTGTTCACGCTGCCTGTTTACATACTCGGATGCAAAAGCAAAACAAGCATTACGGAACTCGGGAATTGACATTTTTTTCCTGTCAAGCTTGTTCTTTTTGGTAATTGCGGTTTCTATAGGCATACCATGGTTATCCCATCCGGGGACATAAGGTGCATAAAATCCGGACATGTTCTTGTATCGTATAATGATGTCCTTTAGTATCTTGTTCAGGGCGTGTCCCAGATGTATATCACCATTTGAAAAAGGGGGACCGTCATGCAGAATAAACGAAGGTTTCCCTTTATTTTTTTCCATCAATGTTTCGTAAACCTTGTTTTCATAAAAGGTCTTAAGCATTTCCGGCTCTCTTTTGGGAAGCCCTGCGCGCATTGAAAATTCTGTTTTGGGTAACAATATAGTTGTATTATAGTCCTGAGACACGATTAAACTATCCTTTCCGTTCAGGCAGGCGGCCGGGTAATATTCCTGACCGCCTGTTGATTAACAATGAAGCTGTATTATAGTTTAGTCATCACTATCAAAGTTTGCACCGAACTTCAGATCATCAAAATCAAATTTAGGCCTGGGAGTAATATCTTCCTGTACCGCTTCTTCCGCAGCGTACAATTTTACAGATTCGTGGTCCTCTTCAAAGAGAGGGGGAGGGACCCCGGATGCCGAAGTTTGAGTTTCGGAAGACGCTGCTGCGGGAGCAGCTCCTCCGTCTGCTATTTGCTCAACTACAGAACCTATCTGCATCGCAATGTCGTCAACGTCTTGTCCGGAAGCAGCAGGAGTTTGTTGCTGTTGAATCGGAGGCGCTGCAGCTTTGGCGGGTTGAGGTGCAGCGGCACCCGGAACAGCTTGTCTGGTATCGGCTTTTTGCTTAACAGCCCGGCGTGCAGTTTCAAGCTTATCAAGGAACTCTGAATGCTTGCGCATGATCACTTGTGACAGTTCGATGAATTTTGCAGTTTCTTTTGTTGCGATAGTCAGACGCATTTCTTCATCCGCAACACGTTTGGCAGTATCGGCGAGCTTTGCCTTGACTTCAATATCGGTGGTTTGAAGCATTTCTTCTTTCGCCCGGTTCGCCTCGATTGTTATCTCTTCGCCCATACGCTGCGCCGTCAGCAACGCCATTCTCATTGCGTCTTCGGTTGAACGGTACTCTTCGACTTTTTCGACAAGAACCTTTAGCTTTCCTTTCAGTATAGCATTTTCCTTATATAAGGCATTATAGTCGTTGGCTACAGCTTCTAGGAAATCATCGACCTCTCCCATGTCATAACCGTTAAGCATGACTTTTGAAAAGCCTTTATCGTTTATTTCTTGCGGAGTTAGCATTAACATTCAATCCTTTCGGCTTTATTATTACACAGGATATAAATAAAGTATCCTGCCGGCAATACGATGTTTAAAGACGCTTAGAAATATAAGCCGTTGTTTTCCAGTTCATCGATCAAATCACCAAGCAGATCGACATTATAAGGGGTTATCAAATATGTGTTGACCGCAACTTTTTTGATTTTTCCCTCCTGAGCATAAGCAACACCGCTGAGAAAATCGACAAGTCTTCGCGCTATATCTTTATTTGTCTGCTCGAGATTTAATACAACAGTATGCCGGTCACGCAGATTATCGGCTATTTCAGCAGCGGCTTCAAATCTTTCCGGCTTAAAAAGAGCTACTTTCAGCTGTGCTGTTGCATGTATATTTACAACCTTATTGTTGCTTCGCGGTTCATCAAAACCCCCGTGCGCACTTCTTGCCTGCGCCGGTGTTCTTGGGGGTAACGGCAGTTCGTCAGTCATTTTAGGCTGGAAATCGTCAAAATCTTCCTCGTCGTCGTAAGGTTTTGCAAGCTTTTTCAGTTCATTAAATATACCCAAAATCAGGAGACCTCCCTTTCAGCCATCGATGGCTTGCTATTGAAGCTTGTCACCGCAATACGGATAACGATGATATTTATCGAGACCCAAAAAGTGCGGAGCCTATTCTAACCATATTTGAACCGGCTCGAATCGCATCAATATAGCTGTCGCTCATGCCCATGGAAAGCAATCGCACAGAGACATTATCGTATTTTTTTGTGCTCATGTCAACAAAAAGCTTAAACATTGTGTCAAAATAGTAACAATTTCTTTCATTTTCATTATTTATGGGGGGTATTGCCATTAATCCAAGAACTCTTATTCCTTTTATTTGTGATGCAAAAGATAAAATCTCTTCGGTCTGTTCCTGCTTAAAACCGAACTTTTGCGCTTCATTGCCGACATTGACTTCAAGAAGGATATCCTGAATAATTCCCATGGACAAGGCCTTCCTGCCAATCAGTTCAATGAGCTCCCTGGATGAAACAGACTCTATTAAATCGCAAATACCTACAACTTTTGAAATTTTATTTGATTGTAAGTGCCCGATAAAATGTAATGGAGCACCCCTGTATGCTTCTTGCCCATGCTTTTCACGCATTTCCTGGACGCGGTTTTCACCTACTGCGTCAACACCTGCAGCGATGGCTTTCCGTACTTGTTCTGATGATCTTGTCTTTGCAGCAGCAACCAACCTGACACTGTCCGGACTGCGGCCCGACTTTATTGCGGTTTCACATATTGTTTCCCGCACCCTTTTTACATTATCTGCAATATCAATACTCTGCATGCCGTAACTCCCGGTATTTAATGAAAGATCTTTGTACTCTTATTTCTGATGCCTACGGTACAACTTTTCCGTGATAAAGATTATTTGCTTTTACAATGATTATTGAATCAACACGTAATGGAGAACCTGTCTCTGCACCGTCTCTGACAAGGTAACTGTCCCCGATTTCAGTTAGTATTTCTACATCCACTTTTTCGGCAAAACCCGAAGTCTGAAGATATATAAATGTATTGTTATCATCATCAAGATGAATTGCCTGCTTTGGCACACGGATACCGGAAATTACACCCGAAACAACATCTGCGCGGACAGAACGTAAAGGTGCTATCTCGTGGATACCTCTGTCGCTTGAAAATATTACAAGACAAGAATCTCCTTCGCGTCTGCTTATACGCTCTATCTGCATTTCCAGTTCCGCATAATATGAACCAAAAAACTGGACTTTTTTAATTTCTCTTTCTGATAACTGCGCCGCATCCTCATGATACATTACTGCAGCAAAATACCATTTAAACTCTGTTATAAGCTTACCGGTGCCGTAAATGCCTGAAGAGGTATTAAAGTGATCTGTAAAATCTTCCGGAGACATGGTAAACAGCATTTCGGGACGTGTATGTTCAAAACCGTCTACTACATGAGAAAAAGTACCGCTCAGTTGTGCGATAATGATTCTGGTCCCTGCATAACTGTGCTCCAGCTCTTCAAGACGGTCCTGCAAAGAGGAGACATCTGTTTCAACAGAAAATATACTTGTTTCCACATTAAGAATTATTTCATCAAGCCTTCTTAAATCATTATTACTTACAGCAAATGAGAGATCAAGGACAGCATCAAAACCGGCAAGGTCATTGGTACCCCGTGCCGATTCCAACTGAGCGATTTTTAACCTGAGAGCACGGATCTCACTGGCGGTCTCAAGTGCGTCACGGCTTAGATACTCGACGGCGATTGCCTGTCCCGCTGCTACTTTTTCACCCTCTCCCACTATCGGAAGCACAGCTCCGCTGTCATATTCCAGTACAGTTTCTGTACGTACGATAAAACCGTCGGCAGATAAAGTTTCTTCAATTGCATAACCTATTGCCGTTGTGGTCGTGTAAGTGTTGACAAAAGCATTATATAAGGACACGCCTGCATAACACGCAACAGCAAGAAAAAGCACACCTGTTGTCAGCCTTATAAAAAAATCACTTCTTTTCATTTAATAACTCCGTTATTTTTAAAACAGCGCTGTTAAAATCAGGAGAGTTTTTCCAGGTGATCCAGACAATGTTTTTATTCCGGCGAAGCCAGGTGAGCTGCCTTTTTGCATAACGCCTGGATTCCATCTTGATTTTTGCAACAGCATCTTTTATATCAGCTTCCTTAATGCTCTCCCGGTTTTCGATCAGCGTGGCGGAGAGCTCCTTATATCCAATGGCTTGCATCGATGTGTTGCTGTACGAAACACCCATTTCAAGCAGGGACTCAACCTCATGTAATAACCCTCCGGTCATCATTTTATCAACCCTCCGGTCGATTTTCGAATAGAGCTCAGTTCTGTCTTCATAATTAAGAGCGATCATTAATGCATTATATCTTGGAGGAAGCTTACCGGATTCCATATCATGAGCGGAAACAGGTTTACCGGTGGTAAAAAAAGCTTCCAAAGCCCGCACAACTCTCTTTTTATCATTTGCTTTTAATTTTTCAGCACTTTTTGTATCGACGCTCCTAAGTTTTAAAAGCATTCTTTCGCCGCCAATATCATCATACTCTGTTTCAAGATTTTTTCGCAAGATGACATCACCACGAGCCGGGAAGCAACGGCCGGCAATCAAAGAATCGATGTATAATCCTGAACCGCCGACAATAATTGGCAATTTCCCGCGTAAAAGGATATCATCCACGTATTTTACTGCATCTTTAACGTAGCGGGCAACAGAATAGTTTTCCGAGGGTGGCACAAAACCAATCATATGATGCGGGATATCACACATTTCTTCCGCAGACGGAGCAGCCGTACCGATTTTCATATGCATGTACACCTGCATTGAATCGGCAGAAACTATTTCTCCGTCAACAGCTTTGGCAAGAAACACACCAAGTGCGCTTTTCCCGGTCGCAGTCGGACCCGTTATAACGATAATTTCCGGTAGATTCCCGATTCTTTTAATTGCTTTTTCGTTTATCATTTTGATATATTACTATTTTCCATTTTCTATATTATGACCGTCCAAAGCTCTTGTTAAGCCGGTCACGGGTAAGATCAAATGCAACAGGCCGGCCGTGCGGACAGTGTGACAACTCTCCGGACATGACCCTGGCAGCGAGTGATTCAAGTTCTCTGCGGTCTGTGATGCTGCCGGCTTTGATTGCAGCTTTGCAGGCAATTGTTTTGTAAATGTTTTCGCGCTGCACGGTCCCGGCAGCCCCGCTGTTCCTGAGTTGCATGCAGATATCGGATAATACAGATTCGGTGTCACCGATATTTATTTCGGCAGGTATATGCCTTACTGCAACAGAATCATCTCCGAAGCATTCAACAGAAAAACCAAGATCATCAAGAAAAGCTTCATTTTCCAGCAATAAAGAAACATCTTCATGTCCCGGACGGCATATGACCGGTGTTATCAAAGACTCAGACATAGGTTCATAATCACTGCTTTTTAGTGCATTGAAATGGATTCTTTCGTGAGCGGCATGTTTATCTATAAACCAGATACTATCCCGATATTCAATAATTATATATAAATTAAGAGCTTCTCCGATGAAACGCAGAGAGGGAGAAGGGAGAAGGGAGAAGGAAGAAGAATCAAGGGAGAAGGGAGAAGAATCAAGGGGGAAGGGAGAAGAATCAAGGGAGAAGGGAGAAGAATTTAATGTAGTAGAAATATACGTACCGGAGGATTTATATGAAACAGAAGGTTCTGAAATATAATTGTTCCGAAACTCATCGGAATGCATATTTATAAATCCGCCAACAGGCTCTTCATTACCGCGCTCTTTTCCCTTTTCCCTTATCTCTTCACCCTTTTCAAGCGCGTTTAAAGCCGCATAATACACCCCGTCAAAAATCTGTTTGTCGGACAAGAACCTGACTTCTGTTTTTGCGGGGTGGACATTTACATCCACATCACTCAGCTTAGTTGTGATATAAAGGACACATGAAGGAAACCTGCCCGAAGGAAGGGCGTTTTTATATGCCTGTTCAAGAGCCGATTGAAGCAGTATTGAACGAATCACTCTGCCGTTGACAAAAAAGAATTGATAACTCCTGTTTCCGCGTGCAGCAGAAGGCGATGATACAAAACCTTCAACAGACACCGATTCATCGGAAGTCTCCGCTTTGAGAAAACCGTCCATAAGCTCTCTTCCAAGCAGACTGTAAATAACGGAATCGATCCGTGAATCTCCGGGGGTATGGTATTCGGTTTTTCCGTCTTTGATAAACCGGATAGAGATACCGGGCCGGGAGAGAGCACACCGCAGGACAAGTGAAGCAACAGCGGAACCCTCCGCACGGTCGGTTTTCATAAATTTCAACCGTGCCGGTGTGTTAAAAAATAAGTCGCGCACAATTATCGTAGTCCCCTCGGGACATCCTGCCGGAGAAATGTCAAGAACTTCTCCCGCTTCCATAATTAGTGCAGTACCTTCAGTGGAACCCGGTTCACGGGTCAATAATTCGATACGCGAAACCGCAGCGATCGCTGCAAGCGCTTCTCCGCGAAAACCCAGAGTTCCGATGGATTCAAGGCCTTTTGCATTTTGCAACTTGCTTGTTGCATGACGAAGAAACGCGGTTTTTACATCAGTTGCCGATATACCGCAGCCGTTATCGGTCACACGGATATATGTCATGCCGCCCGAGGAGATTTCTACGGTAATGATACTTGCACCCGAATCGATTGAATTTTCAATCAATTCTTTTACGGCGGACGCAGGCCGCTGTACAACCTCGCCCGCCGCTATCAAATCAGCAACATGTTGTTCAAGTTCATAAATTTTCGGCAAAATGAAATCCTTACCTGTAAACTATAGGCAATCCCTTGACATTTACCGGATCGACATCAAGAAGCGCTATATCACCGACAGTACAGTCAATATTGGTCACATCCACCATTGTATGCATCAAACCGACACTACCAAGAACCCGTGCTTTATGACCGTTTATTCTGACAAATGTTTTTCTTCGCCGCCATCTTACAATGTCAAACAGGCTCCTTTCCACGATGTAGCGGTCGACACCGAAACCATGATAATAACCGACGGAAAGAATTGCGATTTTTGTCGGAGCTCTTGTTACAAATCCACGTTCTGATCCGATAGTGTGTCCCTTCGGATGCCAGCCGACCTCCTCAAGCCCCGCTTCAATATATCCGACCCGCGAAAGACCCTGTACGGGCTTGCCGGGAATCCTGCCCGTCAGCGCCGTATCGACACGAACAGCGTCCATTAAATCGATATGATACTTAAAAAGAGCTGCAGAGTCGCACGCATGTGCGTTACCCGGTTCAAAACCCATTTCGTCGATCCTGTCAAGGACGGCATTAAACTTTTCAAGCTGTAAAAATGTCTGTTTTTTATTTCTCCAGGAAGCGGAAAATGTCGTAAATGTACCGACGATATTGAGACTTGACATATAATTATAAATTGCAGCAACCTTGTCCAGTTCTGCCGGCTGGAAACCATAACGCCCGAGCCCCGTATCGATTTTTATCTGGATATCCGCTACCTTTTTACGGGATTCGGCAATACCGTTGATTGCGACTGCCGCATCGTATGAACCGGCAGTGCAAACGACACCGCACGATAAAAGTTCGGTTATTTCTTTGGGGTCTGCAGTACTTCGAAGCATCATGATACATTCATTGGTAAAACCGTTTTGGCGGAGCAATCTCGCATCACCGGTATCGGAAATAATAAAATTACGTATCCCTTCATCACGCAAAAACCCGGCGACAGTCAATAAACCCATACCTCCGGCATTGGCACTCAGATCGGCATAGACCTGTACACCTTCGGCACAATCCTTGATTGCACGAAGGTTATTTCTGACAACACGCAAATCAATTACCAGATTTTTCATTTGAGAAATCTCCAACACTATAGACTGTGAGGACACTACATAATACCACGTTTTTGTCCGATAATCAAGATTTTTACCATTGTTTAATCGTCAGGCAAGTGGTAAAATATCGATGTTTGAAGAATTATATCCCGGAGGCTATGGTGGACAACAGAACAAATATATGTGCTCAGGGTTGCACGGAAGTTCCTGCAGAAGAAATTGAAAAGCAAAAATCATTTATGAATTGCTTTTATAAAAATATTCAGACGTGCCGGGTACAGCCGCTTGCGTACGTCGATACTTACGGCTGTCAGCAGAACGAAGCGGATAGTGAAAAACTCCGCGGGATGCTGGTGGAAATGGGATATAGTATTACAAATGATGAAAACAAAGCGGAAATAGCTATAATAAATACCTGTGCAATACGTGAAAATGCCGAAAACCGTGTTCTGGGGAATGTTGGCGCTCTTATCCATACAAAGCGTGCAAACCCAAAGCAGCTTATTGTTTTTTGCGGCTGCCTGGCCGGAGTGCCGGAAACGGTCGAGAAAATCCGCACCTCGTATCAGCATGTGGGGCTTGTTTTCCCTCCGGAAAAAATATGGAGATTCCCCGAACTGCTGCAGCGTACGCTTTCCGGAAAAAAAAGGATTTTTGCGACAGAAAACGAAGAATCAAAAATTGCCGAAGGACTGCCGGTGCATCGTGAAGGAAATGTAAAGGCATGGCTGCCTGTTATGTACGGGTGCAATAATTACTGTTCATATTGCATTGTACCGTACGTACGCGGCAGGGAACGAAGCCGCAGGACGGAAGTTATCCTCGAAGAAGCGCGTTTGCTTGTTGCATCGGGGTACAAGGATATTACCCTGCTTGGTCAAAATGTCAACTCATACGGGGATGGAAATGAAGATTTTTCAAAACTGATCCGTCAAATCAACAAAATCGACGGAGACTTCCTGATACGTTTTATGACAAGCCATCCCAAGGATGCGTCAAAGGACCTTTTTCAAACAATGGCAGACAGCGAAAAAGCAGCAAAGCATATACATTTGCCGTTTCAAGCGGGAAATGACCGTATTCTTAAACTGATGAACCGGGGATATACAAGTGCTCAATTCCTTGATAAAATAGCTGCCGCACGAGACCTTATGCCCGGTATTGTGATCACAAGTGATGTGATAGTCGGTTATCCGGGCGAAACTGAAGAAGAATTTAACGATACGCTTAATCTTGTCGAAAAAGCAGATTTTGAAGCAATGTTTACATTTATTTATTCAAAACGCCCCGGCACACCTGCAGCAAAGCTGGATGATACGGTGACCCGGGAGGAAAAGCAGGAAAGATTTGAACGCCTCACCGAATTGCAAAATGTTATCTCCGAAAGAAAACATGAAGCTTATATAGGAAAAACATTTCGCGTACTTGTTGACGGAGAAGCAAAAGACGTGCGTTTCCCGCTTAAGGCGCGCACCAATGGCGGAAGACTTGTCCATCTGACCGGGAAACCGGAATTAGTCGGTCATTTCGTCGATGCGGAAATTACACTTAGCAACAATTGGGCGCTCTTTGGAAACGCCATACAGTCGGGAAAAGGAGAAGCCGATGATAAATGACAGGTTGGGTGTTGCCATCGATATTGGCACAACTACCGTAGTTTTGCACCTGATAGACATAAAAACAGGAGAAAGACTTGCGACAAAAAGCAACATAAATGCACAGGTGCCATATGGAGCAGACGTTACAAGCCGCATCAGGTATAGCAAGGATAAGGGCTATGAAGCTCTGACGCATTGTATCCGGGAACAAGTATCGGCAATGCTGCTTGATGTTTGTTCACAAGCCGGCATAAAAACCGAAAAAGTTGAATATATCTGCATTGCCGCTAACACTGTTATGCAACATTTGGCAGCAGGATATTCGCCGGTAGAAATGGGTGCTGCGCCATTTCCGGCAGTCAGTTTATTTGGTGAAGAACTTCCTGTATGGAAAAATCTGCCCGTTTCGGAAGACACGAAAATATACTATACACCGGCAATCTCGGCATATGTCGGAGGTGATATTACAGCAGGACTGCTTGCAGCAGGGTTTGAAGATATGGAAGATCCGGCGATTTTCCTTGATATTGGAACAAACGGTGAAATAGTACTTAAACATAATAATACATATTACTGCTGCGCAACTGCTGCAGGTCCGGCTTTTGAAGGCGCGGAAATAACCATGGGCATGGTTGCCGAAAATGGAGCAATCGATCATGTTAAGTGGAAAAAAGGTATCGATTTCTCGGTTATCGGCGGAGGAGAGCCGCAAGGTATATGCGGATCGGGACTTCTTGATACACTTGCGGTATTGCTTGAAACGGGTGCGGTAGATAAAACGGGGCGATTGCTAGATAATAATAAGTATTTTTTAGCGGGACAGGAAAAGAGCAACGGAGTTTTTGTGACGGCAGGTGATATCAGGAAGCTGCAGCTTGCAAAAGCTGCCATTGCAGCGGGAATACAAGTCCTGTTACACTTTGCGGGAGTTCAGGAAACAGATATCAAGCACCTGACGCTTGCCGGCGGTTTTGGCAGTTATATGGATTTGCAAAGTGCCGCGCGAATAGGACTTTTCCCGAATATCATGCTAAAGGTAGCCAAAGCAGCCGGCAACACTGCCGGGGAAGGTGCAGCATTGGCACTATGTTCGGAAAATATTCGTATAAGGCTTGAAAAAATCCGTAAAAATTGTGAATATATAGAATTATCATCCATGGCTTTTTTCAACGACAAATTTGTGGAGCAAATGACGTTTTAAGGGAGAAGGGAGAAGGGAGAAGGGGGAAGAATGAAGGGAGGAAGTAATTTGACGGGAAGTTACGAAGAACTGGCTGAAATTGCAAAAACCAGTGGTTTTACACATTATTCCGGACTTGATGTATCAAGGCTGGAATTACAGCAGGAGATCAGGGACATGTGCAATGCAAAACAATGCAGAAACTATGATACATCATGGTCGTGCCCGCCTGCCTGTGCTTCGATAGAGGAAATGCGGAAAAATGTGCAAAAGTATAAAACAGGAATAATCGTGCAAACAGTCGGGGACCTGGAAGACAGTCTTGACTGGGACGGGATAATGGAAACCGGAGCACGCCATAAAGAAAATTTCGGACGAATGAGAGAAACCTTAAACAAAAATCAAAAAAACATGCTGGCGATGGGAGCCGGTGAGTGCAAGATATGTAAAACCTGTTCATATCCTGATAAACCCTGCCGTTATCCGGACAGGATGGAAATATCTATGGAAGCTTATGGATTGTTTGTAAGCAAAGTTTGTACGGATAATAACCTCGGGTATAATTACGGGCCGGATAAAATTGCTTTTACTTCATGTTTTTTATTTTGAAAGGAGACAAAGTATGCTGCGGGACTTCAGTAAGGATGCTTTTGATATCATCATTCAAGGCGGACAATCAAACAGTGAAGGATGCGGAATAGGTTTTGCGGAACACCCGTTTGAACCCCGATCCGAAATACTAATGATGGAAAATGATTTTTCGATAATGACCGCGCGTGAAAAAGTTTGGGGCAATGACGCTGTGGGCAACTTTGCATTATCATTTTCCGACCTGTATGAAAAAAGCGGCAGGCTTATAAACGGACGTAAGCTGCTGATCCTTATGGCAGCAGTCGGCGGGACAGGCTTCTGTGACAGCCGCTGGGGCCCCAAGGACGATTTGTTCCTAAAAATGCTTGAAATGACCGGGACTGCGCTGGCATTAAACCCGGAAAACCGTGCTACGGCGTTTATATGGCATCAAGGGGAAACCGATACAGAAAATCCTGTTCGTGATCTACATTACAAAAACCTTTCCGGACTTGTAAGAGAAGTAAGAAAAACAGCAGGGAACAACAGTCTTCCTTTTATAGCGGGCGACTTTGTTTATGACTGGCGCAATGAGAATATGGAAACATGTCTGCCGATAATCACGGCAATCAGAGATGTCTGCTCTGATATCGGTTTTGCTGCTTTTGTAGAAACAGACGGTCTGCAATCAAATGCGGAGAAAACAGGAAACGACGACACGATCCATTTTTGCCGCGAGGCTCTAAATCAAATGGGATATAGATACTATAAAGCTTTTGAAAGTATTTCATAAAACAATGCCGGTAAAGTGAACAAAAGGGGCTGTTGCAACAGCCCCTTTTGATTATTAACTGTCAGCGACTAATACTTTCCGAAATCTCCGGAATCCAAATCGGAAAAACCGCCACCGGAATCAGCCGGCGGGGAGCTCTTTTCACGCGGAGAACTTGGCAGTGCGCGGAAAGAGGAGGAAGCATCGTTCCTTAACTTAAATTGGGAAATAAGTTCTTCAAGCATAGTGGATTGACTGCTCATCTCTTCAGACGCTGCGGCACTTTCCTCTGCCGTTGCGCTGTTTTGCTGGACTACCTGCGCGACCTGATCAATACCTGTATTGATTTGAGAAATTCCGAGGGACTGTTCTTCCGAAGATCTTGCTATATCGGAAATCAACGCGCTTGATTCACTTATACCTGATACGATATCTTTGAGACTCTCTGCGGTCTCTCCTGCGATATTTGAACCGTATTCGGCTTTTTCCATTGAATTTTGTATCATATCGCCGGTATCTTTTGCAGCTTCCGCACTCTTTGATGCAAGATTGCGGACCTCTTCGGCGACGACTGCAAAGCCCTTACCGTGTTGTCCGGCACGTGCGGCTTCGACAGCGGCGTTCAGCGCAAGGATGTTTGTCTGGAATGCTATATCGTCAATAGTTTTGATAATTTTACTGATGGACTGGCTGGCATCATTGATTTCTTTTACAGCTGTGATCATGTCGTCCATCTGAGAGCTGCCCTTAAGAGCGTTTTGTTTGATGGTTTCCGAAAGCTGTGATGTTCTTCCGGCCATTTCTGCGTTTTCTTTGGTTTTGTTTGCGATTTCCGCAATCGAACTCGACAGCTGCTGAACGGATGCAGCCTGCTCGGTAGAACCTTGAGCAAGAGCTTGGGCACCGTCTGCGACCTGTTTTGCTCCGGTAGAAACCTGGCTGGTTGAGGTTTGGATACCGCTGAACATATTGTTCAGATTATCAACCATA
>Ga0123356_10004952_pt1 | contig 13658 bp, 12 predicted proteins | sample TergutEmb28metaG_2_FD_92546 | JGI IMG/M metagenome (GOLD analysis project Ga0123356, IMG submission 92546) | Embiratermes neotenicus P3 segment gut microbial communities from Petit-Saut dam, French Guiana - Emb289 P3 | ecosystem: Host-associated > Arthropoda: Insects > Digestive system > Gut ...
AACGGGATTGATCACAAACATTATGATCAAAACACCAATGATTGTCAGTACGTTTGTGGTAACCTCCGGTAATGCGTGTGCGATCAAGCTTTCAAATGTTGCTGTATCATTGATCACTCTGGACATCAACTGACCTGTTTGCTTATCGTGGTAATAACTCATTGACAAGTTTTGCAAATGATCATATACGATTCCGCGTACTTTGTTTACCATGTTCCACGAGGCAACATGTGACAGATAGTTATTCAAAAACTGACATACACCTCTTAAGGCAAAACAAGCGAGTAAGATAAGAGCTAGTGTCGTTATCCTGTCGATTGAAGTTGAAAGCTCACCACTCTCCATAATAGCAATTATTCGCCTCGTGATTTCCGGCGCAAGCAAATTAACGCCTGTGATAACAAACAAAGCGATCGTTGCAATAACGATCAAATGTGCCCAGGGACCGGCAAATCTAAATAAGCGAATCAATTTTTTCATTTTTTCTCCTGTAAAATAAGCACCCCCACAATGCAATGCACCTTACAAAAGTGCTCGCGTCGCGAGGGTGCGTTAATTTTTACTTTATTATTCTATATCGAAATCGATTTGCGTAGTTGGTGGAGGCGGCGGTTCTGTCGGTGGTGCAAGCGGCGGTGTCTCTGCAGCAGCTCGTGCTGCCTGGCGAAATCTCTGTCTTGACTGTTTTATCTCTTCCAAAGCGGCTGTGAGTGCCTCCTCAGTACGATGCATCGCATCATCCACATACTCGTTTGCGACACGTCTCAGCTCAGTAGATGATGATTCAGCATAATTGAGCATCTCATTACTTTTTTGTCTGGAAACTTTTATTATTTCCTGATCATCAATAAGTTGCCTGGCTCGTTCCTCTGCCGTTCGCTTTATCGTTTCCGCTTCGCGTTTTGCATTGTTTATAAAATCAGCACGTGCATCGAGAAGTCTTTTTGCTTCAGCTATCTCTGTTGGAAACTGACCTCGGATCTCATCAAGGATATCCAAAGCTTTATCTCTTTCAATGATACATTTTTCAGCTCCAAGAGGAACTCCCCACGCTTCGGTTATCATTGCGTGAAGCATATTTAACATTTCCGGAATCCTGCTGCTCATTTGAACATCATCCCTTCACTTTCTACTTTCCTGACGACATCTTCTATGATCTCGTGCGGTACAAATGTCTTAAGATCCGCGCCATATCTTGTCATTTCCTTAACAGCCGATGAGCTGATATATGTATACTTTTCGCTGGATGGCATAAAAAGCGTCTCTATCCCGGGTTCAAGTTTTCTGTTTATAAGAGCAATTTGAAACTCTTTGTCAAAATCAGATACTGCACGCAGTCCCTTGATTATTACCTTAGCATCTCTTGCTTTCATGTATTCGACAAGCAGATCTTCTGAGGATTCTACTTTTACATTTTTGTATCTAACTACAGTCCTCTTGATGAAGTCCACTCTTTCTTCTCGGGTAAAAAGCGGGCCTTTGTCTGAGTTTATCATCACACACACATATAGTTCGTCGAATACCGATGCTGTTCGTCTTATTATATTGAGATGTCCAAGTGTTATCGGGTCAAAACTTCCGGGGTAAACAGCTATGCTCATGTTGCTCCTCGTGTGTATTTTGATATCTTAATGCTTCCGTATTTGTACTCCTTCTGGAGCGTGTATGGCAATGTCACTTCAGGCGTTGTAGTATCGACTTTTAATTCGCATATTATTATACCATTAATGTTAAGTTTGTCAAACTCAACAATTTTAGAAACAACCACTTTCACAAGATTTGAATCGTACGGCGGATCGACGAAAATTAAGTCGTACTTCTCATCGCTTTCAATGAAACGCAGAGCGTCACGTGAATATATAGAAGCTCTATCTGACAAGTCACATATTTTGAGATTGTCGCGTATAAGCTTGACAGATTCCGAAGCCGAATCTACAAACACAACACTCCTTGCTCCGCGCGATAATGCTTCGAGACCTAACTGACCCGTTCCGGCGAAGAGATCAAGCACCCGCCTGCCCTCAATATCAAATTGGATGATATTAAAAATAGACTCTTTTACCTTATCGCTTGTTGGTCTGATTTTTTCTCCCTGTGGTTCTTTAAGTTTTCGTCCTCTTGCGACACCACTAACTACTCGCAACGTCGTTCTCCTTCGCTTTTTTTTCTTTATTAAGCATTGTTTTTGTCCTGAGATTTCTATGGTATTCCACCGCAAATCTATGCGCTTCCTCTTGTATAGTACCTATAAGTGCAAATACTGCAGGATTTGCAGAAAGCCCTATCTCTTCTCCATCAGGCGACACAAGAGCTCTTGTTCTGTGTTTCTCATCCTTGACCATGCCAAACACAGGCACTGATTGCTCCAGTTCAAGGAGTTGCTTTCTTACTACTGAAGCATGATTAGCTCCGCCATCAACAAACATTATATCCGGCAATATTGAGAATTTATCGTCATTTGCAAGATACTTCTTTATCCTTCTCGATACGACCTCCGCCATGCTGCCATAGTCATCCTGGCCTTTTTTTGATTTTATCTTGAATCGTCTGTAGTCCTTCTTGCTGGGCTTCCCTCTTACAAATACTATCATAGACCCCACTATATCAGATGAGCCTGTATTAGATATATCATATGCCTCTATCCTATCAGGAGTCGACTCGAGATTTAACGCCTTTTCCAGCCATTGATGAGTTTTGAGCACCTTCTCTTTATATAAAGCTGCATGCTCATCTATAGGATCTTCTGAGAAAAACTGTTTCTGCTCAAGCACCTTTATTGCTTTTATACGGTCGCGAATCAAAGCAGCAACTTCAAAGGAAAGGTCATCTGAAGCTTTTGTCATTTCCTTTGTGAGTTTCTTTATCAGACTTCCGGTTTTACCCTGAAATATATCGATCGCTGCAGCTATAGCATTTCTATAATCATCTGCAAGCTCCGCTTTTTGGCAATATGCACGGCAGTTTCCCATATCATTGTTCAGACATGGGCGTTGCTTGCCTATCATCTGCTTTAGATTTTTTCCACATGTTGGGATTTTTAGAGCTTTGCTGACCGCAGCAACTGCCTTTCGTGTATCTTGTCTCCCTCCGTAGGGGCCAAGATACAGTGCATCGTCATCGCCGGCATTAGGCACGATCTTAAAAACCGGATACTCACTTTTTATGTCTACACGTATGACCGGATAACCTTTATCATCACGAAGTTTGACATTATACTTCGGCATGTACTCTTTTATTAACGAGTTCTCAAGAACAAGTGCTTCAAACTCCGACTCAACGATGATAGCGTCGAAATCCGTTATCTTTGATACCATCAGATCGGTTTTTATATCATGATTAGTAAGCCCATCGGTGCCACGAGCAAAATAGCTACCGACACGGTTTTTAAGACGAGCGGCTTTGCCAACGTATAAAACATTGCCAATCTCATCTTTCATCACATAAACGCCCGGAAGCAATGGCAATCCCTGAGCCTTTTCTTTTAAACCGTCAGTCATAACTAACATCCTTGCCTTTTTCGCGCAGTGCTATGAATATCGGGAACTGCAAGCTATGAAGTCCGGTCTTTTTGTCGCTGCTCTCTTCCTTGTATTTGACCTCTATGACTCTGCCGGGCAGCTCTTCCCTTATCAGCCAAAAGTCATCGCGCTGCTGATCTGTCATACCGGAGCCTACGTTTAAAGGATTACCTTTATAATCAACAACAAAAGCACCAAGCTTGCCTGAAAGTCTTCCGGAGCCTTCTTCAACCGATGTTACCTTTAAGTCGACTGTATAAAATCTCTTTATCTTAAGAATGCCATTATGTCTTTTGCATGAATATTTGCTATCCCGGTTGAGCATCAGCCCCTCTTTATCTTCACTGACCATGATATCCAGATAATGGTCAATCATCTTTTGATCGGTCCCGGTATATAGCACTGAAACGGTTGTAAGTGCATTGACTTCCAACTCGTCGATTTTTTTACCAAGTTCTTGTAAAGCCGCAAGACGGTCTTTATATGTCAGTAAGCTTTCACCTTTTGCAAACTCGCTTTTGGGAAGGAAGTCGAAAACGACAAATTGCATACAGCTTTTATCGGCATCATCCTGACCTAAAAGTCCGGTCCCTATCCTGAAGTTTTCATTGTCTGACACGCCATCAACGTTTCTACGTACAAGCTCCCCGTCAAGCACCCATTCATCGTCACTATCAAAAAGTTGTGATATAGCAAGAGCTATATGCTCAAGCCCCGTTATTTCCTTACCTTGTCTGCTAAGCATCTTCCCTTCAAAATAAGTCCCTCTTACACCGTTGAGTTTTTCAGAAAGAGAGAACCACTCATTTGCTTTAAGCGGAGATTTCTCTATGCTGTACGACTGCTGAACCTCCCACTGTGGGATGAATTCCTTACCTAATGCCTTGTTGACGGTTTTGACATCACAACCAAGTTTAGCACTTTTTGTGATTATAGATGAATAAAAATCGCGCATTTCATCTTCCTGAGCTATGAGGAATTGTCTTATATTTGCAATAACTTCGTCACTTCCGGTGTTGTTTTCCAATACATACTCCATAAGCTCTATAAATGACTCAAAGCTTTGAGTTGACGACTTATCAGGTTCCTTTGCTATTTTCTTTGCGGAAATCCCTGTTATCAAAAAAGGATTGAGCAGATAGTTGATAAATGATAAAAAAAGGGCGTTATCCTTGTTTTCAATTAATATATCCCTTTTTGCCAGGCTGGAACTCGTCTCAGTCAATAATTCAAATAAATCCTTTATAGATCTATCTGTTGAGCAATTGTTCAAAGTCTTCTCTCCTTACGTGTTTGGTCTGCATTTCCGAACCGCAAACGCAGCAAAAATACTCATTACTTCTATAAATCATTATATCTGAAACTTCATTTGCAACAATGTCTCTTAATTCTGTAGTAATACCTTTTCCTATAAGTTTAAGATAACTCTCTTTAATTGTCCATATCTCACAAAAGTACTCATCCGGTATCAAAGAGGATTTAAACTCATCATACTCTTGACCTGTAAGCACCCGCTTTGCAAGTAAATCAGTAACAGGTGTGATGTACTGAACATCTACACCAACCTCGTTATTCGAAATAGCGCAAGCTACCACCGTCTTTGAATGGCTGAGATTAAAGTGGATATGTGGATATTTTTTTAGTAAAGGCTTTCCTTTATCAGCATAGTTAAACTCAACAGTCTCATTGATCCCGTAAGTTTCAGATAAAGCTAAGCGCAACAGTAAATATGCAATTGCAGAAGCTTTTTTTTTCTCCGGTGAACGAAGTCTTAGTATTTTCTCACGTCTGTCTGCAGAAAGTAAAGACTCTATACTGTCCGGATAGTCGTCTTCTAAGTTATCGATTTCATCAAATATATACAACATGGTTTGTTTATTCTAACATATTTTTAAGTATTTTGAAATAATGTATAAATATTCATTCAATATGCACGATAATACTATATGGATAGCTGACGGCATGGATGCCGTTGACTTCAAGTGCGCGCTTGGGTCAAATTCAAGGAGGAGTTGAATTATGGTTATCCAAAGTTACGATGTCAAGACCAGCTCACAACGCACTTTCATGTCGATCGAATCGACAACGATGCTGGCAACACGCGAGATCCGCATTCCCCAAGCACTACCCCAGGGAGGACCACAGACTCCGGAGACACCGGAACAAGAACAAGACACACTTCAGTTGGCAGGACGAAGACATGGCAGACATCGCCGCAGAGGTTTTGAAGACGACGGTCGCTTCAGGCGAATGCACAAGGACAGCACTGACGAAAGCCTCAGACATTTATCGCGAAAACTACACACGCCGCCAAATCTAAACACCGGCAAAATCAACAGAAAGCAAACGCAAAAATCAAAGATCCCAAGTGACCCGAATGAACTTAGAGCACAACTTATGCAAATGATGCTCGAAATGATTTTGGGTAGAGGCTCAACCGGTTTCCGGATGAACCAAACTGAAAATGACTCCGGCAGAGAAAACTTTGGTTTTTTAAACTCTTTTGGCGGTGCATTTGGTGATGCCGGATCTCGTCCTCAGGTGGTCGATGGTTGGAGAGTCGAACATTTCCAATTTGAGGCAGAGCAGGTCTCATATCAGGCGCAGGGAGTTGTCAAGACCGCAGACGGCAGAACTATCAACGTTGATATCAACATGTTCATGTCAAGGCAGTTTGTCTCGTACATGGGAATAAACGTCGAGACAACAAGACCGATAGATCCGCTTGTTATCAATTACGGCGGAACGGCATCCTCACTACTTGGCGAAAGATTTATGTTCGACCTCACGTCAGACGGCAGTCTCGACAGTCTGGCAGTCCTTGGAGAAGGCAGTGGTTTTCTTGCGATCGACCGCAATGGCGACGGAATCATCAATGACGGCAGCGAACTCTTCGGACCAAGCACAGGCTGCGGCTTCAGTGAGTTGCGCAAGTATGATAAAGACGGCAACGGCTGGATCGATGCAAACGACGAGATTTTTGACAAGCTCTTAGTTTGGCACCGCGACAAGGACGGCAACGACACTCTCTTCACACTCAAGGAACTGGGAATAGGAGCAATTTATCTCGGGGATATTGAAACTGAGTTCTCATTCAAAGGTGATAACAACGAGACACTCGGAATCATGCGTTCCACAAGTTTCTTTCTTAAGGAATGCGGTGGCGCAGGCACTGTTTCACACATTGACATGATGGTATAACTATGCTACTCTAAATGAGCCTTGCTGCATATGCTGCAAGGCTCAGAGTGTGATTAGGGGCGAGTAGTAAATCATGATAAAAACCGGAGCTGAGATTTTAATAAGCGAGCTTATCAGGCAGGGTGTTGATACTGTATTTGGATATCCCGGTGGATATGTTATCAACATTTACGATGAACTGTTTAAAAATGCAAATAAACTCACTCATATATTGCCTGCTCACGAACAAGGTGCAGCTCACGCAGCCGACGCATATGCAAGAGTTTCCGGTAAGACCGGCGTTGTTATCGCAACAGGCGGACCGGGTGCGACTAATCTAATAACGGGGATAGCTAATGCTTATCTTGATTCTGTTCCTGTAGTCTTTATCACAGGAAATGTTGCAGTGCCAATGCTCGGACAAGATTCTTTTCAGGACATCGATATCATGAGCGTTACTCTGCCTATAGTAAAACACAGCTATATCGTTAAAGATGTTAGTCATCTTCAGAAAACGATTTGCGAAGCCTTCCGGATCGCCGGAACTGACAGAAAAGGACCGGTGCATATAGATATCCCAAAAAATATTCAGCTTGAAAAGTTTGAGTATGACCCTAATATCGACTTCAAAATCGAAAGTAAAAAGCCGCTTATTGACATTAACGTCATAGACGCGGCGGCCGAACTGATAGGAGAGAGTGAGCGCCCGTTTATCTATTGCGGTGGTGGTGTCTCTGCGTCAAACACAGGTCATGATGTAATGCTTCTATCCGAAAAGATCGGTGCGCCTATCGGTATGAGTATGATGGGTATTGGCTCTGTTCCCTGCTCCTTTGAATTAAACCTTGGCATGAGTGGTATGCATGGGAGATATGCTTCCAGTGTTGCCAGATCAAAGGCCGATCTGATAATTGCTCTTGGTGTTCGTTTTTCCGATCGCGCAACAGGCAACGCAAGTGAATACTCAAATAACACAACGGTTTTGCATATAGACATTGATGCAGCAGAGTTAGGTAAAAATATTACTCCAAATATAAGTAGATGTGGTGATTTAAAGCATATTCTTCCAAAACTGCTTGAAAAAGTGCAGCTAAAGACAAATGCAAAGTGGATAGGTATGATCAAAGAGCTTAAAAATAATGACAGTTCCGATATCAGCGAAGGCTTTTCTCCGAGAAACATTATTGACCATGTGAGCGATTTTTACGACGATGATACTATCGTAACGACCGATGTCGGGCAGCATCAGATGTGGGTAGCTCAATACTATAAGTTCGAAAAACCGCGAAAGCTCATTTCATCAGGCGGACTGGGCGCTATGGGATATGGGCTTGGTGCTGCGATAGGAGCATCGATTGCTAAAGGGCGTAAAAGAACAGTCCTCTTTACCGGAGATGGCAGTTTCGGCATGAATCTTATCGAACTCGCAACTGCAGTAACCTTAAAACTCCCAATCACGATCATATTACTTAATAACAGCTCCTTAGGTATGGTACGGCAATGGCAAACCGCTTTCTACGATAGACGTTATTCCGCTACTACACTTGACCGCAAGACGGACTTCCCTGCTCTTGCAAGGGCATTTGGAGCAGAAGGATTCTCTGTTTGCCATATCGATGAACTTACTGAAGTCCTGAAAAAATGCCCGGACAACAAACCAACTCTTATTGAGTGTAAAATCGATATTGATGAAAGAGTGCTGCCGATGATCCCGGTTGGCGGAACAGTGCAGGATATGATAACTGAATAGAACCGGTTTCATTGTAGTTTTTTACCTGAGATAGTGCGAAAGGAATGGTCATTTATTATGAGTGAGAGGTTTATAGTGGGGATCATTGTGTCAAACCACTTTGGTGTCCTGAACCGTGTTGCAGGATTATATGCAAAACGTGGTTATAATATCGACAGCCTTGCAGTAGGAGAAACAGAAAATCCTTCCTATTCGAGGATGACGATCGTTTCGACCGGCGACGAATACATGAAAACGCAGGTTCTGAAACAACTGGAAAAACTCCACGATGTTAAAATGGTTGTATTGCTGGATAACGAGAATGCTGTGTCGATCGAACATATGCTGATAAAGCTTGAGCTTGGCAATGAGGGTAAAGCAGCTATAAGTGACCTAATAAACGATTACGGTGGAAATGTTATGGATTTCGGATCTGACTTCATCACTGCTGAAATATCGGGAAGCTCAGAAAAAATTGAGCGATTCATAGACGCCACACGTGAAATTGGTATACTTGAGGTCTGTCGCTCCGGACTTATCTCAATGATGCAAGGAACGGACGCTGTATTCAATACAAGGAGTTTAAATGTTTAGTATCTTTAAATGCTTCTGTAGGATCTATCAGTTTATTAACAGATATGCGGCATATTGCTTACCCTGGCGTAAGCCTGAACTCCTTGAAGGAGCAGGTTGTGTCGCAAAGCTTCCCGGGATCATTAAAAATAAAGGTATCAACAGTGTTTTACTCGTTACAGATAAAGGTCTTATTTCACGCGGCCTGACTGATGGATTACAGGATGCTCTTAAAGAAGCCGGGATAAGTCTGACGATATATGACGGTACCGTGCCAAATCCTACCCTTGACAATATTGAAGACGCTTATAAGTTATATAATGATAATGTCTGCAAAGGAATTATTTCCTTGGGCGGCGGTTCACCGATGGATTGTGCAAAAGGTGTTGGAATCAGAGCAGCAAGACCGCGCACCGATATCAGAAGAATGAAAGGATTACTAAAGGTGCTCGTGCCTTTGCCTCCCATGTTTGCAATCCCGACTACAGCGGGAACCGGCAGTGAGACCACTGTCGCATCAGTTGTTGTCGACAGTAAAACTAATGATAAATACGCTATAATGGATCCCGTGCTCATTCCGCGTGTGGCTGTACTCGACCCGGAGTTGACGCTCAAGCTCCCGCCATTTATAACTGCGACAACCGGCATGGACGCACTTACTCATGCGATCGAAGCGTATATTGGCGGAAGTAATACAAAAGAGACTCGTGAGATGGCAAAAAAAGCCACAGCTTTGGTATTTGAAAATCTATTAACAGCATTTACGGATGGGATGAATGTTGAAGCTCGGGCAAACATGCTTAGAGCTGCATACTTTGGCGGTGTTGCTTTCACCCGGGCTTATGTTGGTAATGTACATGCTGTCGCACACGCTCTTGGCGGTAAATATGGCGTTGCACACGGACTTGCGAATGCAGTTATACTTCCTTATGTTCTTGATGATTACGGCAACTCTGTCTATAGGCGACTTGCCGAACTTGCTGATGTCGTTAAACTGCCCGGTGAAAATCAGGAGCAAAAGGCAAAAGCATTTATTGCGGCGATAAGAGAACTTAATGAGAAAATGGGCATACCAAAAACAATAGAAGATATCTTAGAAGAAGATATCCCCTATCTCTCAAATCATTCTTATAAGGAAGCAAATCCAACTTACCCTGTGCCTCGTATATTCAACCGGGCTGATTTTGAGAGTGTATATCAGCGCCTTATAGGCAAGTAAGGAATTCGCGGTCACGCATAAAAGGCATCCTACTACGAAGCTAATAAAGAAACCGTTTATCTAAGGCTCTAGAGTAGCAGGTGGAGTAAACATGAAGTCTTCCGGATTTCGGAAGGCTTCTTCGCTATACCTGCTGACATTACTCCAGAGAATCCATTCTCTGAGCCCGGAGTCATAGACTGCTTGTATCTGAGCTCTTACTTCTTCCGGTCCGTAAGAGAGGAATAAATCTTCATCTTCATATTGACCGAGGTAAGCGGCTGTAAAGTCTTGCAAATAAGGTCTGAGGATTGCCTGATTCGGATTATCCGGATCAAGCCGCCTTATAAAGTGCTGAAGTGTATGATAGATAACTAAATACGGTTCTTTATCCGGTCTTTCAAACAAAACACCGTTGATCCTTTGTCCTACACCGTTTTGTCGGATATTTGAAAAGTGTGAAGGATAGATCATCGGGCTTATTGCATGCAGTACCGGCAAAAGCAAATCCAAGTCCTGACCGATAATTTGAGCATCATTGTTGCTTAATCCGATGATCCCAAATACATCTGCGGTCGTCCTGACTCCATAATCCAACATCGTATCACGAATAAACTCCATAAACTCTGCAATCACTTCAGCTCTGGTTTGGAGCTCCCCTGCCTCACCGTAATGTATAGCACTCAGGTTGCCGTCTGCCGGAAAACGGACATAATCTAATTGGATCTCTTCAAATCCCAGTTTTGCAGCTTCAATACAAAGTTCCGCAATATAATACCAATTATCTCTTTCATAAGGGTTCAGCCAACCGACGCCACCTCTGTCAGTCCACTGATTTCCTGCTGCATCTCGCAGCGCTAAATGTGGGTTTCGTGCAGCCCATCTGGGATCTTTAAAGCAAACTACTCTTGCTATAGTATAGATACCACGGCTCTTCATGTCCGCAAGGAGCTCTTCCATGTTATCCATCAAAATGTTTTGGTTTCTTGGATAGCTATCATTATCTACGGGCATTGTTATATAACCATGCTCTTCTTTTATATCAAGTACCAGTGCGTTGATCTCTGTGGTTTCTGCCAGATCGATAAAATTAGCCATTCTCACTTCATCTATTGCATGCCAAGCGCCGACCCACACGCCTTTAACCTCAACAGGTGGAGGTAGCGGAATACGTTCCGGTTCCGGCTCTTCTTCTGCTTCAGGTGTCGGGGTTGGTGTTGGTGTCGCTACAATTTCCAGTTCCTCGGGAGCTTCTCTTGCGGATCTTCCCTCACCAAATCCATAAGCAAAAAACAAAGTCGCCACAACCAAATAGCATGCGACTATAGAAATAGAAAAAATCGGTAAACGCTTTTTTCTCATTTTATTGGAGGTTGTATGATTGTTGTTATCTTCGTACATTCAATCACCACTAATTTAAACTTTTTGTGAACATTTGTTGAACGAGTATATCATATTTACCTTCTTTTGGTCAATTTTTTCTATTTGTCAGTCATAATTTGCAATATAGCACATTGATTATTGATAAAATTTATGATAGATTATCAAGCAGTGAGATTCTGAAGTACAAGGAGGATAATTTGTGAGTAATGATGTAAGTAGAAGCAGTACAAGTAAGATTACAGATGAAACAAGTTCACTGGAGTTAATGGAATTCACTATGGCAGGCGACTCTTTCGGTATAAACGTTGCAAAAGTTACTGAAATAATGCGTGCCGCAAAAATCACCCCAATGACCATGTCACATCCATGTATAGATGGTGTTTTTAAACCTCGCGATAAGCTGGTCACAATAATCAATCTTCCAAGATACATGGCATTGCAGGAAAGCGAAAACCCTGAACATGACATGTTTATGCTTACAAACTTCGATAATGTCAACGCTGCATTTTTAGTCCACACTGTTGAGGGAATGCACCGCATCAGTTGGAGCAAGGTGGAAAGACCTTCCTCGATAATCTACGGCAGCAATGACAGTGTAATAACCGGAACTACAAAAATCGGTGATAAAATCATTACTATCATTGACTTCGAAAAAGTATTATACGACATCAACCCTGAAACCGGATTGCAGATCTCCGAAGTCCAGAGAATGGGTGAGCGAGTAGAGAATAATAAACCGATAGTAGTTGTAGAAGACTCCGTATTTCTCAGAAGGATGTTGCTTGAGTCTCTTGAAGTAGCAGGATATTCAAACATCTCTTCCTTTGATAACGGACAGGACGCATGGGACTATCTTGTAAAGTGCCGAAGTGAATGTCTTGCAAACATTACTCCGATCGAAAAGAAAGTGTCTATTATCATTACAGATATCGAAATGCCCAGAATGGACGGACACCACCTGACGAAGCTGGTCAAAAGTGATGATGTTCTGGCAAAAATCCCTGTCATCGTATTTTCAAGCTTAATAGACGATGCACAAAAACAACAGGGAGAAAAACTGGGTGTAAATGCACACCTGTCAAAACCGCAAATAGGAAAGCTCGTCGCAACACTCGACGAATGGATTTTATAACTTCTGGATGTATAAGCCTGACTTCATTTTGTAAGTCAGGCTTTTTTTACTGTATCTTTAATTTTATTTGCTAACCCTTCGGGATCCAGCGAGTACAAGCTCATTAATTCACCGACCGTTGTTGCCGGCAAAACGGCATCCCCCAAGTTGATTGGGGTTATGCTGCCTTTGTATCCGCCTTCCGGAAGCATAAGAGCAAGTTTCGATGCAAGACACCCACCTGACACACATTCCTCTGCAATAAACAAACTATCAACTGCTCCTATTAGTTCAAGTATCTTTTTCGATGGTATATTACTCAACTCAGTTAGCTTTATAACAACTGCGCTGATTCCTTGATCTGCCAGCAACTCAGAAGCTTCCATAGCATTTTCTATCAAGCGTCCATAACTGATGATTGCAACGTCACTTCCCTCTCTGAGTCGCATCGGCTCATATGGCGGTCCATCCGAATTGTACTTGTCATTCCCACCGCGTGGATAACGGATCGCTATCGGTCCACTTACTTCGTTAACAGCATAATTAAACATTTTCTCCATCTCAGATAAACCCGACGGGCAAAGCAAAGTCATATTCGGCATCTGTAAAAACATGCCTATATCATATATACCCTGATGCGTTTGACCGTCTTCAGCAACAAAGCCGGCTCGATCTATCGCAAAAATCACATGCATGTTAGGAAGGCAAACATCATGAAAAATCATATCGTAAGCACGTTGGATAAATGTCGAATAGACTGCACAAACCGGAATCATTCCCTGTTTCGACAGACCTCCTGCCATTGTTACAGCATGACCTTCTGCAATACCTACATCAAAAAATCTGTCTTTAAATGATCTCGCGAAATCATCAAGTCCTGTACCTGATTGCATTGCTGCAGTTATTGCACATATCCTTTCATCACTTCCTGCAAGCCGGACGATCGAATCTCCAAAAACTGATGCG
>Ga0123356_10004953_pt1 | contig 13658 bp, 13 predicted proteins | sample TergutEmb28metaG_2_FD_92546 | JGI IMG/M metagenome (GOLD analysis project Ga0123356, IMG submission 92546) | Embiratermes neotenicus P3 segment gut microbial communities from Petit-Saut dam, French Guiana - Emb289 P3 | ecosystem: Host-associated > Arthropoda: Insects > Digestive system > Gut ...
CTGCATTTCCACCGTTCCCATCAGAACGGCGGTGTCGCCAAAAACCCGCACTGTTGAATCCTTCAGCGTGCACTTCGGCATATGCGGAGCGGTCGACGCATCCGCCGGGACGACATCGTCTTTGCTCAACACTCCTCCCGCAAACGAAGTGCCCATGAAATCCTCGGAGAACATTTTCCGCAGCGTTGGCAAATCCGGAACCGCTGCAGCGTCCAGCCATGCCTGTTCCAGTTTTCGAAAGTCATCTTCGCTGGGATTTGCGTTCATGGCCTTCGGGTCAGCGAACGTCAGAAGAGAGAGCGAAGCAATCAAAACCAGAACTGCCAGCCATGGTTTCATACCGGACTCCTACGGAATGCTTTTCTATCCGAGCAGGGGTTTGAAATTGCTAGACACCGGCAGGTGCGAAACGGTTCCTGCCTGCAACCGAAAAAAACGAGCCCGACCCTGGGGCAGCAGAGGGCCTATTTTGAATGCTGGTGAGTCACTGAGCTAACCCTTGGCCTCGTAACTGGCGCAACATCCTGTTGCACTCACTGCCCGGCAAGTAGCAGGCCTGTCGTCCGTGGTGAAGTTAGCGGTTACGGGTGTTGGCAAGCGCCCGAAGGATAATGCGCGTGCTTCGATTTATGGCCTGACGAAGGTACATGGTGACGGCGAAAATAACGACGAGAAAGAAGAGATCGACGCGAAGGAGCGAATGCAATAGTCCGCCGAGGGTTTCCAGCGGGAACATGTGGACATGCATCCAGATGAAGGCGACGACGGCGAGAATACCAAGCACGACAATGATGATTCGGGACAAGGTTTCTGACCGGTCTGCGGCTGCAAGGGCCTGTTGGACGAAGGCGATTTCGGAGTTCGTGTTTTCTGAGTTGGGCTGCTGGGAGTCGGGGCTCATGCGGGGTTCCTTTCAAAAGTGAGGTGTTTACGAAGGGTCGCGACTCCATAGTGGAGACGTGATTTAGCGGTGCCGACAGGAATGTCGAGAATACCTGCGGTTTCTTCGAGTGAAAGATCGTGCTGGTAGTGGAGAAGTAGTACAGCTCGACTGGCAGGCGAGACGTGGTCGAGAAGAGAGAGGAAGGCGGCATCGGGTGGTCCGCCAAGGTCGGGATTGAGAGTAAAGGTTCCGACTGGAGAATCGTCGAGGGGTTGCCAGCGGTGGGCGCGTTTGAGGTGGGTGATAGCGATGCGCGAGGCGATGCGGAGGGTCCAGGCGTGGAATACAGCGGGCTCGCGCAAGAACGGGAGCTTGCGAAAGATTTGGATTGACGTCTCTTGGAGAACGTCGTCGGCGAGATCGGCGCCAGCCAAGCGGGTAATGTAGCGGCGCAACGGCGCGTAGCTGTTACGGAGGAGCTGTTCCAGGGCAGTCCGATCGCCCGTCTGAGCGAGGAGGACGAGAAGGGTTTGGCCGCATGAGTGAGGCTCCTTCGGATGTGATGGGGCGTCCATGCTTTGAAAGAGGGGCTAAAAGGAGTTAAAGTTCGGTTCCGAAAGAATATAAATGCGCAAAATGAGGACGGGGCATCTCAAAAGATGCCGATGACCTAACATACCCGGTTCAGCGAACAGCAAATACCCGTCTTGCCCTCGCCCAGCATAGTTGTTGAATCGATGTAGGGGCACCGGTCACCCGGTGCCTCCCCGCGATCTCAAAATCTCCCCCGAATGAGGCCCTAACGCCTGTTCTCGTCTATCAGTACCCCTTCTGCATAATATGCAAGTGCTGGACCTCGACCGAATCATCAGTGAACTCAACGATCTAGGCTTTGTGTCCTGCGAGCACATCTACTCAGCAGCCGTGTTGATGCCTGTCGTGAAGCGTTTTTGTCGGGAAAGTAGTACCTTTTCTTGTGCGTCAAGAACAATGATCCGCGCCGCTCGCCGATGTCGTAATTGTTCCATTCTGAACAACAGCGCTGGCAGTATACGCAGCTCATCCGTGGTTAGTCGCTATCCGCCAGCCTATCAGTCGATCGGCGTAAGATCGCCATAGTGTGAATCGACCCGCGATCGCTGGGCTCATTGATGGAGTTTCCCGTACTCCCGGACAGCGCCAATGAACGCAATTCCGGTTGTTCGTAATCGCCACAGGTTGGCGGCGTCTGCTGACTCCAGCAGGAGACGGGCGAGGCATAACTCCCACAGGCCTCAGTTGCCAATCTCACATTACCGTGGTAATGTTCCGCTATGGCTATCGCCAGATCAAAAGTCACTGCGCAGGGCCAGATCTCTGTTCCGGCGGAGGTGCGCAAGAAGCTCGGGGTGGGACCGGGTTCGGTGCTCGAATGGGAGGAACACGACGATCGGGTCGTGGTTCGTAGGGCGGCTCGGTATACCTCACAGGAGATCCATGACGCGCTATTTCCGGACGAACCGGCTGAGGGGCTGGTGGATGTAAGTCAAGGAGTTCGGAAATACATCCGCAAGCGGCATGCGCGCCGTTGATACCAATGTCTTGGTGCGCTTGGTCGTGCGTGACGATCCGGCGCAGGTCCACGCCGCAGAGGAATTTATAGCCGGCGGTGCATGGGTCTCACACCTCGTACTCGCCGAGACGGCATGGGTACTTGATGCTGTGTATGAGCGCACTGCGCAGCAGATCGGGACCGCGGTAGATATGCTGCTCAACCACAAGGAGCTTACCCTCCAAGACGCCGAGGTCGTGGCCTCCGCGCTCGAGAATTTTCGTAAGCGTCCTCTCCTAGGCTTCTCCGACTGCCTTGTGGTGGAGATTGCCCGCAAGGCAGGCAACCTGCCGCTAGGCACGTTCGATCGGGATCTGGCGAAGGTGGACGGCGTGCAACGGCTGAAATAACTGAGCTGCCAGACTGGGTTTCAGATATCGCTCACGATTATCTTTGTATCTTTGCGCTTTCAAGTATCTCTCCGGGCATTCTCCGATGGCTGAGTTTTTTCCCGGACAGCAGTGGTCGTCGATATTTTGCCGTCCAGACCACAAGGGGGAAATCACGAGGGGGAAACCCAGTACAGCACAACCTCCAACGGAGGTTCAATGATCGTCCTGATTCCCTGAAGCAAGGGCCCGCTCAGGGCTTGGCAGCGGCGCTGGTCGCGCCCGTCCGCTTGTAATCCCTGAATTTCACAATCTCGCGGATGTGCACCGATTCCACGCGAAACTGCAGCGTGTCATCGACCCGCACGTAGGCTGGAAACCAATAACCATCTATATATTGCCGGTAACCCACAAACGTGGGCCGCACTTCCGGCGGCTGATTTTTCTTCCGCGGTTGCTCCGGTACGGTCTTCCCGCAGAGTTTGACGATCTGAAAGTCACGATTGTCGACCCAGATTCGTCCCTGAAAGTAGCGCTTGTTCTTCTCTTCGGTCTTAGGCTCGACATGGAAGACATACGTATCGAGATCGTCGACATGTTGCCGGCCGGCGTATGTCAGCTTGTATTGCGGTGCAATCTCGGTGGTCAGAATCCATTGCATGAAGATCCGAATGTCATCCCAGTCGTTCCCCGTAAGCGAAACTCCCCGCAATGTCGGTTGCTCGGCGTAGGTTACCTTCTCTTGGGGTTTGCCCTTGTCGTCGTACGTGACCGTCGCGATCTGATGAAACTGTCCGTCGACCGTCTTGTCATTCAAGGTCTGCACCATCACGTCTTGGGTGTAGGTGTAGTGGGACCGCGCCTCCTTCACCTTGTTCTCGGCTTCGGTAAATTTCGTGATCAACGCCTCCGGGGTCATATCCTTCGGCGGCGTCACGTCAAGAACTCCGTTGCCGTCGGCGCAGTCGGTCTGAGCCTGGGAGACGGCAAACAAAGCCCCAAGCACGAGCAGAAGAAGGCCAGCAAATCGAACGTCTCTGCGCATATTCTTCATCGGTTGATTCATGTTCATACCGAAAATTCCATCATCATGTCGCTGAGCAAAAAACAATACACCCCAAATACACTCGAAGCAACGAACTGAAGATTTTTTCATACGGAGGTTCCCCTGTCCTGCCACAATCTGGCGATTCCGAACCGGCCAAGCCGGTCAGGAATGCCCGTTGAGGCCCGCCTGATCGCGCGACAGTCGTCTCCCGGCGGCGGAATTCCCCCTGCTCAGTGCCTGTAAACACTTTGCGTCCATCATAAATAGTTTCCCGTAAGCTAAAGAACAAAAGCAACTTCGTTTGGCACGGCAGTTGTTTTGATTGGCTTTTGAAAGGAAGCTTATGAACATTTTCCTCGGAATGATCGTTCTATCCGCGGCGACCGCTCTCGGCCAGGCCGAAACCGTCTCCAGCTAGGCCACGACGATCGAGATCGGTGACCATCCGCTGCGCGCCGGTCTGACTCCTGTGGCTGGAACATCCACTCGTGGGCGGTGCACCGACACTTTCACCTACGCTCAGGGCGACCCCGCTCTGGGAGTTTGGCCCCGTCGCCAACTTGCGCCTCTGGGCGATGTTGCCCGCGTCTGCCGCAAAGAAAAACCGATCGCGAAAAGAGCGGAAATTGTTCTCAAACCGCAAGGATCATAAAAGTCTCGCCTCCCTGCGTCCTGGAACTTAGGGGTTCCCGAGCGGCCGCCCTAACGTCCGCTCGGGTTTTGGCTGCCGTCCTTCCGCCCAAAACCCGGCGTTTCCCCCTCATTCACAAAACGCTTCCACCAACTTCGGCATCACACAGTTAGAATTAAGCTTCACAGATTAGAATTAAAGGTTTTGAGACCACAACCGCTCTCAGGCTGTTGCTATCCGCGGAAGTGTTTATTTTTTCCCACAGGGGAGGAAACGCAGGGATGAAGCTCTGCAGGACGTACGTAGTGCGAGTGTGTTTATTTCTTTTGGCCGCGTTCCCGGCCTATTGTCAACGAGGGAACATTGGAGTCGATGTCGGGGCAACGAGGGACACGTTCGCGGCACTTCCCACGAACACCGCTCCGGTTGTCAACATCAACGGCGAGTTCGCGATCCTGCAGTACAATCCGAAAACCGGGCGGCCGGCCGTCGTCGCGGGCGGGGAACTCCGCTTTCCCGGCAACTCGGCGAACGACCACGCCAAGGAATATGCAGTGTACGGCGGCATCCACTGGCAATTTGGAAACCTGACGGTAGGAATCGACGGCCAACTGCGCAAGATTGATCTCCCGGTGGCCTTTGTGGACAATCAGTTTTTCGCTCGCGACAAGATGGAGTTGCTCGAAACCCCGCTGGTGCTGCGCTACAAGTTCGGCCCTGACAGGAAATTTTTCGCTGAAGTCAAAGGCTTCCCCGAGTACAGTCCGCGCTGGCGGCCCTCCGGGGCAGCGCTCCAGTTGCCCAATCCCAAGTTCGACCACGGCTACTTCGTTCAGGGCAGCGTTGGATACAACTTCGGCCACTGGTACGTCAAGGGCACTTACGAAAACCGCTACTTCAGTTTCATCCGGAATCCCAACAATCCCAGCAATCTTTACAACTGGCGGACGAACTACTTTGCTGGTGGAGTCGGCCTCAGCTTCTGACGCTCATTACCAGGAAGCCGCGAAAATGGAATACTGGTGTGTACCCCCGATCTTGCTGAGGAATCCGCTGCCGGTGAGAACGTGCTCGAGTTGCGGATTGTGATAGAGGACATAGGCGGCGCGTGGTTTCGCCGTGAGATTCTGCCGCAGGTTGGCAATCGCCCGCCGCAGGCCTGTCTCCGGAAATGGGTTAAAAAGATAAATTACGAGCGGCCCCTCGGGAAAAGGGAAACTGGTGCCATCGGCACAGATGGATTCCAAGGCGAAACATTTCTGCGAATCGTTCTTGTAGGCTGCCAGATTGTGCTGCGCGATCTCGTCGAGGGCAGGAAGCAGTTCCACTCCGACGATTCGCCGGAAGGGATAATCCGACGCCATCAGCAAGGTCCGCCCCTTGCCGGAGCCGAGATCGACGAAGGTAAACCCGGCGAAATCCAGCTTCGCCCGCTCCGCAAGCGCATCGAGTATCTCGTGAAACAACCCTGGCTCGGTGGGTTGATACGGAGAATGCAACACTCCCAGCAGCCGATCCCGCCATCCCACGGCCCCGCTGGTCGTATTCACGCGAAAATCCCAGTCGTAATCCGCATCGCCAAACCGCGAGCGCAGCCGTGACGGCGTCGAATCACGCAGAAACCCCCAGAATGCAGCCACCAGTTCCCACGTGGCGACCAGAAATCCAGACTGAGCCTTGCGGCCCACCCAGTATTGGCAAGCGGCAGAGAAAATCCGTGGCGAGGCTTGGCTCGGCGAATCCACGCAGAGCATTCTCCCAGAAAACGGAAGCGCTCTCGATTCCTCTGTCTCTTCTGTGGTTGAGGGCATGACTTAGCCCTTGGAATGAAACTTCACCGGCCCAGGTTTGTACCCCGGAGGCAGCCCCTTGCTGGCGAACGGGAAATCATCCGGCTGATGCACCAGCACGTGCCCGTCGAGCGTCAGCTCATAGGGATTCCCATCCGGATCGACCGGAACTCCAGGCAGGTGCTCGGCGTTCGCCAATTCCCACATTGTCGTCGGAAAGCGCCCGTTATTTCGACTGAATCGCGCTACGGCCTGCTCCAGATTGGTCACATCCTCGTCGACCTGGATCGCGCGCAGGTGTTCCAGCGCATTCTGCTTGATGTTGGTCTCGTTGGTTGACTGATAGGTCGCGTTCCACAGCAGCCGGGCGGTTCGAAAATCCTGCGCGTGCTCCGCCATCTGCGCCGCCAGCAGTTTCATGAAGGGATGCGCGTCCTTCACCTTGGATCCGGCTTCAAATACGGCTGCAGCCTTGCGGTAATCCTTGAGTTCGGTGTAATAGACAAACCCGAGATCGTAGTAAAGCCGCCAGTTGTCCGGATTATTCCGGATCCCGTACTCCAACAGCTGGATCGCCCGATCCGGCTGTCCCGCGCCGTTAGGAGGCTTCGGAGCCAGAAAACTCGCCCCGAACTGGTATGCCGGATACAAATGCGGATCGAGCGCGGTTGTGATCTCCAGCAGCGGAGCCAGTTGGTTGTAAGTTCGCTCGCCGGAGTAGTGCCGGTGGCCGAAGTACTGTACCGTGCGCGTCCAGTAAATGCTGGCCATTAACCCATCAAAGCCCAGGCCGGCACGCCTCACCCATTTCGGAGAGTTGATGTACAGGCTGTCCTCGGCAATCTCGCGAGGGCGAACCCGAGCCATGGGCCCCAGCAGAAAAACAGACGCAGCCAGCGAGACCATGAGCACAGCCGAGGCGACCAGAGTCGTGCGCCGAGAGATCATCGTGCCCCACTCCATGCTCGATTCCGCCGAGTCATTTCAGGTTCCTGCGATCGAAGATGAGCACAGCCCCGCTGAGAACCATCGCGGTATAGAACAGCGCGTAGAGGGTGTTTGCGAGAATGAGGCGGGAACTCACCGGCTGCTGATGAGCCACTGTGTTGATCACGTTAAGCGCGGAAAAGTTGGGAACCAGGTAAGCGACGCCGGTGGCGATCCAGCCGGCGAATCCGTGCGTCATGGTGGCGAACCCGCGCAGATCGTCGGCGAAGCTGCCGATCACGAACAGCGAAAACGCGAACACCGCCGAGAGCAGCGGTGACGAGAACGAAGAGAACAGCAGCGCCAGCGCGCAGATGATCAGAAACTGAAGAACAATGAAATACAGCGCGACCACAATCAGCCCATCCGCTGCCGTGAACTTGTGGGCCACATAAAGCAGCGCCGCGAACACCCCGATGGCCATGAAAAACGTATTCACCACCAGCGTTCCGGCAAGCCCCAAGAACTTGCCGATAATAAACTCCCAACGCCGCACCGGCCGGGAAAGAACGGTGTAAAGCGTCCGCTTTTCGATCTCCTTGGAGACCAGCCCAATGCCGATGAAGATGGCAATCACGACCCCAAACAGCGAAACCGCGGCCAGTCCGAGATTGACGACGACCAGCCGCTCAATATCGATGGAAATCTGCCCCACAAAGATAGCTGCTGCAGAGAGCAGCAGGGCAAACCCGATCAGGTTGTAGAGAACGCGGTCGCGCACGGCCTCGCGGAAGGTATTCGACGCGATGGATACGATGCGGGCGTTCATTTCACATTCCCCGCGGTGGTTTCGGAATGCTGCAGTTTCTCGACGAAGTAATCTTCCAGCGAAGTGCGCAGCGGGGTAAGAGCAATGAGCCGCAATCGCTCGCGCCGCAGCGCATCAATGGCCGCGTCCTGCTGACTTTCGAGCAGCACCGCTCGTACGGTTTCGCCAATGACGTGGCACTCCGCCCCCAGGGCCTTCATGGAAGCCGGAGTTTGCGTCCCCTGCCACACCACTTCCACTTTCCCCTGCACCGCCGAAGTCAGCTCTTCCACCGCTTCCACGCCGCGCAGTTCGCCCTTATGGATGATGGCCACGCGATCGCATAGGGCCTCGGCATCGGACAGAATGTGCGTCGAGAAGAAGACTGTCTTGCCCTCACCCCTCAGTTGTTCGATCAGATCGCGTACTTCCCGCCGTCCGAGCGGGTCCAGCCCTGACATCGGCTCATCGAAAAACACCAGCTTCGGATTGTGCAATATGGCCTGCGCAATGCCGGCGCGCTGCAGCATTCCCTTGGAAAACTTGCGCAACTGCAAGCCTTTGACGTCGCTCAGCCCAACCCGGGTCAGCACTTCCTCAATCCGCTGCGGGCGCTCTTTGCCGGGCACGCCCGAGAGCTGCCCGTAGTAGTCGAGCAGTTCATGCGCCGTGAGATAGTCATAAAAATAAGGCTGCTCGGGGAGGAATCCGATCTGTGCTTTGACCTCCGGATCAGTCCAATTCTTTCCCAGAATCCGTGCCGTTCCCGCCGTAGGGAAGACCAGCCCCATCAGCAGCTTCAGCGTCGTGGTCTTGCCCGCTCCGTTTGGCCCTAGAAAGCCGAAGATCTCTCCTTCTTCCACGCTGAGGTCGAGCGGATGGAGCGCCCGTTTCGGCCGCTTCCGCCAGAAGCCCACCATGTAAGTCTTTTCCAGACCGAGGATTTCAATTGCCGGCATCGCGTCGAGCAACCCGAGGAGTCTGTAATCGATTATAAGCAAAGCCATCGCGGGCTAAGCCCTCTGCCGGGTTACGCTGGTCACCTTGATTTCGTCCCGCCCCGCTGAAGTTTCTCAGCTTGAAGTGGCTTGAACGAGTAAAGTGCGAAACCTGGATGGCTGATCGTAGACGAAGAAGGAAGGAAAAAAGCTGGGAGCAACAATATCTTGATTGCTGCTCCCCGAGCTTCGAATCCGAAGACCTTATTGGTTCAGTGGATTGAACGTCAGAATTCCCGCCTCAGTATTCGAACAGACCCCGGCAGGATCCACGCGAATCACAGAGTCTTCCTCAGCACAAAAGGCGCGAATGCCGGTCGTGCCCGGTTTCATGGGCGCGCCCAGAATGGTATAGCCAATGTTGAGGCCGCCGGCCTGGCTGCCCGCGCCCGTCGTGAAATTGTATCCACTCTTCCCGCTGCCCGCGGGGTTGCCATTGTTCGACAGCACCGAGTCAATCACGCACGCGGTCGTCGAGCTAGGCACACACGCCGCACCTAACGGTCCACCCAGATTCGCCAACGCCGGAGCATAACCGACTGCCGGGTAGGCGCTCTGATAACTGATTTCCCCGGTTGTGACGGTACGTACCGACTCAACCGCCGACGACTCATAAGCCGCCATGCGCGCGCGCATCAGGTTGGGGATGGCAATGGCGGCGATAATTAGAATGATGGCCACAACGATCAGTAGCTCGATCAGTGAAAATCCTTGTTCTTTTTGCATTTCCGTGTTTTTCCTGGGAGTATTCCTTGAAGTTTTGTAAGCCACTCTTACATTTCTTGGATGCGAACTGTAACGGTCTCAATTCGCCTTCCTGATCTGACAGGCTATTTCCGAATCGGGAGCCGTTGAATGGCCGCGCCCAGCAAGGCGCAGAGGCATTTTAACCCTTTCCCGGTTCAGCGTGGAGCGGAAAAAGAAGTGAGCCTGACGGTTTCCCTTTCCAAGGCTAGAACGGCGGAAATTCACGGACTTGCAAGAATTCGCTTCAAATCCAGCAATGAGGCACGCTGCAGGCACGAAACGGATTCCAGATCCCCGCTCCCCGTTTTCGAAACACTTGACATCGACTCGAACCACCGCATCTTGCTCGGTGCAGAAGGGGACGGCGCTCGCGGCGATGATCAGAATGATCACCACCACGATGAGAACTTCGATCACCTTGGTTCCCCCGCCTTCCATGGTAGTGACTGCTGCGAACTCATGTATCGCTAAAACCAAGCAGGTGTTTGCCAGGGGCAAGAGGAAGATTGCTGACTACTTGCTCGAGGTATATTATTTATTATGAGCGGATTACTATGCTCTTCGAATCTAACACTTTAGCATACGAAATGGGTTCTCACGACTGACAGAAAGGGTTCACTAGGGCGCGACAAAACCCGCCCTGAATGCTGAGACGAATGCGAGCGAGCTAACGGACCTGATGCCGAAGGCCCGGGTTCCCGAAGCCGGACGTCCCAGAACGGGCCGTCGACTCGGATAGAATGTTCGCGCTTTCCTAAACTTCTTATGAGCGGATCGAACGACGCATTCCGGGTCGAGGCCGCGATCGAGCGTGCGTGCACGCTTCCCTCTTCGCTATACACAGATCCGGCGGTATTCGCCGCGGAAGAAAGATCTTCTCGAGAACCTGGCAGGTTGCCGGTCATGCCAGCCAGGTGGCCCATGCCGGCGACTACTTCACGACAAGAGTAGTGGGCGAACCGCTGCTCATCGTGCGCGGCACGGACGGCAGGCTGCGCGGCTTCTACAACGTCTGCCGTCATCGCGCCGGACCACCGGCCGAAGGGTGCGGCTCGCGCAAGCTGTTTCGCTGCGGATATCACGGCTGGACCTACTCGCTCGATGGATCGCTGATTAGCGCCACAGAACTCGAAGGGGTCGAAGGATTCCGCCCCGAAGACTTCGCGCTTGTGCCCGTGCGAACTGAGGAGTGGTTCAATATTGTCTTCGTGAATCTTGAACCGCAGGCCCAACCTCTTCTGGATAGTTTGGGGGACTTGCCAAGGCAGGCAGAAAAGTTTCCATTTAACGGGATGAAGTTGTTCGAGCGGCGCATGTACGACATGAAGTGCAACTGGAAGACCTACGTCGACAACTATCTCGAGGGATATCACCTTCCGAGCGTGCATCCCGGGCTGAATCGTGAGCTTGACTACAACCGGTATGTGGTGGAGCCTCACGTGCACGGCTTCGATGGACGAGGTCGACATCCGCGAGGTTATGAGGGCTATGTCCGGCAGTTCTCGCCGATTCGCGGCGCGCAAACCAGCGATCCGATGCCACGTCGGTACCAGGAAGCGCGCGAAGGTCTCACCACAGACTATTTCTGGATTTTCCCCAACTGGATGCTGAATTGCTATCCCGACAACGTCTCCCTCAACATTGTGCTGCCGCTCGCAGTGGAGCGGACGCTGGCAATCTTCGAATGGTACCTGCCGGGGAAGGACCACAACGCGCCAGCGGCGAAGGCGTCCGTCGAATTCAGCGACCAGATTCAGGTCGAAGATGTCACCATCTGCGAGGCTGTGCAGAGGAACCTCCATTCCCGCAGCTACTCGCGCGGACGCTTCAGCGCGAAGCAGGAAAAGGGCGTGCACGCATTTCACCGCATGTACGCCAGTTTCATGAGTGGTGACTAAGAGCGTCAACTAGTTCTTGCACAGCCTGATCAAGTTCCCTCGGCGCTGAAAGATCGTGAATATCCGGCTTCCGGATCAGAATGGTCGACTGTCCTCGACCGAATTGTTGAGACGGGATCAGCCTGAAACCGGATGCATTCCCTGATCGCCGGACGTACCCGTAAGTGGCTGAAAACCACCACTGTTGGCCAAGGTCAGCCAATTCCGCCGATTCCTCAGATTCTGCCGGTTGACTTGTTTCTCTTTTCTACTGAAAACAAACGAGTTGCGGTTGCAAGTTTCAGTTGCGTTTGGCACGGCAGTTGCCACTCTTTCAGCAGAGACATTTGTTAGAGCAGCGGGTTTTAGAGATCAATTGGTTTCGCGTTTCACAAGGTCGTTATGAAAAACAGACTCGTCACAAACCTAGGAATCTTGATGTTGGCGCTACCGGGAGCGCTGACCATTGGCGCAATAGCGCAGACGCGGGACCCAGGCCCGGGGCCTTCCGAGCAGCCGGATGCTCCCATGGAGATTGGTCAAGCTGGTCAGCAACCACCAGTTGGTCAGCAACCACCAGCCGCCCAGACTCCGATGCCGGATGATCAACAGAGCGGTGCGCAGCCCACCGAGGAGCAGCCGGGAGGCCCGACGGGTGAAGGTCCAGCCAGGACTGATCAGGGTGTGGCGCGCCTGAGCTTGATTCACGGAGAAGTTTCGACCCAGCGTGGAGACTCGGGAGATTGGTCGGCCGCAGCGCTGAATCAGCCGCTGATGACGGGAGACAAGGTTTCCACCGGCGACAACGCCCGCACCGAAATGCAGCTCGACTACGCCAACGTGCTTCGCGTTGGCCCGAACTCGAAGGCCAATATCGCGAACCTCACTAAAAAGAACATTCAGATTCAGCTGAGCCAAGGCATCGCGAACTACACGGTTTCGAAAGACAGCGAAGCCGAGCCTGAGATCGATACTCCGAACGTGTCGGTGCACCCGGCGCATCATGACGGCGTGTTCCGCATCGAGATTCATCCCGACGGCGACACCATCGTGATCGTGCGCCAGGGCGAAGCGCAGATTGCCACGCCGCAGGGCAGCACCGAAGTGCGCTCGGGCGAGATGGCAACCGTCCGCGGCACTACCGACAACGCCCAGTACAAAATTTCTCCGGCCCCTGATCGCGACGCCTGGGATCAATGGAACGTTGATCGCGATCACCTGATCCGCAACGCCAGTTCGTGGCGTCACACCAATCGCTATTACACCGGCACGCAGGACCTCGATGCCTACGGCCGCTGGGAGAACGTCCCGGATTACGGCAACGTGTGGGTACCGAATGAGCCGAATGGCTGGGTGCCGTATCGCGACGGAAACTGGGTCTACGAGCCTTACTATGGTTGGACCTGGGTTGGCTACGAGCCGTGGGGTTGGGCGCCGTATCACTACGGACGCTGGTTGTGGTGGAACAGCGGCTGGGCGTGGTGGCCTGGTCCGGTTTTTGGCTGGTACCGTCCGTTCTGGGCGCCGGCCTACGTTTCGTTTTGGGGCTGGGGCGGTGGATTTGGCTTCGGCTTCGGCTGGGGCGGGTGGGGCGGCTTTGGCTGGCTTCCGCTTGGACCGGGTGACTGGTTTCATCCCTGGTGGGGTGGATATGGCGGCCGCTTCGGCTGGGTGGGACGCGGATGGGGCTACGGTCGCTTCGGCGGGTTTGCTCCCCTGCACGGAGGCACTCGGTTCGCGAACGTCAGCAACATTCATAGCGAGCACATCGGAGGTGCGCTCTCGGTCGTGAATGCAGCACACTTTGGCGCGGGCCGGGTGACGGCTGCGGCAGCGTCGCGTGAGCAAATCGGCGGCGCCCGCATGATGGCTGGCAATTTGCCGGTGGTTCCGTCGCGGGCGAGCCTGTCGGCGAGTGGACGGGCAGCGTCGACCTCGACCATCCGTAACGGGGGTCCGTCGCGCTTCTTCGGATCGCACAACAACATCTCGCGGCCGGCTTCGTTCACACAGCAGACCGCGAGTCTGC
>Ga0123356_10004954_pt1 | contig 13653 bp, 14 predicted proteins | sample TergutEmb28metaG_2_FD_92546 | JGI IMG/M metagenome (GOLD analysis project Ga0123356, IMG submission 92546) | Embiratermes neotenicus P3 segment gut microbial communities from Petit-Saut dam, French Guiana - Emb289 P3 | ecosystem: Host-associated > Arthropoda: Insects > Digestive system > Gut ...
TTGAGGGCTGTGGTGTCTTGGATGGCTAGTAGGATGTTTTGTTGGTTGCGGGTGTTTGTGGCGGTTTTGTGGGCTTTGAGGATTTTTTCTTTGGTGAATGCTTGATTGGCTAGCATGCGGTAGGCGGCTTTGGCGTTTGTGCGACTGCCGGTTGCTATCCAGATGGATTTCTCTGGTTCTTCTGCTAGATCGCTCATTGTGCGTAGGAAGCGTTTTTCTAGGCGTTTGGATCCAAAATCAATAGTTTGAAACTCTTTTTCTACCCAATTATTGACATCCCCATGCATGGCGAACCCTCAACCACACAATCTATCACACACTCCCTCATTTAGCTTAGCAAAAAAAATTGTGGGTCAAGTTAAGGTCTTAAAGAGGCAAATGTGGCTTGGTCTAAGCTGCCGGAGTTGTATAAGCGAAGGTGGGGGATTGAGACGGGCTATCGAGTTGATGGGGGGTTTAGGGCTCTAACTACTAGTCGTAATTCAAAAGTTCGTTATCTTGTATGTGTTTAGGTGCTATGGGAAACGTAAACATCCTGTGTAACATTATCGCCCCATTGTCCATAAATCCTGGTGTAGGCTAAACACATACGTTATCTTTATTATCAGTATATGGTTTTTTTGGGTAATGTTTGGGTTTTGGGGAATTTTTTGGCGTGTTTGCGTGATGGGGTGGAGGGTGCTGTGAGGCGTGGGGTTTGGGTTTGTGTGGGGGAGTTTTGTGAGGATTTTGTGTATTTGGGGGTGGTTTGGGCGGTTGATCGTGGGCCGCCTGGGTTTTGTGTTGTAAGAGTTTAGTTTGTTTATTGTTTTGTTGTTTTGGTTTGGTTTTGTAGCTGTGGCTTTGTGTTTGTTTTTGTTTTGTTGTTGTTTGTTTTTGTTTTGTTGTTTTGGTGTGTTTTTTGGGTTGTTTTTTTGTGGGTGTTGTGTTTTTTGGTTTTTTGTTTGGGTTTTGTTTTGTTTTTGTTTTGTTTTTGTTGGTTTTGTGTGTGCTTTAGTTTTTTGGGGCTGTTCAAAACTCATAAACTTTCGGAACTACTGATCAACGTTTGACCATTTTTTGGTTACTGCTCAGCCGACGATGTTGGTTGATTTAGCAAAGAGAGATTGTATAGCCGGCAGCATCGGTTGATCACGCTTCCGAGTAGTGGAGATAAAACTCTGCAAAACAGCAAAACACACCACCCCCGCCCAACTACAAAAACACCCCAAAACCTTCTGCCGCGTCTTACACAACCAAAAAACCCCGCTCCGCTAAATTATCACCGCCTTTCAAAGATGAGCGAGCGTCGCTTTGTCCCACACCAAACTCTTATACCATTATACCACGCCTAAAATTTTTGGCGCTGTTCTGTGATGATCTAGCTCTTTATGGGCTGAATGAGTCCACTTATGTTATCGCAAAACAACAAAGAGTGGAACTCAATGATCTCAGTCCAAGCACAAATAGACATACAAACCGATTTAAATCTTGCCAACCCATCACGCAAAATAGACGAAATAAACCTACCCAAAGAAATCCTAAAAACCACCAGAGACAAATAGCAAGACGGTGGGGGTTTTGGCTAAGTTGTTTGTTGAGGGTTCTTTGAGCAGCTTTTGCACATTGTTTTTACATTGTTCGGAGGCACTTTAACGCATATTTATCATTTTAAACATCGTTCGGTTTTTTAATAATTATGTCGACATTATGTGGAAAAATTCGCGCGTTTAACGCACAATCACATAAATTTGTTAACAACAAAACATGACAATTACGTCATTGAATTAAAAAAATTAAAAGGAAAGAGTAGGATTTGAGAAAAAAAGTATTTACTTTTTCTTAACTGCCGGTTTTTCTTCGGCGGCTACAGTCTCTTCAGAGACAGAGGTCGTTGTTGACTCTGTTTCTTTTTTATCCTCTATTTCAGTTGTGATTTCTTCGATCGGTTTTGGCGGAGGAGTTGTTGCCATCGTCCAGCCTATCCATGCGCCTATGAAGAGTATGGCAACAAAAGCGATCAAAACTGGCAGAGCGATGAGCCAGTATTGAACAGCGCTAGCAGAGCCAACGTTAAGCCAGGGCTGGATAAGTCGTTCATAACCGAAGAGTGCAACCAAATAAATGACAGCGACGACTGTACAGACTAGAAGTATTGCGCCACCTATTGCTTGATCTTTGCTAACCATTTGTGATTCACCACATTAGTAGCCATTGTAGCCGGTCAATCAATTTAAAGTTTGCCATGTTTAGCACACACAATTAGGTTGTTCCCATTTCCCAAGTTGAGAGATACCGCTTTTGCTCCTCAGTTAACTCATCAATTTTAACACCAAGAGTCTGGAGTTTGAGCTCAGCAATTTTCTCATCAATATCTATGGGCACCACATAGACTTTAGGTTCAAGCTTTGCGGATTTGGTGATGTATTCAGCACACAACGCCTGATTGGCAAAAGACATATCCATAACCTCAGAGGGATGACCCTCAGCCGCGGCAAGATTTACAAGCCGCCCCTCGGCTAAAAGATAGAGATTACGTCCGTCATTTAGAGTATATTCTTCCATATTGGAACGCATCGTGCGATGAGAGGTTGCAAGAGACTCCAACTCGGGGATATTTATCTCCACATTGAAGTGCCCGCTGTTGCACATAATAGCACCGTCTTTCATTTTCTCAAAGTGCTCCTTGCGCAAAACATGAATATCACCAGTAGCAGTGACAAATATGTCACCTATAGCAGCCGCCTCAGACATAGGCATAACACGTAGACCGTTCATGACTGCTTCCAATGCACGCGTTGGTTGTACCTCAGTAACTATGACGTTTGCACCTAAGCCCTGAGCGCGCATAGCAATACCTCGACTGCACCAGCCATATCCGCCGACTACAAAGTTTTTGCCAGCTAAAAGAACCGAAGTCGCGCGCAAAATACCATCAATGGTACTTTGGCCAGTACCATAGCGATTATCAAAAAGATATTTGGTGAGTGCTTCATTGACGGCCACTATTGGATATTTGAGACTACCATCTTGCTCCATGGCTTTTAGACGAACTACCCCTGTGGTGGTTTCCTCAGATCCGCCTTTGATGTTTTTAATGAGATCTTGACGCTTACTGTGCAACATACCCACAACATCAGCACCATCATCCATAGTGATGGTTGGGCTGTATTCTAGAACTTTTTCGATACATCTGTAGTAGTCCTCAGTGTTTTGGCCTCTCCAAGCAAACACATGTACACCGCTGTCGGCCAATGCAGCCGCAACGTCATCTTGAGTTGAGAGGGGATTTGAACCGCATAAAGCGACTTGGGCGCCCCCCGCAATAAGAACCTCAATGAGAACCGCAGTCTCTTTAGTGACATGGAGACATGCGGCAAGGGTTTGACCCTCTAGGGGCTTTTCTTTTTCAAATCTTTGTTTAATGATATTTAGAACAGGCATGTGTTTGGCGGCCCATTCAATCTGTAAATGACCTTGGGGTGCTAACTTTATGTCTTTAACTTGAAAGGTTTCCATGAACGTTCCTTCTTTAACGAGATTAGGAGTTCGCCTTATTTAGAATTTACCCACATTTCCCAAGGGTCATAAGGGGTAATCGGCGGCTGGAAAAGTTAAAGTAGACCCCAACTAGCTATCTATGGAGCACATCACCTTGAAGGAACCATTTGTGGATTTTATAGAGGCCCTAAAACCAGTCAGCTTAGTGATCACCTCTGGCTTACCAGCAAGCCTAAAAACCGCAGTGGCAAAAGAAATCGCAAAAATCAAACACTACCCCATTTTACACAGTGACACCATCCGACTCGAAGTTCTAAAAGGCAAAGATGTGTTTGACCCCCAAGTCGCAGGCAACATAGACAATCGATTAGCCGTCTATGAAGAAATGTTTAGACAAGCAAACACATTAGCCAAAGAGGGCAACGGAGTTATTTTAGACGCTACCTTTGTCACACAAGGGCTACGTATACGCGCCGCAGACATCGCAACAAAAAATGGGTTGATGCTTGTCATCGTTAAAACCAGCTGCCCCCAACAAATTGCGCTGACCCGAATCAAGGGTCGCAGTCGAGAAAAATATGAATCCAACGCACTGACCCAAGAAGCCTACATAGCCAACAAAAACACCTTTGAACCAATAGATATAGAGGATATAAAATCAAAATTTCCAACCCTAAAGATAGTGCATATAACAGTTGACACCGCCCAGTACGAAAGCAACAATTGGACAATAACAAAACAAGAAAAAAGGTAACACCTGTGAGTATTGATTTACATATTCATTCCTCAGCATCCGATGGCAAATTTAGCGCCCAAGAAATCATCCAAGAAGCCAAAGCCCGAGGCATAACCTTGGTGTCGATAACCAATCATGACAACATTAGCGATCAAAACCAAGCCATCACCCAAGCAAAAAAAGCAGACCTCACCTATGTCAGCGGGGTGGAGCTAAATGTCACCTGCACATATCAAAAATACAAAGCCCCGTTCGCGTTGGATTTTTTAGGATACCAATTCAATCCCACCAATCAAGCCCTCCAAAACAAACTTGAACAAATAGCACACTATCGTCAGGTGCGTGCGGCAAAAATTCTAGAAAACCTCAACATAGAATTCAAAAAAGAAAACATTCCACCCCTAACAGAGAAGGATCTGCACAAAATTGAACAAACCATCGAGGGATCGCTGGGACGACCCCACATCGCAGATTATCTTGTCAAAAAACAAATCGTAGTCAACCGACAAGAAGCCTTTGAAAAGTATTTAATGAAATGCGACGTTCCCAAGTATCCGCTGCACCTAGAGGAAGCCGCAAAACTCATCCAAGACGCAGGAGGAAAACTTGTGCTGGCTCATCCAGCCGATAGCTGTGGAACATCACTTCAACCAATAACACCCATACCACAGAAGCAAACCAAAATAATTCAAGAAACTATGTTGCACTGTATTGATGGGATAGAATGTTGGCATCCAAGCCATACAGCACAAACTACCACTCACTACATCAAATTTGCCAAAGAACACAACTTGATCCTAACAGGGGGCAGTGACTGCCACCAAAAACCCGTCATTATGGGTATTGTTGAGATTCCCAGCTGGGTAAAAGACCAGTTTCATTAAAGACTATGGGCATATTTAGCAGCTAACTCAAAATAGGCTGAGGCCTCCTTGACTGCAGCAACCTTATCTGATACAGCTATATTTTGGTCATCAAGACGGAAACTGACAACTTTACCTCTCACATAGGCACGGTAGCATTTATAGAAGGGCAACATCAAAGCCAATTGAGCATCACCTGAGTAGCGAGTATATTGATTGATAAAATGGTCAGAGAGGACACTTCGGTTTTGGTAGTCAAGATCCATAGCTAAAAAAGCCACATCAGAGGCAACATCACTGTAGCGGAAGCGATCGTTGAATTCAATGGCATCAAAGATACAAATTTGATCGGTTACAAAGATATTACTTGAATAGAGATCTCCATGGCAATCGCGTATTCGCCCATCAGCAACACGTTGCTCAAAAAGAGATGAATTTAGGTCCATAAATCGAGTTATTCTTTGCTGGATAAAATCGTAATCAACCTGGGAAAGGGTTTGACCAATATATTTTTGGGTTTGAACAAAGTTTTCAGTCCAATTGGTCCTCACAACCCCCAAACCGCCAAACGCATCGATCTCCAGACTACACTGCGCCTCGGAGTGGAATTTGGCGACTATTGCAGCGATTGCATCAATAGTTTTCTCATTCACTTGATTTTTTTGCAATAGCTGGCTCATAAGCCGCTCCTGGGGCAAACGCAACATCTTAACAGCATACTCAACAGTTTCACCCGCACCCCCTATCCGAAGTTTATCTGACATGTTGAGCGGAACTACTTCAAGATATATCCAAGGACACAAACGTCTGTTGAGCTGAAGCTCTTTGCCACAGCACACATGCCGCTTCTCAAGAGTAGAAAAATCCAAAAAACCAAAATTAACAGGTTTCTTAATTTTGTAAACAAATTTGTCGGTAAGAAAAACAAAGGAGATATGAGTTTGAATAAGTTCTATTTTGCCAACTGACTCTGGGTAGGTTTCCGGCTTTAACATAGCCTCAACTATGAGATTTGATTGCATAAATATCTCTCAAGAATATTCTGTAAGCCGGCAACCAATAAACATAGAGGTAAAAAATGCTTTCATCCATTTGATACTAAATCATAAAACAAAAAATATAATCTGCGAGCGACTAAATATTAAAGTGGTTTTTCATCAAAGAAAAGTACTTTGTCACCTTGGACTTGTCAGCTCCGGCGGTTCGGTCAGTGAAGTTAGGCTTTCTCTTCTTTGCGCACAATTACACAAGGGGAGATTGAGTTTGATGGCTATACTTGGGCGATAAGTGCGCCAGGTGTACTTCACAAGTGTATGGATAACTGTAAATTTAACCCTTTACTGCCATATACGCTGAATCGATCAATTTGGTGTATCGAGGGTTTTTGTGATGATTATTTTGATGTTGCACAAATGACGATCCATTTGACGTTGTGAAAGCCGTATTTAGTTATGAGGGGTCAATGAAATCGGGTGCTAAATCGTCTTCGATTTCTGAGAAAACCACGGTATCGCCGATGCGATAGACAACTGCGATTTCGGCGAGATTTTGTAGTGCGGAGTATTTGCCTTTGATTTCTCAATAGTTGGGATTTGATTTGACCTCCTGTAGAATCAGGTGTATTTGTCTCCGGGGTGTTCGCCCTCTGGGTAGTTGAAGGCACAGACGGCATCACTGACGGTTTTGGGATCATCGGCTGTCTTTATGTAGAACCAGACAGACACACTTGACACCGTTAACTATGTACGAGTTCTCCTTAAAAGGAGCTATTGAGTACTTAGACAGGCAATGGCTTTGCTGTTATGAGCGTGAGGGTTTCAAAAAATGGCAGGTTCTGCTCAGCTATTATAGATGCGGTAAGGTGTTGTTGGTTGAATTGGTCGAGTGTTTTTTTGGTGTCTGTTAGGGTGGATTGCATCAAAAAAACGCTACTCTCAGGTTTGAGGTGGGTAGAGACTTGGGTGATGAAGCGTTCAATTACTCGTCGTCCGTCTGTGCCGCCTGCCCAGGAGCGTCCAATCCAGGTTGTTTCTTCACCTGGCTCTGAGGGCAGGTAGGGGGCGTTAAATAAGATTAAATCGAATTTGGTGTTGGGTTTTAGTGCGCTAAATAGGTCGCCTTGTATGGGAGTGATTTTGTCGGCTACGTTGTTGAGGTGGGCGTTTTCTTTTGTGCATCGAATAGCTAAAGGGTTTAAATCGATGGCTGTTATGGCGCCGCCTTTTTTTGCGGCCAGTATTGCAAGGATGCCGCAGCCTGTTCCTATATCTAAGACGGTTAGGTTTGTTGTTTTGGGGAGGTTTTTAGCAAAGAGCAAAGAGTCCTCTGCGGGTTCATAGACGTCTTCGCAGATGTTTAGGTGTAATTCGTTGAGGGTTAGGCGTTTAGTTGGGTAGGGCATTTAGGATGGCTCCGAAATCTTGGGGGGTTAATTCTCGGGGGCGTCGCTCTGAGAAGGGGAGGGCTTGAGCGGTTTTTTCTGCGTCTTGTTTGGTGAGGTTTAGATTGTTGCGTAGAAAGGGGGTGAGGGCTTTGGAGAGTTTTTTGTTGCGTTCACTAAACAGTGCTTTTAGCAGTTGGATAAATAGGGGGCGGTTTTTTATTTCAAATGGTGGGGTAGGCCAGGGGTTGAGGCAAACGATAATGGAGTCGACCTCGGGGGGTGGATAGAATTTGTCTTTAGGTACCAGCTCTAGTAGGGTGGGGTTTGTTTGTTGTTGTACCGCAACGGTTAGCCAGCTGTATTGTTCGTTGCCCACTGTTGCGGTGAGGCGTTTGGCGAATTCTTTTTGCACAATCATAACAGTGGAGATGAGGTTTTGTTGTTCAATTATCCACGTGACTAGTTTGGAGGAGAGGTAGTAGGGTGGTATGGCGATTATTTTGTTAAATTTTGGTATGGGGGTTTTTAGGATGTCGCCGGTTATCACGGTGATGTTTGTTTGTGTTTGGGTGTTTTTGCGTAGCACTGAGGCGATTTGGGGGTCTTTTTCTATGGCTATAACGGTTTGGCATTTGTTTGAGAGAAATTGAGTGAGAAAGCCAAAGCCTGCGCCGATGTCTAATACGGTATCTGTGGGTGTTAGGTTGGCGTACTGGCAGAGTTTGGGGTAGAGACTGGGGTCGGTCATAAAGTTTTGGCCTAAGAGTTTGTTGGGGGTTAGGTGGTGGGCTAAAAGCAGGGTTTGGATTTGCTCTTGGCTCATTGTTTAGCCTACTGTGCGCGTGTGAACAGTCGATACTTGCTGTCGCCGTCTAGTTCTTCTAAGACGCGTTTGGTGATTAGTTTAACCGGGTTGGGTAGTTCGGTGCGTTTTTGTAGGTCCTCAAAGCTCTCAAAGGGTTTGCGTTGGCGTTCGTTTATGACTTGCCACATGTATTTTTTGCCTATGCCGGGCACTAGTTCTAGGGCGTGCATGCGCGGGGTTATGGCGCGGGCGGTGTTGAAAAAGTTGATGAACCATTTTTCACGGTTTTGCACCACTTTGGTTATCACACTTGGGAGCTCGGCGCGTGCGGCGGCGGTCAATTCTTCATAGCCAATGCGTCCGATGATGTAGGTGACTTCTTCGCGGCTGTTTTTTCCTACATAAACGCGGTCACCAGGCTTAAGCAGTAGGCTTTCTTTAACTAAGGCTTCCAAGACGGTGAAGAATTCTTCGCCGACACATTGAATAAGGGCGCCTGCACGGTAACCGGCTCTGCCGGTGGGTCGGAACCCTGGTTTGCCGTGCGGAAGGAAGTCTAATACGTAAGCGTTCTCTTCATAGCGTTTTTCCATAACTGCCAACTCGTATATCCTATAGAGTATTCGCTAGTCTACCTAAAAATACTTTATCTGCTTAGCGCTATTTGATGATCCGGTTCTCGTCTAAGAGTTCGACGATTTGGGTTAGTTTTTGGATTTCAATGATTTTTTTGCCGCCCGCTAAAAAGATACGAAGTTCATCTATGGTTTTGGGCATACAGTTTATGATTTGGACCGCTTCGGATTCGTCGAGTTCATAGTCTTTGGTGAGTTTCTGCAAGAGGCTCTCAGCTTTTTCGGGTTCTGCTTTGGTAAATTTGCTAACATAATCAAAGGTACGGCGCTGGAATTGGTCAAGATTTTCTTCACCGATAGTTTCTAGGACTTTTTTAACCTGAGGCAGAGTTAACCGGTTTTCACTTACTTCACTCTTGCTCATATTTCCTCACTGACCTGTGTAGGGTTCTAGATGATCGGGACGGACAATTATGGTTTTGATGGCTTCACCTTGAGGCACCTTGACCACATATGCTCGGCCTCGTTTTTCGATGATTTGACCGATTTTACCGTGGAATCGTTTATGGGGCATACTCTTTTGAACGCTGGAATTCATCTTTATGATAACTTGGTTGCCAGCTTCGTAGGGATGGAGTAGTTTTCCGATTTGGGGTTTGCCTTTGGCGCGGGTGGGTTTGCGCAACAAACTGCGTGTACCCGAGTAGTAGCCTTTTGAACCTCTCATCAATTTTCACCTATTATTCCATTATTACATTGAGAACGTCAAGCTTAAGCGTCTTTGCCGGATTATCAAGCAAAGCCGATACATTTGGTACTGTACGTCCTTCATCTCCAGACACCAACTCTTTCACATAGAGCCCGCCCTGACAACGAATTAGGAGCAAAGCTCTCTTAAGCGTCACCTTCTTAACTTCAAGCTTATATATGTACCTTTCCCGCACAATATCTGCACGACGATGCACCACCCGCAGAGGAGTCTGTTGTTTAATCAAAACCCCCGAGAGTTTCTGCTCCATTAACCGTAACCCCTCCTCAGTAAGGTCTTTTTCAAATTCAGCCAACAACCGATACTCCTTTTGAGCACTCTCACCTTTTTTGAGATGACGCACATCATCTTTGGAAGCAAAATGCAAACCCAAAACCTCAACTTTCCCAACCGCCCCCGCATTAACAGCCGCCTCAAGCAACTGCAAATCAACCAAACGCTTCCTAGGTTTAGAGATCTCCACTATAAAGGGCCGCCCAGTACCCAACATACGCGCATCAATATCTTCTCGCCCAGAAGCATGAAAAAAAGATTCCACGCCCCCGGCAGCCAAAAGCAGAGGCCTTGAACTATAGGCCTCAACAGACTCAGAGTAGAGTTTTCCTGTGCCGCCACATTTGCTACAACCCCGACCTCGACAAGAACAGAGCCACTCAGATTGTGGAATAGTACGAACAAGTTTACGATATCGCCCACCAACAAAGAGAGGATTGATTTGCAAACGAATGGTTTCCTCAAAAGGATTAATTATAGTAACAACATCGGGTTTGAGATATTCAGCTTCTTTACCAGCGGTCCTAGCAAAGGCTTTACCCAACACACGCCCAAATTCATGGCGGATACTCTCGCCATATTGAATATTTTGCGCGGCTTTAAATTCGTCCTCACGCTCCTCCACTGCGGGGGGCAACTCAATACCAACCAAAAAGGTGGAAAATTCATAGCCCTCAAGAGCACTTTGAGTTTTCTCAACTAAGCGACCAACTAGGCTAAATTTGTCTTCACAAAGATAGCACCCTACAACGGGTTGTTTGGGCAGGCGTTTTTTTAGGTGCTTGAGGGTTTGTTGCGCAGTAGCCGAAAAACCACTGACAGCTAAAACTTTGAGCCGTTTTATACCCTCGGTGTCTTTTTCGGCGGTTGCCAATTCATTGGCCTGCATGGTTAGAGCGGTTTTCAATGCTGCACCGCGAATATTGTTTTCCATGTTATAGCCCAAAGAGGCAAACTGCCGGCCTAGACAGTGATCACAGAGCGGGTATTTACTGAGCAACTCGTAGGCTTTTGCTAAAACATCCATATTAGCACCACTAGAAACCCATAGAAGACATGCCTTTGCCGCCGCCTAAGCCGAAAGGTAGTTTCTTTTTGCGTTTAAACATCTTTAGCATCTTGCGCATAACAACGTATTGTTTGAGAAGTTCTTTGACGTCTTTTTCGGTTGTTCCTGAGCCGCGTGCGATACGTCGGGCACGGGAGCTGTTTAGTATTTTGGGGTTTTCTTTCTCGGCGGGAGTCATGGATTGGATGATTATTTGCCAGGTGTCAAGGCGGCCCTCTGCGTTGCTTAGCATCTCATCGGGAATGTTTTGCTGAGACATACCGGGAAACATTTTTAGGACTTTACTAAAGGGGCCCATGTTTTTAACGGCGGCGAACTGTTCATACATATCAGTTAGGGTAAAGTTACCGCTTAGGATTTCTTTGGCTTTTTTGGGGGGAACTTTGATCTCCGCGTCGTGAACTTTTTCAAGCAGAGTTTCAAGATCGCCCATACCAAGAAGGCGGCCGACAAAACGGGAGGGAATAAAAGCTTCGAGGTCTTCAACTTTTTCGCCTGTGCCTATGAATTTTATAGGGGCGCCGGTGGCTGCAACCGCGGAGAGCGCGCCGCCGCCGCGGCTTGAGCCGTCGAGTTTGGTGACTATAATAGCGCCAATTGGGGTGGCCTCATGGAAGGTTTTGGCTTGGGCAAGGGCTTGCTGTCCAATTGTGCCGTCAATAACCATGATGATTTCGTTTGGCTGGATGCCTTTTTCTATATCTTTCATTTCTTTGATAAGGTCTTTTTCTTCTTTGTGACGGCCTGCAGTGTCAACTATGATCAAGTCGCGGTCAGCAAACTGTTTGAAGCCATCTTTGGCAACCTTGACAGGGTCTTTGGCTTTAGCATCGCCATAGATGGGGACGTTTATTCTAGCGGCTAGTTGTTGGAGTTGAGCATATGCGCCGGGGCGAAAGGTGTCTGCGGCGATTAAGCCGACTTTTAAACCGCGTTTTTGGAAGTATCGGGCTAGTTTGGAGGCTTGGGTTGTTTTTCCAGATCCTTGGATGCCTACAAGCATGATGGTTTTCTTTTTGCCGGGTTCTACTTTGAGGGGAACGTGGCTCTCGCCTATGAAGCGGGTGAGTTCTTCGTAGACCACTTTTATGACGTGTTCACGTCTAGAGACTCCGGGGGGGACTTTTTCTTTTAGGGCGCGCTCCTCGATGTTTTTACTGATTTGAAGCACTAATTGGACATTAACATCTGATTGGAGTAGTGCGCGCTGGATGTCGCGAACCAGTTCCTTCACTGCGGCTTCGTCTACTACGCCGGCTTTGAATAGTTTTTTTATTGCGCCAGTTAGTGAGGAACTTAACTTGTCAAGTGACATTAGCGTCTCCGCCTACATTTTGTTTCCCTTTTAGATAAAGATTACACACCAATCGCACTAAATTTGAATTTAGTCTCCGACGGTTTTCAGTGAAGCCTCAGTTAATTTTCCCCATTTAAGCTATTCTTCACAATTCAGACGGCTCTTCATGCATCATTGGCTTCACAGTGAAGGTAACAAGCTAGAACATAAATGTTGATGGAAAATTTTAAACTCATCAAACAACCATTTACCCAGTCAGGTGAAAACGTGGGCGCTGAACGGGTAATTCATGCAACTATATTCATATTGTTGTTAGCGGGGCTGGCGGCTCTATGTATCTGGGCAGTCTCAAGCTATATCGCGTTTGGCGATAACATGATTTTGTTCATCGCTACACTGCCGCTTAGCTGGGGTATAATACTGCTTGCGATGTATTTGATTTTTAATAAACTGGGCTGGAAATGGTGGAACTAGCAGTGGAAAATAATATCAAAGAAATGTGGGCGATTATTTTGCCCGTACAATTTTAACTTTACCAAGAATTCGCCAGTACTCTATTTCTGTGCCGGGAGTCAACTTGTCTTTGAGTTCTTCTTCCTCAGGAAAAGGCGCATCGATATATTCGAAGGATTCTAAGTCCATAATTTGAACACCTGTGGGGTTAACTGCAAAAACTTGACCGGGCCGTTTGTCGATTATGGGAACTTCTGCGGATGCATCAACAGGTTTAACAAACTGACGTTTCTGGTTATCAAATACACCGATGGCAACGATTCTGGCTTTAGCCGAACCGTGTTTGCCGGGTTTGGATTTAGCTATGTCAACAATCCGGCAGGGTTCACCCTCAATCATCATATAGCCGCCGACGCGTAATTCTCCGACATCTACTGGTTTGCTCATATATAATCACCAATTTTCTAACAATGCATTCTCAATAACGCCATATATAGATTAAGGTATCTCGAAAGCACAGTTGACACATTTAACGCTAAATTTTTAAGTCCAGAAAAATTTTGACCCGACACAGCATTAAGCTTGAATTAGAGAGCACCCTTAAGACAAAAAGCTCACAAATAACACCATAACTGTTACTGCTCAGCCGGCGATGTTGGTTGATTTAGCAAAAAACGCTCTTATAACCGGCAACAACGGCTGACCGCGCTTAGGAAGGGTTATTGAATAATGTTAACAGTTATTGCGGTAATATCATGAACTATACATGGCACTAAATGTGTTCTGTGAAAGTTATTTAGTAACAATCCCTAACCAAATAACCAACAAACACAACATAACAAAACAAACATACTTTCCAACCAAACAGTATGATCTAACTAATTACCCGCCAAACAAACATGCATAGAGCACCGTAAGCGTTTTGTCAACAGATTATTTTGCAGGAAAAA
>Ga0123356_10004955_pt1 | contig 13650 bp, 15 predicted proteins | sample TergutEmb28metaG_2_FD_92546 | JGI IMG/M metagenome (GOLD analysis project Ga0123356, IMG submission 92546) | Embiratermes neotenicus P3 segment gut microbial communities from Petit-Saut dam, French Guiana - Emb289 P3 | ecosystem: Host-associated > Arthropoda: Insects > Digestive system > Gut ...
GCGCCGACGTGACACTCACCAGTCACGTCCCGTGCGGTCATGGCCAGGGGGCCGGACCCGACCATCCTCGCATGGGCCGCATGATCAGCAATCGGCCGTACACGAAGGATTCTGCATTATTCTTTCCACCCGCCGCATCAGTCCCTGGGCGTCGACCGGCGCTCGCACCTTCGCGTCATTATCGAAATACACGAACACATCGCGCACCCGTAGCCGCGCCTCGCCGCCGATGTGTTCTGCATGATCCGGATCTGCTCCCCTCGCCCATGCCACGACACGCTGCGCCCAGCCACCCAGCGCCACATCGTCATAGCCACTGGCGTACAATTGTTCCGAGCCATGCAGGCGGCAGTATACAAAGTCCGACGTGATATCCATCAGGCGTGGCCATTCAACCGAATCGGCACACACCAGCGCGACGTTATGCCGCCGCAGCAAATCGATGAACGCGTGATTCCGAAAACTCTCATGCCGGATCTCGAACGCGTGCCGCATCGGCCGTTCGGCGCCCGCGTTCAGCCAGGCCGGAGCCTTTAGCCGATTGTCGTGCTTTCGAGCGAGCCGTGCTGCTGCCACAGTATCGTGCGGCAGCAACTTCAGAAACGCGTCGATCTGATCCGCGTCAAAACGGAAATTCGGCGGAAGCTGCCACAATATTGGTCCGAGCTTCGGCCCGAGCCGCAGCAGTCCCGACGCAATGAAATTTGCCAGCGGTGTCTCTACGGCACGCAGCCTGCGAAGGTGCGTGATGTATCGCGGCCCCTTCACCGAAAAGAGAAAACCTTCCGGAACTTGCCGGGCCCAGGCAGCAAACACGTCCGGCCACAGCATACCGTAAAACGTGCCGTTGACCTCGATCGAGCGAAACTGATGCGCGGCGTATTCCAGCTCGCGTGTCTGCGGCAGCCCCTTGGGAAAGAACACGCCGCGCCAGGGCGGATACGTCCAGCCGGACACCCCGATGCGGACTTCCCCGGCAGGACGGTTCATTCCGGATAGGACGGCAGCGTAACGCTCTCCCAAGCGGAGAGTCGTTCAATCGCACGCCCCACGCGCAACACCATCGCCTCGTCGAACGGCCGGCCGGCGACCTGCACCGACAGCGGCAAACGGTTCGGTGCGAGGCCAATCGGGACGCTCATCGCCGGATGACCGGTCACGTTGAATGGAATGGTCTGCATCGGCGACGCCGTTGACAGCGCGTCCACCGGCGCGTCGAATCGCGGTGCCGTGTTCAAAGCGGATGCGGTCAGCAGAACATCATAACCCTCGAGCGCAGCATTCACTGCGTCGGTCAGCTCCCGACGAGCACGCAGCGCGTTGATATAATCGGCAGCCGAGATTGCCGCGCCTAGAATGAACCGCCCTGCGGTGATCTCGCCATAATCCAACAGCCGGTCTCGCACGTCCTTTTCATGGATCGCGAACGCTTCCGCCATCATGATCACGCGCCCAGAGGCTGCAAACAGGGCGTATTCTGGCAGCGCGATGTCTTCGACGATGGCACCCGCGGCGCGCAGTTGTGCTGTGGTGCGGTCGATTCCCGCCACGACTTCTGGCGTCGTCGCGCTCGCCGTGATGAAGAACGCGCGCGGGATACCGATGCGCAATCCGCTCACGCCGCGCTCCAGCCTTGCACGATAATCCGGTACAGGAACGTCGGCACTCGCCGCATCCTGTGGATCGTATCCGGCCAGCACTTGCAATGTGATGGCACAGTCCTCGACGCTGCGCGCCAATGGGCCGCAGTGATCCAGCGTCCAGGACAGAGGAAAGACGCCGCGTCGAGAGACGCGGCCGTAGGTCGGCTTGATACCCGCGAGACCGCACCACGCCGCGGGACCGCGGATCGAGCCACCAGTATCGGAGCCCATTGCCATCCGTACCATGCGCGCTGCAATCGCCGTCGCGGACCCGGACGACGAACCGCCGGTGACATGCTCAACGTTCCACGGGTTGCGTGACGGCGGGAATGGCAGATCGAAGCTCGGGCCGCCAATGGCGAACTCATGCGTCGCCAGCTTACCCAGCAGCACGGCGCCCGCTTCCACGAACTTCGCCGCCACAACGCTATCCTGCTCCGGCACATTGTCGATGCGCAGTTTCGAATGGCACGTCGTGCGGATGCCCGCCGTATCATAGATATCCTTCAATGCGTGCGGAATGCCGTGAAACGGCCCACGGTCGCGTCCCGCGCGGAGTTCGGCATCGGCACGCCGTGCATCGTCCAGGGCGCGTTCCTCGGTCACCAGCACGAACGCGTGCAGCGCACCATCGCGTACCGCAACGCGCGCGAGTGCGTCCCTCGCGAGTTGCTCCGCTGTCACCTGGCCAGCACGCAGCGCACGACCCATCTCGGCGATCGAAAGGTCCTGCGTGTCCATCATTTCGCCTCCAGCGGCGAGAGGCGAAACACGTTCGACGGTTCATTGGCCGCGCTGTAGCGCCCATGCAGCATCTCAAGCTGGCTGCGCAAGTCGGTATAGGAAGCGAGCGCTGCCGCTCGCCGCGCGTCAGGAACTCGGACGCCGGCACGCGCCATCAGGCAATCGAATTCGGCAGCCAGCGTGTCCGGCGGAGGAAGATCGGCCATGGTATTCTCCCCAACGTTGTTCAGTGCGTCTTGATCCAGTCGGCGATCCGCTGCACGACCTGCTTCTCGAGCCCCCAATAACCATGTGGTGACATCGCCTCACACGGACCACTCAGCGAGGCTGAACCAGAAACCGCAATCAACTCCATTGCCGGTGCGTTGTGCAATGAAGCCAACGCCGGTGCGGCCTGGTCGAACGGGCTCGTCGGGCAGCCATCATCGCGGTTGTGCACAATCAACGTCGGCACGCGCTGCGTCTGGAAGTGCGTTGCCCCCATGCCGTCAATCCACACCGACGACGTCAGCACAACGCCGGCAATCTGCGACGGCCCAAGCCGGACACCCAAATTCGCCGCCGAGATCGCCCCGTTGCTGGTGCCGACCAGCCAGACTGATGGCGCATCAGCGATCGCAACGGTGACACCCAGGGCTGCGAAGTCATCGGCTGCCCGGATCAAGAAATTCCTGCGCACCGCCGAAACGGCGCCCGAACCGCCAGGAAAAAGTACAGCGCTGGCAGCTGGATGGGCAGCGGGATGCAGGAAGATCGGCTGGTCCACCCCGGGTCGCCCGGACGGCAGATCGCGCTTCTCCGCCGCATGCGCCAGCATGGTTGCACCGAGCATCGCCAAGCCCATGCCGCCTGAATACCACGAGGGCCGGCGCAGAAGCGAGGTGGGACAAGTGCGACCCAGTCGGCTCCCGACGATATGCGACCAACGGTGATGACCTTATTTTAGGCGGAAATATTGCGATCTGCCCCTTCAGTCAGCAGTTTGCCGACAAACGTTGCTCTCCCGCTGTCACGACGATCTGACCATCCATGGCACGCCTGTTGCACTGCCCATCCCGTGCGCAGGGGCGGCCGCCCCAAGATCCCCCAACGAGACACGGAAGCAGGACAGAGGCTCATGGCATCACCAGACACCAACCTCTCACGCCGCGGGCTTGGCAAACTCGGTGCCGCCGCCGCGGCCGTCGCAGCACTCGGCGCAGTCGACGCTGTCAGTACGCCCGCCCGCACCCAGGCACCGGCCATCGTCGGCAAGGCGCCGATCAAGGTGGGCGTGCTGCACTCGCTCTCCGGCACCATGGCGATCAGTGAAAGCACGCTGAAGGATGTGATGCTGATGCTGATCGAGCATCAAAACAGTATGGGTGGCCTCATGGGGCGGACGATCGAGCCGGTGGTGGTCGATCCTGCCTCGAACTGGCCACTGTTCGCCGAGAAGGCGCGCCAGCTTCTTTCGGTGGATAAGGTCGCCGCTGTTTTCGGCTGCTGGACCTCGGTCTCCCGCAAGTCCGTCCTGCCGGTGTTTGAGGAACTCAACGGCATCCTGTTCTATCCGGTGCAGTACGAAGGACAGGAATGCAGCCGCAACATTTTCTACACCGGCGCGGCACCGAACCAGCAGGCCATCCCGGCGGTCGATTACCTGATGAGCGAAATCGGCGTAAAGCGCTGGGTGCTGGAGGGCACCGACTATGTCTATCCGCGCACCACAAACCAGATCCTGGAAGCCTATCTGCATTTGAAGGGGTTCGCGCCCGAGGACATTTTGATCAACTACACCCCGTTCGGCTTCTCGGACTGGCAGAATGAGGTGGCAAAGATCAAACAATTCGGCAATGCGGGCAAGAAGACCGCCGTCGTATCCACGATCAATGGCGACGCCAACGTGCCCTTCTATAAGGAGCTCGGGAACCAAGGCATCAAGGCGACCGACATCCCTGTTGTCGCGTTCAGCGTCGGCGAGCAAGAGCTAGCCGGCCTGGATACCAAACCGCTCGTTGGACATATGGCGGCGTGGAACTACTTCGAAAGCGTGCGTGCGCCGGAGAATAAGGCCTTCATTGCCGAGTGGCACAAGTTCACCAAGGACCCAAGGCGCGTCACCAACGACCCGATGGAAGCGCACTATATCGGATTCAACATGTGGTTGAAGGGCGTCAAGAAGGCCGGCACGATCGACGCCACCCCGGTCATTGATGCGCTGATCGGCGTGGCGGTGCCCAACCTCTCCGGTGACTATGCCGCGCTTATGCCCAACCACCACGTCACCAAGCCAGTACTAATCGGCGAGATCGAGCCGAACGGCCAGTTCAACATCGTCTCACGCACGCCGGGACTGGTGGTGGCACAGGAATGGTCGCCCTACATCGCAGCCACGAAAGACCTGATCGGCGATTGGCGCCCGCCGATGAGCTGTGGTGCCTTCAACGTGGACACCGGCAAGTGCACCGGTGGCGGCAAAAAGGTCTGAGCGCCTGATTGCCGTGACAGGGGCGGCCGTCTCCTCCCCGGCCGCCCCCTTCGCTTTCAGCAAGGCGCAGCGATGCGACGCATTTTCACGCTCTTGATCGTTGCTGCTCTGACCCTGATGCCGCCCGTGGCCCGGGCGGATGATGCAACGGCTGCGCTGGCAGCAATTGCTTCTGGTGATTACAACCAGATGAGCCAGGGCATTGCGGAGCTCGCAGCATCTGGCGACCGCCGTGCCATCGTTATCATTCAGGCGCTGAATAACAATACGTTGTTCACGAACGATGACAACGTGCTATTCATACAGACTGGGCACAATACATTCGTACGCGCTGCCACCGGCATTGCCGCGCCCGGTCTGACCGCCGATTTGCTCACTCAGGTGTTCGCCGACCTTCGAGCCCGTGCCGTCATCGACAAGGTGCTCGGCCGGTTGCAGTTGTTCTCACCCGTTGCGGCAACACGGCTTCACGCGGCTGAGGCGTTGTTCCGGTCGCACGACGCAGCGGCGCTGCCGACCATCGACAGAGCGCTCGCCGAGGAAACCGATGCGAACGTGCGGACTAGCCTGAAGCAGGCACAGGCCGCCGCTCTGCTTTTCAGCACCGCCGCCAGCATAAAGCAGCAGCTTGCCGCGGTGGCCACACTGCGGGCGCGGGGCGATCTGGACTCGCGCGCTCTTCTGGCGAGCCTGAACAATCAACCACCCGCCGTTGCTACTGCGACATACGCGGCGGTCGAAGCGATCGATCGCTCACTGCAGCTATGGGGCATCCTACAGAACGTCTACTACGGTGTCAGCCTTGGGTCGGTTCTGTTACTAGCTGCGGTAGGACTGGCGATAACCTTCGGTGTTATGGGCGTCATCAATATGGCGCACGGCGAAATGGTGATGCTGGGCGCTTATACGACCTACGTCGTGCAGCAGGTAATGAACCAGTTCGCACCATCGTGGTATCAGGCCAATCTGCTATTTGCCGTACCGCTGGCATTTCTGGTGTCCGGCTCGGTCGGCATCGCAATCGAGCGCAGCCTGATCCGCTGGCTCTACGGCCGACCGCTGGAGACATTGCTGGCAACCTGGGGAGTTTCGCTGATCCTGCAGCAGGCGGTCCGCACCATCTTCAACGCACAAAATAAAGACGTCGATACACCCACCTGGATGAGCGGCGATTTCCACCTGGCCGGGCTGACGATTACGCTGAACCGGCTCTACATCATAATCTTTGCCGCAGCTGTATTGGTCGCGCTCATGGCGGCGCTACGGTATACCTCACTGGGACTGCGGATGCGCGCTGTGACCCAGAACAGATTGATGGCCGCTGCCATGGGGATCCGCACGCCCTGGATCGATGCGCTGACCTTCGGACTGGGATCAGGTGTAGCGGGAATAGCCGGGGTCGCGCTCAGTCAGATCGACAACGTCTCGCCAAACCTTGGCCAGAACTACATCATCGACAGCTTCCTCGTGGTGGTGTTTGGCGGTGTCGGCAACTTGTGGGGTACCACAGTCGGCGCGTTGACGCTGGGCGTCATCAACAAGTTCCTTGAGCCCGTCGCTGGTGCCGTCCTCGGCAAAATCGTCGTGCTGGTCCTTGTAATCTTGTTCATTCAGCGCCGCCCGCGCGGCATGTTCCCACTCAAAGGCCGGGCCGCCGAAGCATGAAACCCGATCGCACTGCCCTAATAACCATGGGGCTGGTGCTCGGCGTTGCCTTGCTGCTGGCCGTGCTGAACCTGGCAACGCCGGTGACCTCCGCGTTGCATGTGCAAGCCTATGTTGTATCTCTGGCCGGCAAGTACCTGTGCTACGCGATGCTGGCACTGGCGGTGGACCTGGTGTGGGGGTTCGCAGGCATCTTGACGCTCGGGCATGCGGCTTTCTTTGCGCTCGGCGGCTATGCCATGGGCATGTACCTAATGCGCGAGATCGGCGCGCGCGGTGTTTATGGCAACCCCAACCTTCCGGACTTCATGGTGTTCCTGGGTTGGCACACATTGCCCTGGTACTGGTACGGCTTCGATTGGTTCTGGTTCGCTGCCGTAATGGTGCTGTTGGTGCCCGGACTCCTGGCGCTGGTGTTCGGCTATCTGGCATTCCGTTCGCGAGTCACGGGCGTGTACCTGTCGATTATCACTCAGGCGCTTACGTATGCGCTGATGCTAGCATTCTTCCGCAACGACATGGGCTTCGGCGGCAACAATGGTATGACCGATTTCAAGGACCTGCTGGGATTCCCGCTGCATACGGACGCAACACGCTGCGGTCTTCTGGTCGCCACGGCGACCGTCCTGTGTGCGCAGTACATGGTCGCGCGCTACGTCATGTCGTCCCGATTCGGCAAGGTGCTGGTCGCGGTACGCGACGCGGAACCGCGCACGCGGTTCCTTGGTTATCGACCGGAAATCTACAAGCTTGTCGTCTGGGTTCTCTCCGCAATGATGGCTGGTATTGGCGGCGCATTGTACGTGCCACAGGTTGGCATCATCAATCCAAGCGAATTCGCGCCGGGCAATTCGATCGAGTCGGTGATCTGGGTCGCTGTCGGCGGACGCGGCACGCTGACCGGCGCCATCCTGGGCGCGGTACTGGTCAATCTGTGCAAGACGTGGTTCACAAGTGCGCTGCCCGAATTATGGTTATTCGCGCTTGGTGCCCTCTTCATTTTCATCACCTTGTTCTTGCCGAGCGGACTGATGGGCTTGTTCGTGCCACGCATGCGCGCGGCCCCGGCGGAGGAACTCCCCACGCAGGCCACTTCCGGTGCGCGTGAGGTCACCGGATGACCACCGCTGATACTCTTCTGTACCTGGATGGCGTGAGCGTCAGCTTCGACGGCTTCCGTGCACTGAACCAACTGTCGCTGGTACTGCTAAGAGGCGAGATGCGCGCCGTAATCGGCCCCAACGGGGCCGGCAAGACCACGATGATGGACGTGATCACCGGCAAGACCCGCCCAGACTCGGGACGAGTGATCTTCGGCGAGGATACCGATCTGACGCACCTCGATGAACCGGCGATTGCAGCACTTGGCATCGGACGCAAGTTCCAGAAGCCGACCGTGTTCGAGCCGCACACCGTCTGGGATAATCTGTTACTGGCGCTGGCGGGCAATCGCAGTCCTCGGTTTAGCCTCTGGGCACGCGAGACGCGCGAAGAACGCGAGCGCATCGAGCAGATTCTTATCACAACGCGTCTCTCCGATTACCGCAAGCATCGTGCCGCCGGCCTGTCCCATGGACAGAAGCAGTGGCTGGAGATTGGTATGTTGCTGGCGCAGGATCCGCAACTGTTGCTGGTTGACGAACCGGTCGCCGGCATGACCGATGCCGAAACTGCGCAGACTGCGGCACTGCTGCGGGAGATCAATCAGACGCGCACGGTGGTGGTGGTGGAACATGACATGGCGTTCGTGCGCGCACTGGCGGTGAAGGTGACGGTGCTGCATGAAGGATCGGTGCTGTCGGAAGGCTCTATTGACCACGTCAGCGCAGACCCGCGGGTGGTTGAAGTGTACCTCGGCCGATGATTGGAACGCGCAACCACCACCTCCCCGCGCGGGCGTGGGGCACCAAACGGACCAATGTCGCGGGGCGGGGTGCTCCGGTATGAGGCTCGAAGTCGAAAACGTCGACCTCCGCTACGGTGCGGCGATCGCACTGCGCCAGGTGTCCTTGACGGCGGAGACCGGCGCAGTGACGTGCTTGCTTGGCCGCAACGGCGTCGGCAAGACCTCGCTGCTGCGCGCAATCGTCGGCGCGCATCCGATCACGCGTGGCGCCATCCGCTGGAACGGCGAGGACATCACACAACTACCCACGTACGAACGCGCACGCCGCGGCATCGCCTGGGTGCCGCAGGGCCGCGATATATTTCCGCTGCTCAGCGTGCGGGAAAACCTCGAAACCGGCTTTGCGGTTCTACCGCGTGGCGAACGCCGCGTGCCGGACGAAGTGTTCGACTTATTCCCCGCTCTGAAAACAATGCTACGCCGGCGCGGCGGTGACCTTTCGGGCGGACAGCAGCAACAGCTTGCCATAGCCCGCGCGCTGGTGACGCGACCAAAGCTGCTGGTGCTGGACGAACCGACCGAGGGCATCCAGCCCAGCATCATCAAGGACATCGGCCGGGTGATCACGCTGTTGCGTTCGCAGGGTGAGATGGCCATCCTGCTGGTGGAACAATACTACGATTTCGCTCACGAGCTCGCCCAGACGATCGTCGTGATGGATCGAGGTGAGATCGTGTTGTCCGCGCCACGAGAGGAGCTCAACGAGGCCGATGTACGACACCGCCTCTCGGTCTGAGGCCGGCACGCTGCAACGCGCGAACGGGGAATTGCATGTGTCGTTCCGCCGGCGCGGTGACGCAACCGTGCTGGACGATCTCCGACAGGTCGGTTGTTTGAAGGCACGTTTTCCATGCGTCGAGCCGACCGCGTGGACGACAGCGGTGACGCTCAACACATCCGGTGGCGTCGCCAGCGGAGACCGGCTGCGTGCGGCATTCGAGATAGCCAACGGTGCACAGGCGACGATCGCGGCCCAGGCGGCGGAACGATTCTATCGTGCTTTGCCAGGATCCGAACCGGCCGACGTCCGCACCAGGGTCATCGTCGAGAATGGCGCTGCCGCCGAGTGGCTTCCGCAGGAAACGCTGCTGTTCGATCGGTGCGCGGTGAACCGCCGGCTGGACGTCGAACTCGCAGCCGACGCCTCGTTCCTCGGTGTGGAAGCGCTGGTGTTTGGCCGCGCCGCGATGGGGGAGCGCTTGGAGCAGGCGCGGCTACGCGATCTAGTCCGGATCCGCCGTTGCGGCCGGCTGGTGCTGCGCGACACGATTCGCCTGGATGGCGCGGTCGATGCCATCCTTCAGCGCCCCGCCATCGCCAACGGTGCGCAGGCGGTTGCGACCGTGGTGCATGTCGCGCCGGATGCCGAAGCGCATCTCGATGCCGTGCGCGCAGTGTTGCCGCGCGAGGCTGGGGCAAGCGCCTGGAATGGCTTGCTGCTGGCTCGTATTCTGGCCCCAACCGGCGACGCACTGCGGCGCGCGTTGATTGCAGTGCTGGGGATCATCCGCGGATTGCGCCCTTTACCGCGCGTATGGAGTTGCTGAGGCATGAACCTGAGCCCCCGCGAGAAAGACAAGCTGCTGATCAGCATGGCCGCGATGGTTGCGCGCCGTCGGCTGCAGCGCGGCGTGAAGCTGAACCATCCAGAAGCCGTGGCGATGATTACCGACTTCGTGGTGGAGGGCGCGCGTGACGGGCGCAGTGTCGCCGATCTGATGCAGGACGGAGGGAAAGTACTCACTCGTGATCAGGTGATGGAAGGGGTAGCGGAGATGATCCGCGACGTTCAGGTGGAAGCGACGTTCCCTGATGGCACTAAGCTGGTCACCGTACACGAGCCGATTCGATGAATCGTTCGAGCGACACCGCTTCGCCCTGGCTTACGCTATGCCTGCCGGCACCGCTGCGAGCGTTGCCAGCATCCTGCCGCGAGCGCGCATCGTCTGGAAAATCATCCGCTGTTTGAATAAGGGACACACATACGCCAACCCGATACAAGGAGCATCATGATTCCAGGCGAAGTCTTCCCTGCGACAGGCGACATCGAGCTCAACGCTGGCCTGCCCCGAACGGTGCTGATCGTGGCGAACACCGGCGACCGGCCGATCCAGGTCGGCAGCCATTACCATTTTGCTGAGACCAATCCTGCGCTTTCTTTCGACCGCGCAGCCGCGCGTGGACAACGCCTCGACATCGCCGCCGGAACCGCCGTACGGTTCGAACCTGGCCAAACCCGCGAAGTGACACTGGTGCCCTTCCGCGGAAACCGAATCGTGCAAGGTTTCCGGGCCACGGTCATGGGAGCACTCGACTGATGGCCCGTATCACCCGCCGCGCCTATGCGGACATGTTTGGTCCCACGCAAGGTGATCGCGTGCGTCTGGCCGACACCGACCTGATCGTCGAAGTCGAGCGCGATCTCACAACCTACGGCGATGAAGTGAAGTTCGGCGGTGGCAAGGTGATCCGCGACGGCATGGGTCAGTCACAGGCCTCGCAGGCGGAAGGTGCAGTCGACACCGTCATCACCAATGTGTTGATCATCGACCACTGGGGCATCGTGAAAGCCGATGTCGCCATTGCCAACGGCCGCATCGCCCGATGCGGCAAGGCGGGCAATCCCGACGTCCAGCCGAACGTTGATATCGTCATCGGACCCGGCACGGAGGTGATCGCTGGCGAGGGAAAGATCCTGACGGCAGGCGGTATCGACAGTCATATTCACTTCATCTGCCCGCAACAGGTGGAAGAGGCGATTGCGTGCGGCATCACCACGATGATCGGCGGCGGCACTGGTCCGGCAACCGGCACGGCGGCCACGACTTGCACGCCCGGACCATGGCACCTCGCGCGCATGTTGCAGGCGGCCGAAGGTCTGCCGGTCAATCTTGCATTTGCCGGCAAGGGCAATGCGTCGCATCCCGGCGCCTTGGAGGAGATGATCCGCGCGGGTGCATCATCGTTGAAGCTGCATGAGGACTGGGGCACCACACCCGCCGCGATTGACTGCGCGCTGTCGGTGGCAGACCGTTACGACATCCAGGTGATGATCCATACCGACACGTTGAATGAATCAGGATTTGTCGAAGACACTATCGCAGCATTCAAAGGCCGCACCATTCATGCCTTTCACACCGAAGGCGCCGGCGGCGGGCACGCGCCGGATATCATCAAGGTTGCCGGCCTGGCGAACGTGCTGCCCAGTTCAACGAACCCTACACGGCCCTACACGGTGAACACGCTGGACGAGCACCTGGACATGCTCATGGTCTGCCATCACCTCGACGGCCGTATTCCCGAGGACGTGGCCTTCGCTGAAAGCCGCATCCGCAAGGAGACGATTGCCGCCGAAGACATCCTGCACGACATCGGGGCATTATCCATGCTGTCATCCGACAGCCAAGCGATGGGCCGCGTCGGCGAGGTGATCATCCGGACCTGGCAGACTGCGCATAAGATGAAGATACAGCGGGGGTCATTGCCGGGTGACGGCGCCGCCGACAACAGCCGGGTGAAGCGCTACGTGGCTAAATACACGATCAATCCGGCAATCGCGCAGGGCATGGTTGACGAGATCGGCTCGATCGAGTCTGGCAAGCTGGCCGATCTTGTGCTGTGGTCGCCGGCCTTCTTCGGTGTAAAGCCCGACCTGGTGATTAAGGGCGGCAGCATCGTCTGGGCACCCATGGGCGATCCCAATGCCTCGATTCCGACGCCGCAGCCGGTGCACTACCGACCCATGTTCGGTGCGTTTGGCCGGGCCATCACTGAAAGCTGCATTACCTTTGTCTCCGCCGCAGCGATCGATGGAGGGATCGGAAAAGCACTTGGCCTGCATCGCCGCGTGCTGGGGGTGAAGAACGTGCGCGGAGGCATCGGCAAGAAATCGATGGTTCACAACCATGCGATGCCACACATTGAAGTCGATCCGGAAACCTACGAAGTCCGCGCCGACGGCGTATTGCTGACCTGCGATCCCGCGCCGTGCCTGCCCATGGCACAACGCTATTTTCTGTTCTGATGCGCACCGAACGCGTCCTTCCCGCTGGCACCTGGGAGTCCGTACGAGAAGTCGATTACGTCTTGCTTGACCACGACGACCGCCACCGCCGTCGGATCGTGCTTCACGGCGCCCGTGGGACCGAAGTACAGCTGGATCTGCCACAAGCCGTACATCTGCGCGACGGAGACGGCCTCGTCCTGCCAAATGGCACCATCGTGCGTGTCCGCGCCAAACCAGAGAAACTACTGGAAATTTTCGCGCACCAGAGTAGCGAACTGATGCAAATTGCCTGGCATCTCGGCAATCGCCATCTTCCTGTTCAGGTGCTCAGCGATCGCCTGCGCATCCGTGCCGACGATGTCATCAAACAGATGGTCGAAGGGCTGGGTGGCCATGTTGAATCGTTGGAAGCGCCGTTCGATCCCGAACCCGGCGCCTATGCGGGTAGCCATCATCATGATCACTGACGCGTCGCTGCTCCGACTGCTTGCCTGGCTTTCTCCCGCCTTCCCCACCGGCGCGTTCGCGTGTTCGCATGGTTTGGAATGGGCCGTGGACGCTGGCGACATCCGTGACGCCAACACGCTGCGAGAATGGTTGACCGACGTTCTGGGGCATGGCGCGGGCCGCAGCGACGGCATCCTCCTGCGCCATGCACACGGTGCTGCCCGCGAGGCAACTACGCTCAGCGCGCTTGTCCAACTCGCAGCAGCCGTCACGCCTTCGCGCGAACGCCTCACCGAAACGCTTGCTCAGGGTACGGCTTTCTTGCGCGCCGCGCGCGCCTGGGGTCTCCCGATTCTGCCCGACGAATCACCCTACCCCGTCGCCGTCGGCGCTGTTGCTGGATGGCATGGCATTGACGAAGATGGGACGGTCGCCGCTTACCTTCAGGCTTTCGCATCAAACCTGATCTCGGCCGCAGTACGTCTCGTGCCGCTCGGCCAATCGGACGGCGTCCAGGTGCTCGCATCCCTCGAGCCCGTCATCCTCCGCATTGTCACCCAAACGAGCACCGCATCACTCGCAGACATCGGCAGCTGCGCGTTTCGCTCTGAGCTCGCGGCGATGCATCACGAAACACAGACCACACGGTTGTTCCGCTCATGAGCGCCACATCTGCGAATGGACCTTTGCGCATTGGCGTCGGCGGACCTGTGGGCAGCGGCAAGACCGCGCTTATGGATGCCTTGTGCAAGCATTGGCGCAGCCGTTA
>Ga0123356_10004956_pt1 | contig 13649 bp, 10 predicted proteins | sample TergutEmb28metaG_2_FD_92546 | JGI IMG/M metagenome (GOLD analysis project Ga0123356, IMG submission 92546) | Embiratermes neotenicus P3 segment gut microbial communities from Petit-Saut dam, French Guiana - Emb289 P3 | ecosystem: Host-associated > Arthropoda: Insects > Digestive system > Gut ...
GCCAAAGCACCATGCCGATCACGCCGATGACAGAGATGGCGCTGGAAATATAGGCGATGTCGAGGGTCGAATTGCCGAAGGTCTTGAGGATGAGAGGCTGCCAGAACACGACGCTGTAGACGCCGAAAATCTGGCCGAACGACGCGAGCGACAACAGCCAAACACGCGGATTTCGCAGCGCGCTCAAAAGGGTGTGACCGTTCACGGCTGTTCGCACCTGCCGGTCCGATGCCAGCGCCGCCTCGAGCGACTGGCGCTCTACCGGCGCAAGCCAAGACGCATCTGCCGGCTTCTCGACCAGCACGCGCAGGCACAGCACGCCAACAATCACGGCGGCGAGGCCCTCGATGAGGAACAGCCACCGCCAGCCGTCAAGGCCGGCGATGCCGTCCATCTTCAGCAAATGGCCCGAGACCAAAGGGCCTACGATAGACGACACCGAGGCCGATGCCATGAAGATGCCAATGGCGCGGCCCCGCCAGGCGGATGGAAACCACAGCGTCAAAAAGTAGAGCACGCCGGGGAAAAATCCCGCCTCCGCCACGCCGAGAAGAAATCGCACCGCCAGAAATTCCCATTGGCCGCGAATAAAGGCGGTACAGACGGTCACGAGACCCCAGCTGATGGCGATGCGGGCGATCCAGCGCCGGGGCCCGACCCTGACCAGAACGATGTTGCTGGGGAGCTCGAAAAAGAAGTAGCCGATGAAAAAGATCCCGGCACCGGTGCCGAACGCTGTCGCCGACAGGCCCAGCGCCCTGTTCATCGTGAGCGCTGCCATGCCGACGTTGACGCGATCGAGGAAAGCCGTGAAATAGCAGAGGCCGAGAAACGGCAAAAGTCGCCACGCAACCTTGCGGAAAACCGCGGCAGACGGGTCGGGATCCGTCATGCGCTAGGCCCACCCGAAGTGGGAGGACGTCGCAGTGCCGGGCACGTCGATAGAGCCCGTCGTCGCGGTGCTGAGGGTCGCCGGGGCGGGGGCCACGAATTGCCGTTCCCGCGCAACGCCTAAGCTCCTCCGGTCGGGGGGCGGGGTTGCCCTGGCGATTGCGGCTGCACTCCTCGGCACGTTGCGGGGGCCAGTGAATGCCATTTCTCGTTTTTCCCGGGCTCGCTTCGAGATCGGCAATCAGGATATTCTGGTGAGACAAATAATCCAGGGAGGAAATGGCAATGCAGATGCGTGCAATCCTGGCCATCCCGATGCTGCTGCTGTGCTTTGCCGCGTTGTCCGCTGCGGCCGACGACAGTGTGTCGTCGCGCCCGTTGCAAGGCTATTCGCGGTCGACCACGCTGCGCGATCTTTGCGACGATTGCCGTGCCGAAAAATTCGCGCAGTGCGGAAACCAGATCGAGGGACCGACATTCGACGAGCAGGGCAATCTCTATATCGTCAGCATCGCTGACGGCGATATCAAGAAAATCACGCCCGACGGAAAGTGCTCTAAGTTCACCAATACCGGTGGCGAGCCGCAAGGCCTGAAATTTCACAACGGAAGGCTCTATGGTGTCGATCGCAAACGCGGTGTGTTCACCATCGACCTCCAGACCGGCGAGGTGAAGGATTACATGCGCTACTTCTACGGTCAGAATTTTTCCGGTCCGAACGATCTGATCATCGACGAGCACGGCGGCATATTTTTCACCGACGCCTGGGGTACCAGCGTTCTCAACCCGCGTGGCGGCGTCTATTACATTTCGCCCGAGCCGGAGAAAAAGATTACGCGGCTTTTCGATAGTCTGGCGTTCCCCAATGGCATCGCGCTATCGCCTGACAACAAGATTCTTTATATCGACGATTTCAACGCGAACCGGGTGATCGCCGTGCCGCTTGCCGGGCCCGGCACTCCCAATATCGGCTTCGCCCATGTGTTGGCCTATTTGAGCGGCGGCTTCGGTCCCGACAGCATGGCGGTCGATGCCAACGGAAACATTTACTCCGCCCACTTCCTGGCGCGCGAAATTGTCGTTCTCGACCCGCTCGGTTTCATCATCGGCCCGATCACGCTGCCGCGCGAAGCCGGATTGTTCACGAGCAATGTCGCGTTCCATCGCGGCTATCTCTACATAACCGAGGGCCAGAAGAACGTGGTATGGCGCGTCAAAATGAACGTTGAGGGCGCGAAGCTGAATTGAGGGGCGCGAGCCGTGGTTTCTTCTACCGCGGCAGCCGGGTTTCGTGTCGGCTGCGCCGCGAGGAGACCAGACGGACGCGCCAATCGAGGGCGAGTGATTGGGGGGTGGCGGAAACCGATGGATGTCCCGCCGCGCGGTCGCGACGTGAACGAGCTGCGACCATCACCCCCTTTGGCCAGTTTACAGGGAGGAGCCTGATGGCAAACGACTTTGGATCGGCGTACCGCAGCGGGCACACGATGGGTGCTCAGCTGGGCCGCGGTGAGGTATCCGCCGTTGAGCTCGTCGACCAGGCGATCGCACGGATCGAAAAGCTCGATGGTTCAATCAACGCCGTCGTCGTGCGGGATTTCGACCGCGCCCGTGATACGGCCAGGGAAGCCGACCGGCGCCGCGCCCGAGGTGACAGGGCGCCATTGCTCGGCGTGCCGATGACGGTGAAAGAGTCTTACAACGTCGCTGGGTTGCCGACGACATGGGGCTTTCCTGAATTCAAGGACAACCGGGCCCGGGACGATGCTGCGACGGTTGCCCGCCTGAAGGCGGCGGGTGCCATCATTGTCGGCAAGACCAATGTTCCGGTCGCGCTGGCGGATTGGCAAAGCTTCAACCCCATCTATGGCGTCACGCGCAATCCCTGGAATCTCGACTATTCGCCCGGCGGGTCGTCGGGCGGGAGTGCCGCGTCCTTGGCCGCCGGGTATGTCCCCCTCGAGATCGGCTCGGACATTGGCGGCTCCGTGCGCGTGCCATCCCATTTCTGCGGTGTCTTTGGCCACAAGGCGACCTACGGGCTGATACCGGTTCGCGGACAGAGCTTGCCCGGAACGACGCGCGCCCCCGATCTCAGTGTGTGCGGTCCGATGGCGCGTACTGCCGCCGATCTGGACCTGGCCCTCGGCATCCTCGCCGGACCGGAACAAGAAATGGCGAACGGTTATCGGCTCGCCCTGGCGGAGCCACGGCACGCCGATTTGGCGGACTATCGCGTGCTCGTTCTCAACGCGCATCCTCTCGTACCGACGCGGCGGGAGGTTGTGGACGCGGTGTCGCGTTTTGCTTCGAATCTCGAGAAGGCAGGCGTCAAGGTGGCGCGCTCGAGTGATTTGGTTCCCGATCTTGCGCACGCGGGACGCGTCTATGTCCAGCTGCTCGGCGCCGAGACCGCCAATCGTATGCCGCCGCAGCAGCGCCGCACCATCGAAGACGCCGCGGCAAAATTGTCTCCCGATGACGACAGTCTCCATGCAATTCGACTACGCAATATCAATCTCAGTCATAGCGACTGGGTGGTGCTCGATGAGCAGCGTGTGCGCATCAAGGCGCAATGGCGCACATTGTTCGAGACGTTCGACGTGGTGATCGGACCGCCGCTGTCGACGGCGGCGTTTCCCCATGATTTGGATCGAGACCAGAACGCCAAGCGGGTCAACATCGACGGCAAAGAGATCACCTATGTCGATCAGCTCGTGTGGCCTGGGGTCGCGACGCTGGCGGGTCTGCCGGCCACGGTCGCGCCAATCGACCGTACCGACGATGGATTGCCTCTCGGAATCCACATCATGGGCGCACAATTCGACGACCGCACCACTATCGCCTTTGCCGGGCTCATCGAACGGGCGTTCGGTGGTTTCAAGCCGCCGCCCGAATTCGCCGGGAACACCTGATATCAGGGACGATGTTGAGGTTCTGTTTGGCAAGGACGAAGCCTGGCCAACGGCAATGCGCCCGCGTCGGAGGCGATGGTGCCTTCCCAGGGGCCGTGTCCTCACGCGCCATGGGAAAGAGCATGATGAGCGATGCTGCGGCTGCCGCAGGGCGTTCCCCAACGCTGACGACACTGTTGCCAAGGCGTTCACGAAAATGACGAACTCGAGGCGGAGCGATCCGCCAGTTCGCCAGGATCGAGCGTGAACAGTTCCTGGGGATGAGACACGCCGCGCAGCGCATATCGTCCCACCGACACGAGGCGTCGTCCGATGTCGCCCACCCCGGCAAATGATGCAGACACCAGAACGGGCTGATCCACCGATCGACACATGGCCGCGATGCGGCTTGCCTCGTTCACTGCAGGACCAATGACGGTAAAATCGAGCCTCTCGCGGCTCCCGACATTGCCGTAAAAGACTTCGCCGACGTGCAGGCCGATGTACATGTCGGTAACCGGTTTGCCCTCGACCCTGCGTCTTCGATTCAGCTCGGCGACATTCCGGCGTGCGGCAATCGCGGACGACAGGGCATCCCTGCACGCTTGAGCGCGGTCTTGGGCCGGGAAAATGGCAAGGGTGCCGTCGCCGATAAGCTTCACAACATCACCACCGTGCTCCTGGATTGCTGAGACGATCGCATCGAAGTAGTCGTTGAGCAATGGAATGACCTGTTCCGGCGTGGTGTCGGATATACGCGTGAATCCGTGCAAATCGCTGAACCACACGGCGGCGGCGATTTGCTCCGCGATCCCTCGCACGATGCGGCCGCTCAATACGCGCTGGCTGGCACCCCGGCCGAGGTACGTCTCCATCAGTGTCCCCGTCATGCGGACAAGAGCAACGGATTTGATGGCGAGCGCGAGCGATGGCACGAGGCGCTGAAGCGCGGCGATCTCGTCGTCGCCGAAGCCCTCGGTTGCCGACGTAGCCCATGACGAATAGACACAGTCTAACTCGCCGATGACGCCTTCGGCGGCAAAGTGCGTGATGATCGCGCCGTAGTCGGTCATTCCTGTCGTCATCCACTCCGGCACGGATGACAGCTCCTCCTGTGTCGCGGTGTTGACGCGGATGCGGACAAAGGTGTCGCCTGTCTGTAGCATCCGGTAGAACAGGCTGTGCTGCCACCGCTCGACCATTTCGGCGTCTTGCGGAGTGAAGCCCGACGCCGCGAACGCTTCAGGATTGGTGCGCCCGTATTCAACCTGAGCGGTCTCGTTGGGGCCAAGGCCCCAGCGCACGAAACGGCCCTCGTTGACCGGATGAAGCGTATCGACGAACAAAGCTGCCCGCCTGATGGCAAGGCCTGCCGCAACGCAGCGCTCGCAAAACCCCGACAGAATGTCGGATTCGGATGTGCCCCCCAATCCGGCCTGGGTGAGCCACGCCAACAAATCGCTGAATAGCTCTTTATTCATGAGGTCATTATATGATGTTCCCGAGCGTGATGCGATGTACGGCAAGTCGAATCGGACCGAGGGACCAGGACGACAAATATTGAGGCATCTCGCTGTGACGGGTTGCCGCGTCCGAAATGTGGCAGGGCGGTGCGGTTATTCCCGGTTTGCGGATCCATGCCCGGTTTCGATGGTTGCTCCGGCTGACGGCACCCAAGCCGTGAGGCGTGGCCGAGAGAGTGAACGAAGCGGCAACCGGATGGTGCGCGATCACACCGGGACAGGAGCGACATCGGGACGTGCCAGGGGTGCACCAACTTTGAGCCGGTCGCCCCACATCCTTCGACCTGGCTTCGATCGAACGCCAGCGCTTAATCCCTACGACGACGAATCTCCAGGCTGCGGCGAGTTGAGACGCCGCCAATATTCCGCCGAGGTGGCCGCCGGTCTCTATCGAATGGTGAACGGCAGCGCCCGCATAAGAGGATCGGAACCGGAACGCATCGCCATCCGTTGCGCATCCGCGCTCAGGGCTCCAATGAGATGTAACGGGACGACAAAGAAGCCAGCCGCGGGACCAAAATAGGGAGCACGGCGATCGGGAAAATGGGCCAGCGCTTCGCCCGAACGGACACGAGCTATCGTGCGGCAATTCCAAACATGTCGGCGCACCCTTTCATTCGCCGTGGCCGCCGCGACCTGCTGCGCCAGTATCGCTTGAGAAATAGAAAGTGCTTTCCCCGGTGTGTGTAGATGACCTGGCCGTCCCGCAATACATCAAAACCGTTGCCGACCCCCGGCACGTTCATCGCATGTGCGAGTTTGATAGCTTCGTCGTCGTGGAGGCAGATTTCTTCGCACGATTTGAGCAGGGTTTCCTGGTCGTCGACGAAATTGAAGGTGTACTCCGGCATTCCACACGGGCCCATTTCCAAAGAAGGCTAAAATTTGCCGCCTGCCGTGTAATGTCATCCCTTCCGGTTGGTGAAATTTCGATAATGTATCCCGCATCGATCCCCGTCGCCGCGCAAGCCGACAAGCTAGTGCCGACACCCGATTCCAGGAGTTGATCGCCCGGATTTTCATGGCGCTGCAAACCGAAGCCCGGCACAGCAAAAAGGTGGACAAGCGGTTCGAACCGTCCCAATAGGAAGCTTGGAAGTGATTGGCGGGTTCGCCCGCAATGCTCCGGCACGCAATCGAGGCGGAAGGGAGGCATCGGTGTCGCAAACAGTTGCTGATGTTCTGGTCGCCGCGCTCCAACAGATCGGGGTCAAACAGATTTTCGGAATGATCGGCGACTCCCTGAATTCTCTGGCGGACGCCGTGCGCCGCAGCGATATTGAATGGGTCGGCGTTCGCCACGAAGAAGGGGCGGCGCTGGCGGCAGCCGGCCAGGCAAAGCTCACGGGCCGGCTGGGAGTGTGTGCCGGAACCACCGGGCCTGGCAGTACCCAATTGGTCGCCGGATTATACGAAGCAAGCAGGGATCATGCGCCGGTTCTGGCACTCTCCGGCGACATGGCCCGCAAGCTCCGAGGCACAGACTACATCCAGACGACCAAACCGGATCTGCTCTTTCGCGATGTATCGCTTTACACGGAAACGATCGTTTCACCCGAGCAGGCACCAAGCGTCATTCATCAGGCTATCGCCGCTGCCTATAGCGGGAGGGGTGTGGCACATTTGACGCTGCCGCAAGACGTGATCGGAGCGAAGGCGGCCGGCGAAATGTCGAGCATCGCGACGCTTCGCCCGCGCCCCGAGTTCATGGCCAGTACCGAGGAAGTAGCCACCATCGCTGCCCATATCGATCAGGCCGTCAATGTGGTGATCATGTGCGGCGGAGGCTGCCGTGGTGCCGCTGACGTGCTGCAAACGCTTTCCGATCGCCTCAAAGCGCCGCTCATTCATTCGGTGAAGGGCAAGGATATCCTGGCGTACAACGACCCTCGGTGGATGGGCGGGATCGGTATGATAGGTACCAAGGCGGTGTACCACGCCGTGATGCACTGCGATCTGTTGCTCATGGTCGGCACGGACTATCCCTACACCGAATTTTTGCCGCACGACGGGAGGGTGATTCAAATCGACGAGCGGCCGGAGGTGCTGGGAAGGCGCGCACCGACCGCGTTCGGAGTCGCAGGGTCGGTCCGTCCCACGGTGGAGCTGCTGATCGACCGGGTTGCGCCGAAGAGCGACACCCGTTTTTTCGATCGTGTCACCGAAGAGCGGCATAGATGGGATGAGATGTTGGATAAGCAGGCCGACCTCGAACGCAGCCGGGATCTCATCCATCCACAGGCGGTAGCCCGTGTGGTGAGCGATCTTGCGCAACCCGACGCCGTGTTCGTGCTCGATACCGGTCTCAACACCCTGTGGTCGGGCAATTGGATCCGGCAAACCGGATTGCAGCGGATCATCGGCTCTTTCAACAATGCCGCGGTCGGTACCGCGCTCGGCCAGGCTAACGGCATACAGGCTGTCGATCGGTCTCGGCAGGTGGTCGCGCTCTGCGGCGATGGCGGCTTCAATATGCTCATGTGCGAGTTCCTGACCGCTGTCCATCACAGATTGCCGGTCAAGGTCGTTGTGTATAACAACTCGGCGTTCGGCCTGATCACGCTGGAAGCGGAGAGCATCGGGTTGCCGCCTTTCCGAAAAGGGATCGAATTTCCCAATCCGGATTTTGCCGCGTTGGCCCGCGCTTGCGGCGGACGTGGTTTCAGCGTCAGGGCGCCAGGGGGACTGGTTCATGCTATCGGTGAGGCGTTCGCGAGCGAGGGGCCGGCGATTGTCGATGCCGTGGTTGCGCCGGACGAATTGCCGAACGTGCCTCACATCGCGCTCGAGACGATCGGCAATCTCGCGCTGGCGAAGATCAGGGAAGTCTTGCAGCGGTCACGCGCTGGTAGAGGAGGTGTCGGTGCGGCCGTCGTCCGGCGTCAATCCGCAGCCGGCCTCACTGTCGCTTCGACCAATGTGGTCCCCCGCAGCAATTGCACAGGAACCCCGGTGTTCGCCCGGTCGCCCGTAAGCAGACGATGCAGATCGTCGACACCCGACAACGGGTGGCCCGCGAACTCGAGGAGAACGTCCCCGTTTTGCAGCAGGGCCCGGGCGGCGGGTCCATCCGGCACGATCTCCGTTATCATAACCGCCCCCGCGCCGGCACGCCGTAAGGCGTGAACGGTCCGACGGTCGAGTTGGATCGTTTGGCCGGCAATCCCGAGGGCACTCCGTCGCACCCGCCCGTCATGCATGAGCTGCTGCGCCACATTGCTGGCAGTATCGATGCCGATGGCAAAGCAGATGTTCTGTGCGCCCCCCGCCATCGCTGTGTTGATGCCGACAACCTGGCCGCACCCGTCTGCCAGAGGTCCGCCGGAATTCCCCGGGTTGAGAGCGGCGTCGGTTTGGATGACGCTCTCGATGAGACGACCGGACGGGGCCCTCAAGCTCCGCCCGAGCGCGCTGACGATCCCGGCGGTCACCGTCGCGTGATACCCGAGAGGGTTGCCGACAGCGATGACCAGCTGTCCGACGCGCAGCTCGGCGGAACGTCCGAAAGTGGCATGTTCCAAATCGCTGCCCGGGATGCGAAGCACGGCAAGATCGGATTCGGGATCGTCGCCCACAATCGTGGCCTCGACGGCGCGGCCGTCCGTGAGCGATACGGAAATTCTGGCCCCATTTCGAATGACATGGCTGTTAGTAAGAACGTAGCCGTCAGGCGTGTAGACGACGCCCGACCCCAAACCCAGGGGTCGCCCATCCTTTCGTATCGCTCTGACGCCGACCACGGCCGGCCCGATTCGCCGGAAGGCCCGCGAGACCAGATCGGAATAGGGGTCAAACAGCTCAAGCTGCGTATCGGGAAGCATACGAAGAGAAATGCGTTCGACAACGGCGTCGTCCAACCCGGCCCTATGGCCGGGCATCACCCGGCCATCCGGCTGATAGGTTCGGGCGCTGGAACAGGCCACATTACATCCCCATTTTGATGATCCGGAGTCAGCCAATGGCCACTCAATCCGATATTCTCGTACAGATCTCGAACGCGCTCGCCGGGCGGACCCTTGCGGCCGGCGGCGACGTCGCGGCGATACGGATCGCCGGCAGAAGGCACCAAACAGCCACAGTCTGGCGGTCTGATCTCCTCGTTGCCTCCGAGCAGTCGCTTCCGAAAGGGGACACATTCGACGCGGTGCTGGCGGGCGGCGTTGCCGCAACGGCGCGGCTCATTGGCCGCGATCCAGGCACCAACGTCGCGCTTTTACGGCTGGCGCAACCTGCACCCTCCGGCGTCAGCGGCAACGGCACGATCCAAGCGGGAGCGCTGGCGCTCGCCTTCGGGGCGGATGGCAGCGGCGGTGTCACTGCCCGTCTCGGACTGGTGAATTTCGTCGGCCCGCAATGGCATAGCCGCGGCGGAGGAAAGATCGCCGCGCGCATCTTGCTGGACATCCGCCTTTCGCCCTGGGAAGAGGGCGGACCGGTGTTCGATGCGGGGGGTGGCAGGATCGGCATCTCTGCCGCGGGGCCGCGAGGGCTGGTCTTGGCGATCCCTGCGGAAACGATCGAATCGGTGGTCTCCGTCCTCTTGCAGCACGGTCGCGTCGCACGCGGCTGGCTCGGTGCCGCCTTCCGACCCGTCGCTGTTCCCGACGCGTTGCAGAGGCAAACCGGACAGGCCGCTGGCCTCATCGTCCTGTCCGTGGCCGCAAGCGGACCGGCAGCCAAAGCCGGGATCATTCCGGGTGACATCCTTCTGACCGTCGATAAGACGCCGGCGATGCATGTGCGCCAGGTGATCCCCCGCCTTGACGCCGACAGCGTTGGAAAGACGGTGGATCTCGAGATTCTGCGAGGCGGGGCATTCGTCACGATCGCGGCCGTTATCGAAGCGAGGCCTGCGACGTGAGGGCGATCCCGTCGGTGTTGGCCCCGGCCGGGCCGCTCCGCGTTTTCGTCGCCGATGAAGATTCGTCTCGGCGCGCCGCGTTATGGGAGATCGTCGTGGAAGCCGGGCATGAGCCTGTGATGTCCAAAGGCGAGGCGGACGTCGTTTTTTCCGCCACGACGGGGTCGCATTCGCGGTACCAGATCGCGACGACCGGGGGCGGCGACGGCGAGCCTCCAGGCCTCCTTGATCTCGATGCGCGCGCCGATCAAATCGACGCGGCATTGCGAGCAGTTGCAGCAGGTCTGGTGGTGCGGATGCCACAGGCGACAGAGACCGGATTTCGCGCGCTCGACGAAGTCGGTACCGAAGGGCTCATGACACCGCGCGAACTGGAGATCTTGAATGCGATCGCCGAAGGACTCACCAACAAGGTCATCGCGCGGCAGCTCGAGATCTCGCTTCATACAGTAAAGTTCCACATCGAATCGATCTTCAGAAAGCTTGGCGTGAACACACGGACGGCAGCAATCGCGAAGGCATCGCGCTTGTATCGATCGCAAACTCTGGAGCTCTGAGGGAGGGCTTTGCGAAGACGCTCGGCTCGTGGAATGGGTGTCGGGCAATCGCCAATATGACCGGCGGCGGGCGCGATCACGAAAACGAGGGGAAATCATGGCTGAAGACCAAGGCCTTGCGCCAGACAGCACGGCGGTGCGAGTCGCATTGTGGCGGGCCATGCACGTCCAGGTCGACCCGCCGCCGCATGTGCTCGAAGACGAGATTGGCCTCAGACTGGTGGCTCCCGAGGACGCCTGGCGTCGCCGCCCGGATATGGACCCCTATGCCACGCGGCAGTTCCGAGCAGCCATCATAGCCCGTGCCCGATTCATCGAGGATTTGGTCGAAGAACGACGGGCCGCCAACACCATCAGCCAGTACGTCATTTTAGGAGCAGGTCTCGATACTTTTGCCCAACGCAACCCGGAGATCGCCTCTCGCCTGCGTATCTACGAGGTCGATCAGCCGGGTCCCCAGGCCTGGAAGCGACGGCGCCTGATCGAACTCGGGTTCGGTATCCCGAAATGGTTACGCTTTGTTCCGGTCGACTTCGAGGGGGGCGACGCTTGGTGGCAACGGTTGGCACGCGCCGGCTTCAATGCCGACCAGCCTGCGATCGTGGCCTCGACCGGTGTCAGCATGTATCTCACCAAGGACGCGATCCTGGCCACGCTGCGCCAGGTCGCGGCGCTTGCCCCACGAACGCAGCTTGCCCTGTCGTTTCTACTGCCGCTTCAGTGGGCAGATCCGGAGGTACGCCCAGGGCTTCAGCAAGCGGAGCAGGGGGCGCGGGCAAGCGGGACTCCGTTTGTCAGCTTCTTCACGCCGGGCGAGATGCTGGCACTGGCCGGCGAAGCCGGCTTCAGAAAAGTCGAGCACGTTTCCGCAGCCATTCTAACGGAGCGCTACTTCGCGGGCCGAACAGACGGGCTTCGTCCCCCCAATAATGCCGAGGAGCTGCTGGTGGCGACGACATAAACGGAAAACCAGCCGGAAGGTCCGAGCCCGCTCAACGCGCATCAAGGCGGCACCGACGAGCGGGAGAGGCGTCTTTCGACGTCACATCGACCTCGCAAATGACCCTGGCGGAAGTCGACGACATGAACACTTCTGGTTGCAAATCGGCCCCGGGATGCAGCCTTGCGTTAACCTTGGCTCAGACGCTTCTATTTGCGAAGAAACACGTCATCGTAGAGATAGGGATTCGCACCGACCTTACTGCGATGATCTGACATTATCTCGGTTATCTCGGAGATCGGTCGCCAATCCAGCGCGCTGTGCTGATCACCAGGGCTGATGGCGCCCTCGGCAAAGCTCTCCTCAGCGACATCGATGAGCAGCCCAATGTCACCACCCGCGCGCTCGAGCAAATAGGGCGTGTATTCGAAGCAGATGAAATCTGCATCGGCAATAACCTTTCGCCCTCCAGCAAAGATTCGCGCTTCCGCGCCTTGTGTATCGATCTTGATCGCCAGCGGTCGCGGAAGCGGGCCATCATCGAGCAAATCGTCGAGCCGCATGGCGCGCACTTTGATGACCGGGCGGGAACCCTCATCGAAGAGCCCATTCGTGGAAGAATGGTGCACGCGGTTGTCCCCTTGGTTCAACGAGTCCACTTCCAAATCGACGGTCCCCGAATAATCGAGCACGGCTGCATCAATCAGTCGCACCCTCGCGTCCGGACAGTTTGCCGCCACATTGCGGGACAGATAACCGAAATTGGCCGGTTCCGGTTCGAACGACGTGACTGACATTCCCGGAAAGCGCGCGACAGGTATCGTCGTCAGGCCAATGTTGGCGCCGAGATCGATGTAAGTGCCGGGTCCGCGATGGGTGAAGAACTCGAGCAGCAGATCGGTCACATCCTTGGCCCACAGTTCGCCTCGGGCATAGGCGGCAAGGATGCGCGCGTCCGCGATTGATCCTTCGATGACGCCGTACTGGCCTTCGATCGTGATATCACGAACGCGAAAGACATTTCCAAGGGCCTGGAACACCTCGTAGCTGCAGCTGTCCTCCGCCAGACGGGCCAATACCTGACGGCGCGTCGTTTCCGACGCGTTGCGCGCCAATTCGAAAAGTGTGTTACGAGCAAGATTTCGAAGCATTCGACCTTATACGCGGCTAAGACCTTTGCTATCTACCCCGTTACCGCGGTTTTTTCGCAGTGACAAATCAGTGGCTGTCGGCGGGCTGTGTCTCGTGGTCAGTTCGAAGATCGAGCCCAACCGAGCCCGTATCCGAGGTCGGATACGCGACGGGAAGCATTCCGGTGCCCAATCGTTAGGCATTGCCGGGACGGCTACTTCACCTCGACGAAACGGCCTGCGGCGAGTCGGCCAATGCCGACACTGCGCTCGTCCTTGCCGCGGTGATCGTTGGCGGCGTAGGAAATGAAGCCGCCAATCACAGGCATGTTCTCCGTATTCTCCAGCGCTGACCGAATGCCCTCGCGTGTCCCGTCGGACTGTTCAATGGCGCGTGCCGCCACCATGGCGGTGTCCCAGCCCGCAGTGTTGAGATTGGTGGCAGGGTGGCCGATGGCGTCGCTCAGCTCTTTGTAGAGCTCTGCGGCGCGGCCGGTGGCGCTCGCCGCCATTCCGCCGCGCTCGACCGGCGAATACACCCCTTCGGCTTTCTCGATGCCGCCGATACCCTTGTAGAAGTTGACATTGAAGGCTGACGAATGGAGGGCGACGGGCATGGTCAGATGCAGTTGCTTCATCTGCTTGTAAACGGTCACCGACGGGCCGCCGATGATGCCGCAATAAAAGAAGTCGGGCCTGACGCTGCGGATATTCACCAACTGTGCGGTGAAGTTCGTGTCGGTGTTGTTGTATTTCTCGGCGGCAACGATTTCGATACCTGCCGCATCGGCATCCTGTTTGATCAGACCCGCCTCGCTCTGGCCCGCGGCGTCGCTGGGATTGAGGATGGCAA
>Ga0123356_10004957_pt1 | contig 13649 bp, 9 predicted proteins | sample TergutEmb28metaG_2_FD_92546 | JGI IMG/M metagenome (GOLD analysis project Ga0123356, IMG submission 92546) | Embiratermes neotenicus P3 segment gut microbial communities from Petit-Saut dam, French Guiana - Emb289 P3 | ecosystem: Host-associated > Arthropoda: Insects > Digestive system > Gut ...
TATTCTTTGCCTTCGATCTCCCGGATTTTTACTATCTCTCTTTTTGAAATATTATTTATTGCGTAGGTATCAACACGGGGATCGCAGTAAATGCCGATGCCGACTTCACTTGCGTGCCAGTCCTTCCCTGCTGCTGCTGCACGGATCGTATGTGATAAGACACCAAGCGGAAGGCAGTATGCTTCGATCTCGCCGGCAAGTGCCATTTTTGTTGCGGCAGGCATACTGCCGAAATGACCTGCTACGATCTCTTTGACTGCGCCGAGTTTTATATAACGGTCGGCATATCTGTTTTCGTCCCATATTCCGAACCCCGCAGCACAAAAAAGACGCAGTTGGCCCGGTGATCCGGTTTCAACATATCTTTCGTATAACGCATCATGCAGGGATTCCGGGTTTGACCACGCGAGAAACGAGTTGATGGCGATGCAATCTCCATCCCTTATCATGTTTACCGCGTCTCGTGCAGAGATGATTTTGAACATAACAGCTTACCCTCCACAGTTATGAATGAATGACTGATTTGCGGTTTTATTCTACCACTTTCTTTTTCGTAATACAATTATTTATACAGTTTTCGCTTTATTATCATTTTGTTAACTTAATGTTTGTTGTATATTATTCATTTTTGTAGTAAAATGTCGTGATATTGTTAAAAAATGGTGTTTAAAAGAGGAAAATAATGCTAAGAACACACATTTCCACTGAAATTGAAGATGTGCACCATATCGGAAAAGAAGTCACACTTTGCGGATGGGTCGATCGTTTTCGCGACCACGGCGGAGTGAAATTTCTCGATTTGCGCGATTATTACAGCATTATGCAAATCGTCCTTCATGATGATTCAATGCTTACCGGCGTAAATCGCGAGACAGTCATATCGATTACAGGGAAAGTGAGAGCAAGAAGCGAAGATAATGTAAACCCCAAACTGCCAACAGGAACCTTGGAGGTTTATGCCGATAAGCTTGAAATTTTAGGTCCGTGCAAAAATATGCTGCCATTTGAAATAAATGATTCCAGATCAACACGCGAGGATCTGCGCATGATGTTCCGCTATCTTGATCTGCGCAATCCCGTAATGCGAGATAACATAGTTCTGCGCTCCCAAATCATCAGCTATATCCGCGAGCAAATGGTTGCGCTCGGATTTCTGGAAGTACAAACCCCGATCCTGACAGCATCATCACCGGAAGGCGCACGCGACTATCTAGTCCCGAGCCGCAAACACAAAGGCAAGTTTTATGCACTGCCGCAAGCGCCGCAAATATTCAAGCAGCTCCTTATGGTATCCGGCATTGACCGATACTTCCAAATAGCCCCCTGCTTCCGCGACGAAGACGCCAGAGGCGACCGCTCCCCCGGCGAGTTTTATCAACTGGACTTTGAGATGGCATTTGCCGAGCAGGAAGACGTGCTTTCAGTCGCGGAAAAGGTCATGTACGAAACATTTACAAATTTTTCCGACAAAAAAGTCTCTCCACCACCGTTCAGGCGAATGACTTATGACGAAGCAATGCTCAAGTATGGCACCGACAAACCCGACTTGAGAAACCCGCTGATAATAAACGATCTTACCGAGTTCTTTTCAAGAGTAGAATTCCCGCTTTTTAAAGGGAAGCCTGTCCGCGGCATAGTCGCTGATTGTTCTGGCAGACCCCGGAGCTTTTTCGATAATTCACTTAAACACGCTATCAGTATAGGAATGAAAGGTTTGGGTTATCTGACTCTTGTAGATGGCGAGTTTAAAGGGCCGATCGAAAAGTTCCTCAGTGCAGAGCAAAAAACAGAACTGATCGAATCCCTTGGTATGAAAGACGGTGTTACACTTTTCTTTGTCTGCGACACCGCATCAGTTGTAGACGGTCTTGCAGGCGATATAAGGACATGGCTCGGCACATCGCTTGAGATAACAGACACTGAATCCTTCGAGTTTTGCTATATTACAGATTATCCGATGTTTGAATATAACCACGAAGCAAAACGTATAGATTTTACACACAATCCTTTTTCAATGCCAATAGGCGGACTTGAAGCTCTGGAAACCAAGGATCCGCTCGATGTCTACGCACATCAATACGATATTGTTTGCAATGGAATCGAACTTTCCTCGGGTGCAGTACGTAACCATTCACCCGAAATAATGAAAAAGGCGTTTGCAATAGCCGGTTATGACGAAAAAGAGCTTAAAAGGCGCTTCGGCGCGTTATATACAGCATTCCAGTACGGAGCACCGCCGCATGCCGGCATGGCACCGGGCATCGACCGGATCGTCATGCTAATAGCAGGCGAGGAAACCATACGCGATGTCATTGCGTTCCCGCTAAACAGCAACGCACAGGACTATTTACTCGGGGCTCCGGGTGAAGTAACGGAAATGCAACTGCGGGAAGCAAATATCCGGATTCGGTAAAGGTGGCAGGTTTTGAAGAAAGTAAGCTTGATAATTTTAGCTGTTATTATTTGTGCGTCTGTTTTCGGATGTACAGTCAAAGATAATACTATAGTTATCGGTACAATGGATTATACCGAACAGTATATTCTGGGGTATATGCTGTCACTGTATATCGAAGATAATACAAATATCAAAACTACAATAACTGTTGACTTAGCTTCGGACATGATTTTTGCTGCTGTCAGAGCAGGTGTTGTAGACACATATGTTGATTATACCGGTACGATTTACAGGTACTACTTTGCCCTATCCGAAACAGGGACTGCTGAGGAAATATTCGAAATCACATCTAATGTAGTAAGAGAAGATTTCGACTTACACATGTTTGATCCTCTCGGCTTTAATAATACCTACCAGTTGGCAGTCAGACGTGATACAGCCGCAGAGTTCAACCTTAGAACGATTTCCGACCTTGAGGGGGTCTCAGATGATTTTATTTTCGGAGGAAGCGGTGACCTCATCAGAAGGGGTGACGGTCTTCCCAACTTAAAACGTATATATAACATAAGTTTTAAAGAAGAGATTCCATTATTCGGCGTTGACCGCTATGATGCTATCTCCCGGGATGAGATCCAGGTTGTCGGGGCTTTTTCGACCGATGGTCATCTTGTAGCTCATGATCTGGTGATTTTAGAAGATGACAAAAACTTTTTCTCTCCCTATGAAGGGGTGATAATCATACGTGAAGAAACAATGGATAGGTTCCCGGAGTTGCAAAGGATCCTTGGAAAACTTTCGGGTTTGATCACAGATGAAGCAATGCGTGAGCTAAACTACAGGGTAGACATACTTGGTAATACACCGCTCGAGGTTGCAGAATATTTTCTAAAGAAAAATAACCTTATCCGGTAGCAAGGAGAAAAATGAGTACAACAGCAGTCACAAGTGATATTAATAATAAGAGCACGCAGAATAGAAACAAACTGGCTATTCGCTTCAGGAATATAAATATATTGCTGATCATTTTAATATTGATCGTAACTGTAATTGTATGTGCAATTTTGATTATTGATTTTACCGACACAGCGTCTCTGGATTACGTGCGTTTTTATACGGCAGAATCTGTTGAAATATTCAGCTCGCACCTGAACAGGGGATTGATCATGGTGCAGCATATATCGCAGTCAAGCGAGATAGTCGAATGGTTTGCCGATGAAGGAAATGAGGAAAAAAGAGCCATTGCTTTAAGTGAAATGATCCCATATGCCGAGATGCTACAAATCAGCAGGCTTCATTTCGCTGTTTCAGGTTCGCAAAATGAGTATTTCCTTGAACGCGGTGTAACAGTTGAAGAAATCAAACCGTTTGGTGTACTGGACTCCTCAAGCCCGTACGATCAGTGGTTTTTTAATGCGATCGGCTCCCTATTCGATTTTACATTGCGAGTTGATGCTTGTAAGGTAAATAACGATTATCGTTTATGGATAAGCCACCGTGTAGTTAAGGACGGTGTGACCGTCGGTGTTTTCAGTTCTGCAATGCGGATAGATGCTTTGTATTATGAACTGTTCGGTCATTATGATATAGATAGCGTCAAAGGTTATGTCATAGATCACAGAGGTATCATTCAAATCGACAGTACAGCACCTCAATTAGGTCATGTCAACGGCAATTACGTAAGAGAAGAAAATCATATACTGACAGTAAACTCATATGATGCTTTTGTTTCGGCTATCAACAGATATCAGAGGCATCCGGAGATATTCACAGGTCGTCAGGAGCCTGAAGTCATACGCCTTCCCGACGGAGCTTACCGTTACTTATCGATCGCACCGATACCAAACACCAACTGGCTGATGATAACATTTTTCAGCTCCGACGCTCTGTTTAATATCTCGAGGGTGATACCAACTCTGGGTGTAGTTATCCTGGCATTTCTTGTATTTGTTGTCCTAAACTCGATCCTGATAAGACGAATGCTTTTTAAACCGCTTAGCGAGCTTTCAAATAGTGTCTCAAAGTCGGACAGCAGTGATGTTGATATATACGGAGTCGATCGCGATGACGAAATAGGCGAACTGGCACGAACTACACAGGAGGTGTGGAACCGCCTTAACGACATGGCTTTAAGTCTCAAGGATTCTGCTGAAGAAGCAAAAGCAGCAAGCCTTTCCAAATCATCATTTTTAGCCCACATGAGCCACGAGATAAGAACACCTATGAACAGTATCGTCGGCTTCTCTGAGCTGGCTCTTGATAATGATTTGCCGCCAAAGGTCGAAGATTACTTAAAAAATATAATGAGCAACTCGGAATGGCTGCTGCAGATAATCAATAACATTTTGGATATAACAAAAATCGAGTCAGGCAAGATAGAACTGGAAAATATCCCGTTTGACCTTGGCGGTATGTTCAACTCATGCAGGACTATCATCCTCCCGAAAGCAATGGAAAAAGGTCTGACAATGTTCTTTTATGCCGAACCGTCAGTCGGCAAAAAAACATACGGTGACCCGACAAGACTCAGGCAGGTACTCGTCAACCTTCTCTCAAACGCTGTTAAATTCACTAATACCGGTATGATAAAAATGAGCTCGTTCGTTAAGGAAGTCAGTGAAGATAATGTGACAATGACCTTCGAGATCAAAGACAGCGGTATCGGTATAGCACCGGAGCAGATCGAAAAGATATTTGAACAATTTACACAGGCAGAGTCCGGCACAACACGTAAGTTCGGTGGCAGCGGTCTCGGCTTGACAATAACAAAAAATCTTGTCGAGCTGATGGGCGGAAAGCTTCATATAGAAAGTACACCCGGAGTCGGCAGCAAATTCAGCTTTGACCTTACTTTTGACACCATAGATGAAGAAAGTGCAAAGGAAATATCTGATAAGATAATATTCAATGAGCTGGAGAAACCGGAGTTTGAGGGAGAAGTTCTGCTGTGCGAAGATAATGTTATGAACCAGCAAGTCATATGTGAGCATCTGGCACGTGTCGGTCTTAAAACTGTTATAGCTCAAAACGGGCAGATAGGTGTTGATCTGATAAAGAACCGCATAAACGAAGGGCGGGAGCTGTTCGATCTGGTCTTTATGGATATGCATATGCCGGTCATGGACGGTCTTGAAGCCACTGCGATCATCAACCAACTCAACACAGGTATTCCGATAATCGCAATGACAGCAAACATTATGACCGAGGACAGAGACCTTTATCAAAAATGCGGTATGAGCGGTTTCGTCGGTAAGCCATTTACATCACAGGAGCTGTGGCGTTGCTTGATGGGATTCTTTAAACCCGTTAACTGGCAAAGCGAAGACGAGATCCAGCACAAACAGGCTGACGAGGAGCTTCAAAGAAAGCTTGTCCGCAGGTTTATTGAAACAAATAAGGATAAATTCCTCGAATTAACAGAAGCGTTGGATAATGATAATATAGAGCTTGCACACAGACTGGTGCATACATTAAAAAGTAATGCCGGTCAGCTTGGAAAGACTGTTTTACAGCGTGCAGCAGCAGTTGTAGAAAAGAACTTAAAGGGCGGAGAAAATCTTGCAACTCCGGAGCAGTTACTTAATCTAAAAACTGAACTGAGCGCAGTGCTGGTTGCGATCGCTCCGTTTGCCAACGAGCTGTTGGTATCAGATGCGGAAATCGAACAAATGGATCCCGCGTCAGCCCGTGAGCTTCTGGACGAACTGGAACCGTTATTACATGATAACGATTCCGATTGCATAACATATATCGATAAACTAAGAGGAATAAAAGGAAGCGAAGAACTTATCCGTCTGATAGATAACTTCGACTTCGGTCTGGCATTAGGTTCTCTCGAAAAACTGAGGCAAGGTTTATCGTAAGGAGCTGAATATCTTAGAGGATCTGGCAAAAGTTTTATTTGAATATATGCGAGCTGTTTTTTATGATCCTGCGAAGGCTTTCCTGGACATAGAAAAGCTACCTGAGGATTTTAGAGAGTTCGGTGAAAGTCTCAGGTTTTTTGCTTTTTGTATTATGGAATCAAGGCAGCTTGCACAGGATTTGTCTGTCGGTAACTTTACCGGTGAAGCTATATCACGCAACAATGAATTGGCTGCACCGTTAAAGTCATTGAATGCGTCACTAAGACATTTGACCTGGCAGGCACAGCAGATCGCCCGGGGAGATTACAAGCAACGTGTAGCTTTTATGGGTGAGTTTTCAAGTGCCTTTAATACAATGGTAGAACAGTTGGCCGAGCGGCAGCAAAAGCTTGAAGATAATATATCCGAGATCCAAATACAACGTGAAGCCGCCGAGGATGCTAACAGGAGTAAGTCAGCATTTTTAGCGAATATGAGCCATGAGATCAGGACACCAATGAACAGTATCATAGGGTTTTCCGAACTCGCACTCGAAGATGAAATGCCGCTTAAGACAAGGCAGTATATTTCAAACATATCTGAGAATGCAATATGGTTGCTTAATATCATCAACGAAGTATTAGACAATGCTAAAATCGAATCCGGTAATTTGACCCTTGAGTATATCCCTTTTAATTTGCATGATGTGATCTCTCAATGCCGGTCGGCTTTACTGCCAAAGATTGCTAAAAAGGATATTTTACTGGATTGCGATTTTGAACCTTTTACAGAAAAAATGCTTGCAGGTGACCCTGTCAAGCTTCGACAGGCATTTATGAACCTTCTCTCTAATGCCGTAAAATTTACAACCAGCGGAACAGTTAAGCTCCAAACTACTGTTGTAAGCTTTGATGATGAACATGCTGTTATAAACTTTGACGTTACAGATAGCGGTATCGGTATGAGTCCGGAGCAGCTCGAAAGTATTTTTGAGCCTTATAAACAAGCTGATAAGCATATCACACGTAAGTTCGGCGGCACAGGGCTTGGGGTGCCGATAACAAAAAGTATTGTTGAGTTGATGGGTGGTAAATTGGATGTCGAAAGCACTATCGATGTCGGCAGTCGTTTCAGTTTTTGTTTGACTTTTGATTTGGTTGATGATCCCGGCGATAACCAAAGGGCAGAATTTCAAGAAAAACCTTATTTCAGCGGTACGATCTTAGTTTGTGAAGATAATGAAATGAACCAGCAGGTTATCTGCGATCACTTAAAACGTGTGGGTTTGGAGACTGTTGTAGCATGCAACGGAAAAGAAGCTTTAGATATTATCACCGAGCGAACACAAGATGCTGACGGTGTTATTGCGGATAAGCCGTTTGATTTGATATTCATGGATATTCACATGCCTGTGATGGACGGCTTGGAAGCTGCGACAAAGATCATTGATCTTGGTATAAAAACACCTATAGTTTCATTAACTGCAAACATCATATCTAATGACCTGGAATTATATAAGGCCAACGGAATGTCCGATTTCCTTGGTAAACCATTCACATCACAGGAATTATGGGGATGCCTGATCAAGTTTCTGCCGGTCGTGAGCTATTCTGAGATAAATCAGCAGCAACAGGAAATAGAGGAAGATAAAGCACTAACTCAATTACGTATACATTTCGTGAAAAACAATAAAGATACTTTATCAAAAATAAAACTTGCCATAAACTCCGGCGATATTAAAACAGCTCATAGGATGGCGCACACATTAAAGAGTAATGCAGGACAAATCGGGGAGCATCGTCTTCAGAAAGCGTCTTTTGCTTTAGAAGAAACACTCGGTGACGGTAAAAATCCTGTTTCCGAAGCTTATCTGGAGCTTCTTGAAACAGAATTAAATTCAACATTAGAAAAATTGGCACCGTTCACGGGTGAGGAAGAGAATAAAAAAAGTATTGGATCTGTCGACGCTGCAGAAGCTCTTGAGATAATAAACAAGTTGGAACCCATGCTGACCAAAAGAAATCCAAAATGTATAGATATGCTCGATGATATCCACAAAATACCCGGAGCGGAAGAGCTTGCTATGTACGTAGAGGATTTTGAGTTTGTACAAGCACTCGAGGAACTGACCAAAGTAAGAGAAGCAATCACTTCACATTTCTCTTGTGTTGACTAGCATTTTTTCTTGAAGCGATGCAACAATAAAGGAGGACAGTCGTCCTCCTTATCGATGTTTAAGTCGTGTTGTTTCTAATCAGATACGTATGGCAGCAGAGCGATTTGGCGTGCTCTTTTTATTGCTATCATCAGGCGTCTTTGGTGTTTTGCGCAGACACCTGTTGTCCTGCGGGGCAGGATTTTGCTGCGTTCTGATATGCACTTGCGTAGTTTTGTTACGTCTTTATAGTCGATATCCTGGACTTTATCGACGCAAAACTGGCATACTTTTCTGCGTTTGCTGCGGTTTTGCGACCTTGAATCTCTGTCCCGGTCTCTATCTCTATCTCTATCTCCTGACAAGATTTTTCATTCCTTTCTTTCGTCTTTGCAACGCAAAGACAATTTTTGATTGAAATCAGGCTGCTTTAAAACGGTAAATCTCCATCATCCATGTCAAGTGTTGTGAAATCTGAGCTTTCGACGGGGGTTGAATAACCTGCGCCGTAGTCCTCTCTGGGGTTTGAAATGCCGGCTGACGGGTCTCTTTCTCTTTTATCTCCCGTGAAGTAGACATTGCTTGCTCTGATTTCTGCACTTGTGCGTTTGTTGTTGTCTCTGTCTGTCCAGTCATTGAGTTCAAGTCTTCCTGCGACTGCTGCCATTTGACCTTTGACAAAATATTTGCTTACAAAGTCTGCCAGCTTGTCCCATGCAACGACTTTAAAAAAGTCGGTTTTTTTCTCACCATCGTCTTTTGACCCGAATGGTCTGTCAACAGCTATTGAAAATGATGTTACCGGTGTGCCTGATTGTGTTTCGCGTCTTTCGGGGTCGCGTGTGAGCCTGCCCATGATTACGATGTGGTTCATAATGTAGTTCTCCTTTAATCTTCATTAACAGTAATTAGCGAGCGCATTATACCGTCTGTTATTTTGAGAACTCGGTCAAGCTCTGCGGGGAAATCAGGGCCTGTTGTGAACTTGACGAGTACGTAATACCCTTCGGGCTTGTCGTTGATCAAATATGCAAGTTTCTTTTTTCCTATTTCATCAAGTTCATTCACCGTTCCGTTCGCTTCGATCAGAGACTTAAACTTCTCTACTGTCGCTGCGATCTGTTCTTCGCCGATGTCAAGGTCTATAATATACATCAGCTCATAATTAGCGGTTTGTTTTGCCATGCCGGTTACACCTCCTTCTGGTCTTCTCTCCTTTTGGAGAGTTTTTCGGCCCCCGGTCGCGCCGGGAGCAAGGAAAAGCTCATCTTCGAAGAGCCTGAAAATTGCGTCGCAATTTTCTTTATGGGTTTTGCTATGCAATTTTCTTTATGGGTTTTGCTATGCAATTCCTTTATGGGTTTTGTTATGCAATTGCTTGATAGCTTCGTCATTATACATGATTTCTTTTGTTTGTCAACAACAAAAAGTCCGACATTGCAGGGTTGCCGGACTTTCATTTTGTGAGTTTTATGTAGAAAACCGGGAGTGGGAATTTTAGGTTTTATCGATTTCTGTGTCCAAATGGTGATTACAATTGTGAAAAAATATTTTTTAGAAAATTACTGAACCGTGTTCGATCAGGAAGAAAATGAATGCTATTATTGTGATCCCGCCAATTACGAATATCGATACTTTGTATTTGTCACCTTTGCGTTTCATACGCATTTTGTTCAGTATAAATGCTATTGCACATGCGCCGAGGGATATAAGAAACAGAACATATGCTGTATATACGAGTGCGTAGTTCCATCTTTGTCTACCGAAGCCACCAACACCGAATTGTGCCTCAAAAAAGGTATTGATAAACATCATTTCTCTGTCGGGAGCGGCTGTTTCGAGAACGACCCATACAGCGATCATTACCGCCCAGGCACCAAGGCTCAGGATCGTTGCCATTCTGCTTACAAGATCTTTTTTCTTCCTGCGGTCTTTACTTTCTTCTTTATCTCTTTTGTTCAGAAGCTCTGTGATCTGATCGTAGCTCAATCCTTCATCAGCCATTATCAATACCTCCTTCTTAGTTAAATCACATGTCTGTTTATTTTCTCTGTTTTAAGTGCTCAGTTGCTTAATATTTTTTCAACCAGTTCCAGTTCGTCAAGTGTGTTTACACCTATGATATCGTCGCCGAGATTGCGTTTTAATATACCTATCTTTGCTCCGTGACTTTTTAGTATTGCAGGAACGTCGGTTAAATAATACTCGCCTTGTGTGTTTTCGTTTTTTAGCTCTTTAAATGCATTAAGCATCATCGGTGTATTAAATACGTATACTCCTGTGTTTAATTCTTTTATTTTAAGCTGTTGCGGTGTGCAGTCTTTTTGTTCGACTACATGTAAAAACTCGCCGTTTTCATCACGCTGGATTCTGCCGAATGCCATTTTAAGTGTTGATTCTCCTGTAAGGATCGTGCAGTCATTGCTTTCGTTAAAATGTGTTTGAAGTAACTGCTCATAAACTTCGCGTTTTATTGCCGGCATATCGCCGTAGCAGACCAGCAGTGCTCCTTTGTGATCTTTGAGTTCTTCGCTTGCTGCCATGACTGCGTGGCCTGTGCCTAACTGCTCGGTTTGTATTGCAAATGGATAATCTTTGAAATAGTCTGTCACGCTTTCTTTTTTGTAGCCGACAACAAGGATTATATCTTTTTTGTCGATAAACGACAATGCATTCAAAACGTGCCATAATAGTGGCTTGCCGCAGGCTTCTCTCATTACTTTTGGTGCATCGATCTCGTCTGTATGCAGTCTTGTCCCTTTGCCTGCTGCTAATACAACTGCTTTTATTTTCTCCGGGGATTTCATCGTGACTTTTTTCCTTTCGTACTTCTCCCTGATTATTTTATACTTGTATTTTACTACATTTTATGTACTATTGCAATAAGAGGTGAAGCAAATGGTGTTCCGTCGTTACATTGATGTTGAGTCGTTTAAAGACGATGTTCTTGATATCCTGCTTGAAGATGAAGTGCGAAACAACCTGCAGATAAGTATTGTGCTTAACAGTTCGAAGTACAATTCCGATAATTGGCTGCTTTCAACGGTGAAGGATGAGCAGGGAGTGATCGTTTTGATCGCGATATGCACGCTGCCGTTTCATTTGCTGTTATATGAGCCTGTTTATAAAAAGGAAGCACAACCACTCCCCTCGCAGGATTGGTCCCTCTGCTTTCCCCTCTGCTTTCTTGCTGCTGAGTTGAAGCGTATCGGGTTTGGTTTGACCGGTGTTTATGCCCAAGCGGAGATTGCCCGGCGGTTTGCTGATGTTTATTGTGGTGTTGGGAACAGTACGTTAATAAGGTCGTTGAAGATCATGAGGCTTGATAAACTCTCAGACTATGATCGGGCATCGGGGTTTTATCGGATGCTGACAGAGAAAGATCTTTCTTTTGTGCCGTCATGGGAGCACGCTTTTTGCATCGATTGTGATATACCTTTATATACATACGTTGAAAATTATGAGCGGGTCAAATCAAGACTTGATAAAAATATCCATTTTATATGGGAAGACGGAGTACCGGTTGCTCAGGCTGTTCATGGTCGCGATACGCCCGGTGGTGCTGTGATCAGTTGGGTTTATACGCCTCCTGAGTATCGCAATAAAGGTTATGCTGCTTCTGTTGTTGCGGAGGTGTCCCGGTCAGCTTTGTATAACGGAAAAAAGTTCTGCTGTTTGTTTGCCGATGCGGCTAACCCGGCGTCATGTGCTGTATATCACAAGCTTGGTTATTATGATGTTTGTTCATTTGAAGAAATTAAATTTGACACAGAGAAGTGATTAGCGTAAAATGCAATTCAGGTAATTGTGAATAAACTATGAATAGAGGAAAAAGCGATAGAGACTTTAGAAAACATAAAAACTCATTACCGTACTGATGAGAAAATCAAGACATCGACTAAGTGGTATTTTGCTCTTGGTGACATCTTCTCTGGCGGTTTTTTCAATATTGTTAATTTCTTCTACAGCATTTTCCTTACAGATGTGGTCGGCATCAGTCCATATTGGGCAGGCATCGTTTTTTTGATCGGCAATTTTCTGGATGCTGTGACAGATCCTGCGATGGGAGTCATTTCCGATAATACACGCACAAAATACGGACGGCGCCGACCGTATATTATTCTGGGTGCGCCGCTTGTGTTTCTTGCTTTTGTTATGATGTGGTTCCCTCTTGCCAGCGGTACCGAGATCTCAAAGGTTATTTTCTATATCTTTGCATTTGTTTTGATGAATACTGTTACTACAATCGTTCAAGTACCTTTTTTATCAATGGCTGCTGAGCTTACGACCGATTACAATGAACGTACTTCACTGACAAATGTAAGGATGATCGTTTCCGTGACCTCGTCGATCATGTGTGCGGTCGTGCCGATGCTGATAGTTGGTGCTTATCAGGAAGTCCGTACCGGCTATATTGTAATGAGTATTGTGTTCGGGTTGTTCTTTACACTTCCGTTGATTTTAGTATTTCTCAAGGTAAAGGAGCGCAAGCAGTTTTCGAAAGGCAGAAAAGGCACGCTCCGCGATATGTTCAGCCCGATGCGATTACGTGTTTTCCGCCGTTTTATGTATATTTATCTAGGTATTATTATTGCGATGGACGTCATTGCAATGATTTTTGCGTATTATATGACCTACAGTCTGGAGCGTCCGGGTGAGATCAGTTTTGTTCTGGGTACGCTGCTTGTTTCTCAGGTGGCTTGTATTCCGCTGGCTTCGTGGTTCGCGAAAAGAACGAGTAAGATAGCCTCGATAATTGTGGGTAACTTCGGCTGGGCATTGTGCGCAGGTGCCAGTTTTCTGCTGCATCCTGACAGTCCGGGATATCAAATATATCTCCTGGCAGGTGTTCTTGGAGCTTTTATCGGGTTTTCGCTTGTCGGGTATAACTCAATATTCGGTGATGTGACCGAAGTTGGAGAGTATCATCTGGGATATCGCGCAGAGGGTAGTTTTTACGGTATCCAGCAGTTTATCCGTAAGTGTTGTGCTGCGGTTGCAAACTGGTTTGCGTTGTTTCTTCTTGGTCTTGTTGGTTTCATAACTCCTGTAGAAGTCGTTGAAAACGGAATCTCGCAACTTGTAGCACAAACTCAGACTCCGGTTGTTTTATTTACGATAAATGGTATTTTAGGTATCGTTTCTGTGATCTTCCTGATCCCGTCAACTATAAATGCTTTTTGCTGGAAGCTGACAAAAGAAAAGCATGCAAAATTGATCGCTTATCTTGACCGCAAGCGTGCCGGTCTTGAGATAA
>Ga0123356_10004959_pt1 | contig 13646 bp, 13 predicted proteins | sample TergutEmb28metaG_2_FD_92546 | JGI IMG/M metagenome (GOLD analysis project Ga0123356, IMG submission 92546) | Embiratermes neotenicus P3 segment gut microbial communities from Petit-Saut dam, French Guiana - Emb289 P3 | ecosystem: Host-associated > Arthropoda: Insects > Digestive system > Gut ...
CTGGGAATAGTATGCGATTTTAACGGCAGCGCACGCACAGTATCTATAGACAAGGATTTCTTTTCTGCTCTTGGTCTTGGTTTTAAGTGCATTAATGACAAACCCGGACAAATTGCTCACCGTATTGTACCGGAGGGAGAATCATTGGATCCGTGTGTTAGACTGCTGGAAGATGTGCACAGAGAGGATCCATCATTTGTACTGGGATATGTTCCCGATTGCGACGGCGACAGGGGCAATCTTGTTATTTATGACGATACGATTGGAAAGGCGCGCGCGCTTGAAGCGCAGGAAGTTTTTGCTCTTGCCTGCGTTGCAGAGTTGTCTCATCTAACATGGATATTTAATAACTCTCCTGGCGCGCTTCCTAAAGCCGCTATTGCGATTAATGATCCAACCTCTATGCGAATAGATAAAATAGCTGAATGTTTTGGCGTTGATGTTTTTCGCGCCGAAGTTGGAGAGGCTAATGTTGTTTCGCTTGCCCGCAAACTGCGTAATGAAGGTTACCTTGTGCGGATTCTTGGTGAAGGCTCTGCAGGTGGCAATATTACCCATCCATCTGCTGTTCGTGACCCAATTAATACGGTTCTTGCAATTGTTAAAATGCTTGCGGTACGAAGTATCGATGGCAAACCAGGTCTTTTTGAGATTTGGTGCAAAAAATCAAGGCAGACAGAAAAATATAAAAGCGATTTTTTAATTTCTGATATTATCGCAAGTCTGCCGTCTTTTGTGACCACTCCCGCATATAATAAAGATGCAGTTATGCGGATAAAAACGCAGGATCATGTTGTGTTAAAAGACCGTTATCAGGAAGTTTTTCTACGGGAGTGGGAGGAGCAGAAAGAACAGTTAAAAACACGTTTTGGCATTTATGGCTGGGAAGCAATTGCATATAACGGAATTACGGAGAAACGCGGTATAAAACGGTTTGGAGAAGCTGGCAAGGGAGGGTTAAAAATCCTTTTTTCTGATGCCAAAAGCAATGAAATTGCCTATATTTGGATGAGAGGGTCTGCTACAGAGCCTGTTTTCCGTATCATGGCTGACGTGGGCGCTGCCGAATGGCAGCGAGTAAAATCAACTTCCTTACACGCGCCGACCGAAGGGAGGCCTGTGGGAGCTGCCGAAGGGAAACCTACTGTAAATTCCGCTGCCGAGCGGTACTTGCTTGATTGGCAGCGATGTATGATAATGACGGCAGACGCTGGTTGATAATGTAAGGAGTTTAAAATGGGTATTCGCGGCGAATTGTTTTCACATAAGGTTTTATTACCTAACAGGACATATTTTTTTAATGTTAAAGAAAATAGAATGGGAGACCTATACCTCAATATAGTCGAAAGTAAAAATCGCGACAGCGGCGGATTTGACAGACAGTCGGTTATTTTATTCGCAGATGACTTGCAGGAATTTTTAAAAGGTTTTGAAGAATCTCTTAGAGTGCTGGAAAAAGCAGAGCGTGAAAAACGGCATGGCGGCAAGACAAAACGCGAAGACAAACCGCACGGTGATAAACCGGCACGGGACAGACCGCGCCCGGACAGACCTCAACGAGAGCGCAGTGGTCCGCGCAGCGACCGTCCGCGCAATGATCGCGGGGATAGACCCGATCGCGCAGAGAGAGGTCCCCGGAGCGAACGCAAAGAAGGTTTCGGCTCACCCCGCGGAGATCGTCCGCGCAGTGACCGTGGCGGAGATCGCATTCGCAGTGAACGCCCGCGTAGTGACCGTGGCGGTGATCGCCCTCGCAGTGATCGCCCTCGCAGTGATCGCCCGCGTAACGACCGTGGCGGTGATCGCTCTCGCAGTGATCGCGGAGAAAGAGGAAATAAAAGCGAATATAAACCTGGAATGAGGAACAAAAGAGTAGTAGTTAAAAAGAAAAATTAATTTATAAACCTATTTCACTTTAAAACTTAATCTCTGAATCGGCGAGGGGCCGTGTAACAATACTGCCTCGCGGTGTGCCTTGGTTGGGTAGCCTTTGTGCTTTTCGTAGCTGTATAACGGATACAATAGCGCCATCTCATCCATATAACTATCACGCGATGTTTTAGCAAGAATCGAGGCTGCCATTACTTCCGCTACTTTAGCGTCGGCTTTAACCATGGCTTCGCACTGAACACTAATCTGCGGCACATGAAGGCCGTCGATAATAGCGCAAATATTATCCGGCAGCGGAGTTCCTGTACCGGCAGCGTTTTTTAACATTTCTTCAAAGGCGCGTTTCATTGCTAAAAGGCTTGCCTGTAAAATGTTTATATCGTCAATTTCTGTATGAGATGCCCAGCCAATACCCCAGGTTAGCGATTTTTCACAAATAACGCGCCGCGCTTCCAATCGTCTGCTTTCAGTCAGTTTTTTTGAATCGTTAAGCAGATCCAACGGGAAGTTTTCGCCTAATATTACAGCGGCAGCGCAGACAGGACCTGCAAGCGGTCCGCGCCCTGCTTCATCAATTCCGCAGATCATCATTTCTCTGTTATCACATGCATTGCGTTTTTTAAACTGGGATCATGCGAATAATAATTTTCTTCAAGCTCTTTTTCTGTAAGTCCCATAAGCTCATGGCTCATGTAATGTATCCAGTAAGTATCATCATTAACGGATACATCATGTTTTCTGCACCAGTAATCCGGCTGAATGGGAAGCTGCACCTGTTTATCTGTAAAATATTTATAGTCGTGAACTGCAACCTTTAAATCTTTACGCGGAATTCCTTTATCAAGGATTATTTGCGCCAGATGGTTTATCGTCTTGCCGGAGTCAAAGATGTCGTCAATTAACAGAACCCTGTCTCCAACGCGTAAATAATCCGGTGAATATGTCCAGCCGTCAACTTTAACCTGATCCGCTTTTGCGACATCGGTGTAGGAGCGCGCTACTACAGCGGCATAATAAACAGGGCGTGCTCCCGTGTGTACTATTTTATAGTACTCGCTGATGATGTTTCCAAGATATGCGCCTCCGCGAAGTGACACATAAATTACGTCAGGAACGAATCCTTCGCTGTAGATACGGTGAGCCAGCTTGATTGCATTGTCACGCACCGCATCAAATTGTAAAAATTCCTTGTTCATATTAACCTACCTCCTTGGCAGGCGGAAGAAGCCAAAGAAACTTCCGCACAGGCCGCCTATTATATGCGCAAAATGAGAAATGTTTCCGGAATCAGAATTATAAAAAATCTGTACACCCATATATAATATTAATACGAGAATAAAAGTTAGTGGAATTTCACCGCGTGAAAAATTGGTAAATGATGATAAAAGGATCATCATAAAAACAATGCCGGAAGCGCCTAATAAATAACTGTTAAACAACAGAACGTTTAAAATCCCCGTGGCAAGCGCTGTAATTAACATCATTACAAGCAGCGGTCTTGAGCCGTAACTTTCTTCAAGCATGGGACCAATTAGCAGTATTAAAGTTAAATTGTTTATTAAGTGTTCCCAGTGAGCATGTCCCATAACATGGGTAAGAATTGTTACCCAGTTGTTAATATTTCCAACTTTAAATGTGTCTCTGCCAGGAACCATAAACCAATATTCAACCAGACCCGGCAGGATAGTTCGTGATAAAAGTAAAACAAAAGCGCAAAGCAGCGCAAATGATAAAACAGCCGGTGCGTTATATTTGATTCTCATATTGAAATCTCAATTTCGACAGGGCAGTGGTCAGACCCCAAAATTTCCGGTCTTATAATCGATGCTTTTACTTTGGGCAGGAAACCCTTATCTACGCAATGGTAATCGATTCTCCACCCGATATTTTTAACACGCGCCTGACCCATGTACGACCACCATGTGTAATGATTTGGCTCGCCGGGATGAAAGTGCCGGAAAGTATCAATATGACCTGCTGCCAGAAACGAATCCATCCACGCGCGTTCTTCGGGCAGGTAGCCTGCGCTGTTTTCGTTTTGCTTTGGACGCGCGATGTCTATCGGAGTGTGCGCAACATTATAATCGCCGCAGAGCAGAAAGTGCTTTCCCTTTTTTACAATTGAATTACAGAGTTTTAACATTGAATCATTAAATGCAAGTTTATAAGGCAGCCGTTTCCGCTCATCCTGCGAGTTTGGGAAATATGCGGCTATCAATGTAAATTCTTTGTACTCGGCAATCAGTACTCGTCCTTCATCGTCAAATTCTGGCTTGCCAAGATAACGCACATCCTGCGGCTGGGTTTTTGTATAAATTGCAACGCCGGAATAACCTTTCTTTTTTGCGCTTGCCCAGAAAGAAGTGTAGGTTGTTCCAACAGGGTTAATAAAAATGGGGGAGAGCTGTCCAGGTTCGGCTTTAGTCTCGTTAAGACATAATATATCGGGGTTTTCTGTTTTTAGCCATTCAAAGAAACCGCGTTTTTCTACCGCGCGGATGCCATTCACATTCCAGGAAATAATTCGCATAAAGTATTATAAATCCTAAATGACCTTTTTTTCAATCCATTTATTGCTTAGCCATCGCTTAGTAAATATTATCCCCCGGAAAAGGAAGTCTGCGCCCATTGCCAGGTAGACCGCTACAGGTCCCAGCCCAAGCGTAAATGCCATAAAAAAGGCAAGGCATACCCTTACAAGCCACATCGTGCACGCTGCCGTAATCATGATAAAACGGGCATCCCCTGCCGCTTTAAGCGCATTTGGAAGCACAAAAGACGGGCACCAGAATAATGTTGATGTAATACAGTGAACTCTTAAAAATAATACGCACATTTCATGCGCTTCTGCAGAAAGATTAAATATGCTTATTATCGGATTCATAAAAATAAAAATATTTATGTTTATAAAAAGATAAGTTAAATAAGAAAGAATCATTATTTTTTTTGTGTATCGTTTTGCTGCGAGGTAGTCTCTGGCTCCTATGCATTGTCCTACAATTATTAAAAGCCCCATGCCAAAACCGCTTCCCGGCATAAAAGCGATGGAATTGATTGTCGCGCCTACAGCGTTAGCCGCAATGGCAACAGTTCCGAATGCTGTAAATATTCTTGTGATAAGTATTTTGCCAATCTGGAACATGGACGCCTCAAGTCCGCTTGGGATACCGATATTAAGAATACGCTTAATCATGGCTCCTTCCAGTTTGATTTTTGTTAATCCTGATAAATTAATTATTCTTGTTTTATCTTTTATTAACAGATAAATTAATAAAACAGCGATAACTACGCGTCCGATAAATGTTGATATAGCGGCTCCTGCAACACCCCATTTAAAAACATAAATAAAGAGCGCATTACCGGCAATATTAAAAATGTTTAGTATTACAACCGCCCTCATTGGGACTTTTGAGTTTCCCATGCTGCGGAACATAGCGGCGGCGGCTGTGTATAATGCCAAAAACGGATAAGAAAGCGCAATAAAAAGAAAATATATATTTGCCGCCTGCATAACATCATCTGCAATGTTGCCGAAAATAGTCCGCAGCATTAAACCGCGGGTAAATATTGTAAAAATCATTAATGCAATAGAAATTATAAGGCTGATATAAACAAGCTGTTTTGCCGAACTGCTGGCATTATTTTCTTCTTTGCGTCCAAGGTACTGGCTTGCAACAACAGAGCCGCCTGTAGCAATCGCGTTAAATGCAGTAATTATTAAGAAGTTTATTGTTTCTACCAGGGAAATGCCGGATACTGCATGTTCGCCGACAGAACTTACCATTACCATGTCGACAATTCCAATTGTTACAACAAGAAGCTGTTCGATTATTAAAGGCCAGAATAAAGTAAAAAGCCGTTTGTTGTTCCAGTCTACAGGCGTAAGGGTTACCGGTGTATCAAGAGGAGAACTTCGTATTGCCGGTTCATTGCTTATTATTGTTTGCCCAGCGTGCCTGTTATCCAAAGATATTTCCCCTTTTTTCTATTAATAACATGTTAATGTCGCTAATGTACACAAAATATGTTATATTTACAAGTATGGCGTGTTTATTCGATTACATAACATGGAGAGGAGATTTATGTTTTTCCGATTCTCCTTTTAACCCTGTAGATAATATCATATTTTCCCAGCTTTCCTATCTTACTCTGGATGGGATTGTTCCCGGTCCGGAAGAAAAAAAGGGAATCAGTATTGCTTTAGCGGTAAGAATTTATAATGAGAAACTTAAGGATCCGGAATTTAAGCAGTCATCAATATTTAAGGAAGACAGCGATTTAATCAGAGCTTTGGGCGCTTCCAGGCGGTTTGGGAATTGCCAGCTCTTTGGTTATGTGAATCATGTTGATACAAACCGTGAAGTTCAATTTTCTGCTGTCTGCGTTTATACAAGCGATGGTCATTGCTTTGTTGCATACCGCGGAACGGATTCTTCCATTGTGGGGTGGAAAGAAGATTTTAACATGTGCTTTAAGGAAGTTATTCCTTCCCAGCTTGAAGCTGTTACTTATCTGGAAAAAATGGCGCCGAAAATAAAAGGGCATTTGCGTATTGGCGGACATTCAAAAGGAGGAAATCTTGCAATTTATGCATCTTCTCATTGCGGAAAAAAAATAACAAGACGTATAACAAATATTTACTGCAACGATGCGCCTGGTTTTCACGAAAAAGTTCTTTCTGGCGAAGGATACAAGGCAATTAAAGATAAAATATTATTTTTTGTTCCGCAGGCATCGATAATAGGAATGTTTTTGGAACATGGATCAAAATACACAGTAATAAAAAGCAGCGAAAGCGGCATAATGCAGCATAATCTTTATTCATGGGAAGTAACGTATTGCGATCTTGTAAGAGCTGAGAAATCTACAGCCGGCAGCCGCTTTATTAACAATACATTAAAGGAATGGCTGAAAAACATTGATAATGACAAACGCGAACAGTTTATAGATTCACTTTATTATATTCTTAATGCGGCAGATGTAAAAACAGTTACCGAGCTTGAAAACGCATGGTTTTCTACAGCGGGGCGCGTACTTAAAACGCTTGGAACCGTAGAAGAGTCAAAAAGAAAACTGATAAAGCAGACAATAAAAGAACTTTTTAATTCTGCAGGACGGAACATCGATACATTATTAAAAGAAAAATAACTTACATTAACGGCGCAAAGATTCGCAATATATCCGACACAATCCGCTGGAAGGCATTCTTGGCGCAGTCTTTCAGTGTCATCTCCTGCGATGAAGGCAGGGTGCGAAGGAAATCTTCTTTAATTGCGGCGATAGTTTCGCTTGCATAAATTAACACGCCGCATTCAAAGTGAAGATACAGGCTGCGGAAATCCAGATTGGTTGTGCCGACTGTCGCTATTCTGTCGTCGGAAACAAAAGTTTTTCCATGGTTAAAACCTGAAGTATACTCGTACACTTTTACACCTGCCAGAATGAGCCTTCTGTAATATGAACGCGATGTAATAGCTACAATTTTTTTATCCCAGCGGTGCGGCGTTATTATACGGACATCAACTCCGCTTTTTGCTGCGAGCGAAAGCGCCGAAAGAAGATTATCGTCTACAATAAGGTATGGGGTGTTAATATATAAATAATTTTTTGCCTGATTAATAATCTGTATGTATACATGTTCTCCTACATTTTCCTTATCGATAGGGCTGTCTGCGTAAGGCTGAACATATCCCCAGGCTTCAAAACCTTCGGCTACTCCTTTTTCTGTATGTTCAAGGATGTCTTCTTTCCACGGGAAAAATGCATCATACTCATCTTTTTCCTTAAATCCAAGATTCCACATCTGCAGAAAAATAAGAGTTAACGACCATGCGCCGTCACCTTCCAGCATTATCGCCGCATCTTTCCAGTGGCCAAAACGTTCTACTGCATTTATATACTCATCAGCCAGGTTAAGTCCGCCTGTAAATGCAACCTTGCCGTCTATTGATATTATTTTTCTGTGATCGCGGTTATTTTGCAAAGACGAAATAATCGGTCTGAAGCGGTTAAAAACATAAGCTTTAATTCCCTTGTGTGCAAGTTTTTTGTGGAAATCAGGCGGAAGAGTAAAAAAGCAGCCCATGTCATCATACATTATGCGGATATCAAGTCCTGCAGCAGCTTTTTTTTCCAGAATCTCCAGAATGGAATTGAGCATGATTCCTTCTTTCATAATAAAGAATTCCAGAAAAACATACTTCTGCGCTTTTTCCAGTTCTTCAAGCACCTTTTTAAAATATGATTCGCCGCAAGGAAAATATTCCTGCCTTGTATTGCCGTAAACGGGAAAACCTGCATATTCCTGTAGATAATGAGCCTGTGTTTTAAAATCAGGATATGTATCTGTTAATTCGTTAAGCCTGTTTCCGGGTAGATAAAAAGATTCGTGGCTTTTACTGATGTTTCCAAAAAGCGCTCTTCTCATTTTTTTTGGATTGGACCAGATATTAAGCATTATGTAAAGTATTCCGCCGAAAAACGGGAACACAAGTATTATAAAAATCCAGGTTAGCTTATAACCAGGTTTTTCATGTTTATTTATAATATAAATACTGACAATAATACTTATAACAGAAAGTATCCAGTATGAAAACTTTAAATATCTGCCTGTTCCTGCAATTAACAGGGAAATCAGCAGAATCTGGGCAAGTAAAGACAGAACGACCAGAATTCTTCTTCTAAAAATGAACTTAAATAAATTAATCATTTTTTTTCTTTGCATTATTATAATTCTATATAGTATTTACGGAATTCTCAAGAAAAAAAGCTACGTTCAGGCTGGCCAGGGACCTGCGCCGAAACGCAGGACTTTAATCTCGTCTGTACACATATCCAGTATTGTAGAAAAAATCCGCTCCCGTTCTTCGCCGCTGTCTAAAATCAGATCCAAACCTTCAATGTCTTCAAGTTCCCAGCCGCTTTCAAAAAGTTCGTCTTCGGGAATTGGCGGAAGTTCTGTAACTATTTCTTCAGCATTGGCAGGTTTGTATACCTCGCTGCCGGATCCAAGGCTAATCATGCTTTTTTTTGCTGTTATCGAATAAAGCGGGTGTTTAAGAGTTTCAATAAGGCGGATAGGAACCTGGTAATCCGGGATACGTACGCCAAGCTCATTCCTGCGTATATCCAGGAATTTTTCCGTACCGGACAGAGTTTTTAAAATAAAGACATATGGTCCCGGCGAAAGGCGATTAATCACCCTAAAGCGGGTATTATCAAGTTTAACCACTTCTACAAATTGCGAAATACTTGAGCAAAGAAGTGTAAAGTGACGCTCATCTCTTTCTCCGGACAGTTTTCTTAATTTTTTTATGGCTGCAGGAGATTTTATTGAACAAACGATACTCCAGCTAGTATCTGTGGGCAGAGCGATTAATCCTCCGTCTTGCAGTACGCGAGCGGCGCGGTTTAATACTCTGTCATCGATGTTGGATGGGACTATATATTCCAGCATATTACCTCATGGTACCCACAATAATTTATCCGGGGCTGATTCTTTTAAATAAATATTCTCATAACGGCCGGAATGTTTATGCGATGTTTTTTCCGGAAAATATGTCTGCATAAAGTACCAGATTACATCTGCCATTATATTTGCCGAATCTGTTGGAGCATAGCGGTACCATATTTCTTTTTCTTCCAGGATTTTTCTCATTTTTTCGTCATTTCTGCATAATTCCGGGTCTGTAATTTGCCTTAATTCGCTTCTTAGCCCGCCATAATTTGTCTTTCCAACGGCGAATAATCTAAGACGGTTACTTTCGTCCATCCAGTAAATTTCAAAAATTCCCGCCAGCGCAGGTACCTTGGAGATAATATCATAACGGTCAGCCTTTGAAAGCGCAGACCATTGGACAAAATAGTAAATGTCTCCATTCTTTTCTGTCGCTGTTATGCCTTGTTTCATAGCTCACTTTAACATAAAAAAATAACATTTTCTATACATAATTAATTATTAATTGTATGAAAAATAATACAGTACCGGCATTTATATAAATTTCCGGCAATAGGGCATTTGCGGTAATTCTTTATCTGGTAATGAGTTACACGATTTATATATGATTGATCGCATGCTTGGCACGAAAACTGCTATATAGTAAATGCTATTTTATTAAATAGCAGGAGAGTAATATGAACAAGAAACCGGTAAAATCCAGCGATAATCTATTAGATACCTATTTTAAGCAGATAAAAGTTTTTCCTCTTTTATCTTTTGATGATGAATTGGATTTATCTAGGAAAATACAGGGTGGAAATACCGATGCGCTTCATACAATGGTGAATTCAAATCTGCGGTTAGTTATTAAAATTGCCGCAATGTATAATGTTCCCGGTATTTCACTTTTAGACATAATTCAGGAAGGCAATATTGGGCTTATTCAGGCAGCGAAAAAATACGATTACCGCAAGAATGTGCGTTTTTGCACATATGCAAGCTGGTGGATACGGCAATTTATAAGCCGTTATATTACTAACAGGCGGCGTCTTGTCCGTTTACCGCAGCGAAAGGAAGAAACTATTCGCAAAATTCAAAGAGCGTATCATGTTCTGTGTCAGACTATGATGCAGCAGCCGAATAATACTGACATTGCAAAGGAACTGGGTATTCCGGTTAATGATGTTGATTCTTTTGTTAATTTAGCGGCAGATTCGGTTTCATTTGAACAAACTGTTTTTGATGATGATTCTATAGGCGCTGTGGATTTTCATGAAGACTATACCTATTGTCCTGAACGGAATTTTATGAAAAAAGCGTCTTTGGACGGAACAAAACGTATTCTTAATAAATTGATGGACAGGGAAAAACGTGTTATTAATTACCGTTATCAATTAAACGGCTGTGAACGTCATACGCTTAGGGAAATTGGTGACAAGCTTGAGATATCGCCGGAAACTGTCAGGCAGATTGAACGCAGGGCGCTTAAGAAAATACGCAGCCATGTAACCGAATTAAAAGAATATCTGTACGTTGAGGCAATTTAGTATATAATAAGTGAATGATTGCGGAAAATGCGCTGGTCATTTACAAAAATAAACCTGCGATTGTAAAAGACCGGACTGACGGTAAATATTCCATTTCTCTTCAGAGCGGAGAGTCCGTAAAGGTACGCGATAAAGATATCGAAGTAATTCATCCCGGACCAATTAAGGATTTTAACGGGATTAAAGAGAGCAGTCAGCAGGATTCTTTGATCCGCGATGTGTGGGAACTGTTATCAGACGAAGGCGCGCTTTTATCTTTAAAGGATTTAACTGGTTTTATTTTTAATGAATATACTCCGTCTTCAGCTTATGCGGCATATTGTCTGCTTTGTAATGGTCTTTATTTTTCTGGTACAATTGACGCAATTACACCCCGCAGTAAAGATGAAGTTTCAATAGAAGAATCAAAGAGAACTGCTCTGCAGCGCGAAACAGACGAGCGCGCGCAGTTTCTTGAACGATTAAAATCTGCGATGAAGAATCCTGTTCCAATGCAGCCTGATGACGCGCGTTTTATTCAGGATGTAGAAGCGCTTGCATACGGAAAAACCGCAAAGAGCCGCACAATGAAAGATCTTGGCATAGGAGAAACTCCCGAAGATGCGCATGTTTTGCTTCTTAAAACCGGTTTCTGGACAGGTATGATTAATCCGCATCCTAGCCGATTTGGGCTTTCTCTTTCCGGTGCAGGTTTTTGTCCGGAGCCGCCCTGCAGCGAAGAGCGGCGTGATCTTTGTCATCTTGCTGCATTCGCAATTGACAGTTCCTGGAGCACAGATCCCGATGACGCTGTATCGATTGAAAAAGCTGATGATGAAGAAAATACTTTTTTATATGTTCATGTAGCCGATCTTGCTTCTTCCATTACTTTTGACAGTCCTGCAGAAAAGGAAGCGCGCGACAGAGGCGCTACGCTTTATCTTCCGGAAGGAACTTTCCGCATGTTAGCCGAAGATTCTATTCCATTGTTCGCAATTGGTTATTCTGAAAAATCCCCGGCGCTGACTTTTAAATTGAAAATTAATAATGACGGCGAAGTAGTTGATACAGAGATTTTTCCTTCTGTAATAAAAGCGCAGCGTTTGACATATGAAGAAGCCGACAGCGAAATAAAAAAAGGCGCTGAATTGCACGCTCTTTACGATTTAGCGCAAAAAATATTTAACCGCCGCACCGCGCATGGAGCAGTAAATATTGAACTGCCGGATATACATATATATGTAGAAAATGGAAATGTAAATATTAAAACTGTTGATGAGTATCAAGCGGCATTTATTGTAAAAGAATGTATGATTGCCGCCGGTGAAGGCGCAGGAACCTGGGCAGCTTCACGCGGTCTTGCTTTTCCTTATATTAGTCAGGAAGTTGAATTACAGCCTGAACAATCGCGAGCGGTTAAATCCGGCGGTTTTGCAGGTTCCATTCAATTGCGTAAGTGCATGAGGCCGCGTATTCTTTCGACCAAACCCGGGCGGCATCAGGGATTGGGTCTTGATACCTACACTCAGGTTACAAGTCCTCTGCGCCGCTATACTGATTTGCTTGCGCATATTCAAATACGCGCTGTTCTTCGCGGAAATACGCCACTTTCGGCAGATGAAATTTCTGCGCGGCTTGGATTCAGCGAAGCCGGCGCGATTGCCGCTGTTCATGCCGAACGCGCTTCCGACAATCACTGGAAAATGGTTTTTCTTAGTGATAAAAAAGAATCTGTCTGGGACGCCATCGCGCTGGAAAATAAAGGTAATCGCTGGGCAGTTATTATTCCCGCACTAGCGCTGGAAACGCAGGTCGCGCTCCAAAGAGATGTAACACCTAACGATGATATCAAATTAATTTTAAAATCTGTAAATATCCCCAAAGGCGAAGCAGTGTTTGTACAGGGATAAAGGAATCTGAAGAATATGAATATATTAATTGTTTATGCGCATCCAAGCGATGATTCATTTTCATACAATGTAAAAAATCATTTTATTATGGGTTTGGAAAAAGCAGGGCATAGTTATATAGTTTCTGATTTATATAAAATGAACTTTGTTACAGATATTAGCGAAGCAGAATATTTACGTGAAGCCAATTATAGGCTGGATTTACCTGTTCCCGGCGATGTTATTATTGAGCAAAACAAAATCAATAATTGTGATGGTATATGTTTTATTTATCCTGTTTTTTGGACAGAAGCGCCTGCAAAACTTGTTGGATGGTTTAACCGTGTTTGGACATATGGTTTTGCATATGGAGAAAGAACGATGAAACAACTTGAAAAAGCTTTAATTCTCTGTGTTTCCGGACATTCAAAAGAAAAACTTCAGGATATTGGACATCTTGATAGTATGAAAACTGTTATGCTTGGAGACAGGCTGTTTGACAGAGTTAAAACCAAAGATTTTATTGTGTTGGATTGTATGACAAAATTTAATAATGAACTGCGGGAAAAAAATTGGGATAAACATCTTTCAACAGCATTTAATGCCGGTTTAAAATTTTAATATAGTTGTAAATTGTAAGTTGTTATTAAAGAATAAAGAGGCTAAAGCAATTTGTTTTAAACATAATTCATGTACATTAAACGAAACATTATTCGTTTTAAAATCATATAATGCCATCATAGATGAATGTGTTTTATATAAGAATTTCATATATAAGATGTTAGGCGCAAGTTTTTTAAGATATGAAAATATTGAAATAATTCATAATATGAATTGACATAAAATAATAAAACAGGATATAATAAATAATCGTCGTATATTATAACTGCAAGACGTAAGGGC
>Ga0123356_10004960_pt1 | contig 13646 bp, 11 predicted proteins | sample TergutEmb28metaG_2_FD_92546 | JGI IMG/M metagenome (GOLD analysis project Ga0123356, IMG submission 92546) | Embiratermes neotenicus P3 segment gut microbial communities from Petit-Saut dam, French Guiana - Emb289 P3 | ecosystem: Host-associated > Arthropoda: Insects > Digestive system > Gut ...
AGGTTGTTTCCTAACGATGCCTCAAGTTGATTTTTGCTTTTATGCAAAGCCTCAATCATTTTTTTGTCATCTGTTATATCCTTAATAGCGCCTGCTACGCGGAGCGGTTGCCCGAAATAATCGCGTATCGTTTCGCCAAATGCGTGAATATATCTGTACTCGCCTGTCTTTGTTAAAAGCCGGTATTCAATATTAAATGGAGTTTTACCTGTTATATCAAGCATATGGGCAGCAAAAGAATTTACTGACCTTTCTTTATCTTCCGGGTGTAACTTGTCGCTCCAACTGTTTAAAGTATTAGGAAAATCTTCTTCATCGTTGTAACCCAATATATATCTGAATTCGTCTGAATAAATTATTTTATTTACAGGATTAACCGGATCGTCTTTCAAAACAAACATATCCCACAATGCAACATTAGAGGCTTTTACAGCCAAATCTAATTTTAAAAGTTGATGTTCAATTTGTTTCTGCGCTCTATTCAATTCCTCGTTACTTGAAACAAGTTCTTCGTTACTTGCTTGTAGTTCTTCGTTGCTTGCCGCTTTTTCCTCGTTGCTTTGTTTCAACTCCTCTAAAATTCGTTTATCATCAGTTATATCTTTTATTGCGCCTGCTACGCGGAGCGGTTGTCCGTTATTATCGCGTATCGTTTCGCCAAAGGCTTGAATATGCCTGTACTCGCCTGTCTTTGTTAAAATCCGGTATTCCATGTCCAATGGCGTTTTACCTGTCTTATCAAACAGGTGAGCCGCAAGAACCTTAACAGATCTTTCTTTATCTTCCGGGTGCAACTTGTCGCTCCAACTGCTAATAGTATTTGGAAAATCATCTTCGTTTTTATATCCCAGAAACTGTCTGAATTCATCTGAATAAATTACGGTATTTGCAGGATTAAGCGGGTCTTCCGGAAACACAATAGCATCCCACAATGCAACTTTAGAGGCTTTTACAGCCAAATTTAATTTTATAAGTTGATGTTCTATTTGTTTCTGCGCTCTATTCAATTCATCGTTAGTTGCAATAAGTTCTTCGTAACTTGCTTGAAGTTCTTCGTTACTTGCTTGAAGTCTTTCGCTTGCAGCAGATAGTTCATTAGTGCGTATCTGCACTAATTGTTCGAGATTATTACGGTATTCTTCTAATTCAATTTCTTTCTTTTTTCGTTCTGTAATATCAATGATAAAACCGTTGGCAACAATAAAATCCCCTTCTCTACGAGGATATGATGTAACTTGCAGCCAATATTCATCTTCTATTTTTGGATGATAATAACGTACTTCGACTTCAAAATTCTTTGTAGGCTCTTTCCAATCGTTGATAAGTTGCTTCAAATGCAACAAACCTTCAGGCGAAGCATTATTGAATACTTTTTGCGCATCGGCAATGGTATCTTCAATGGAAACGCCCAATATTTTTTCCCACGAACCTGTAAGATGAGAGAAAGATATTATGCCTGTTTCTATTTCTCTTATGGTGCGAAACATAGCACCGCCGGGCATATTATCAATAGTTTCCAATTCGGCTTTTCTCTGCTTCCGCTCGGTAATATCTAAAATAAATCCGTCAGCGTAAACAATTTCGCCAACACTATAACGATACGCTGATATTTGTATCCAAAACTCATCATCTCTCTTTTTGTGGGGATGAAAATAACGCGCTTCTAACAAAAAACTTTCCATTGACTCGTCTATTGCATCAAGTAAGCGTTTCAAATCATGGGGATCAATGTATTTAAAAACATTTTTTATGTCTGCTTTTGAAGTATCTGCTGACACGCCCAAAATTTCTTCCCACCTTCCGTATATGTCAGTCAATACCAATGTCCCTGCTTTTGCATCTCTAACGGAACGATACATCGCTGCATCTGGTATTTCCTTATTCTCAATTCCTTCTGTTTTATATGCTGTAATACTCATTTTTTTAATAAAACTGCGGACTTACATTATCCGATTGTGAGGTTGTGAGAATTACCCTTCCGCCAAATACGTAAACCCGCAAAACTGCGGATTGCTCGTTGCGCGGAGGAAATTTCTCACATTTCACAATACAAGAACAATGCAAAATCATAGATATATAAATTTACTAACTTCTATAATAATAAATTTTAGATTAAAATTAAAATGCAAAAGTACAGTAATTTTTAAGATTTTCCATTAAAAACAGTATCTTTATGCAAATTTTTTATCCATAATAAAACCCCATTTGTTAATGTAAAAACAAAGGGGGCGTGTCGTTTTACAGCAGTAATCAGTACATTTCAATCTATCTATTATGACTAAAAAATTATTACAGGGCAAAGATAAGAATACTTTCTATAAATAAAAACCCCTCTGTATTGATTGCGATAACAAAGGGGGCGTACAAAAAGAATTTTAATCTTCGTAGTTCGGCAAAGATAATAATAATAAATGAATAAATAGTGTAAAAAGCGTTTCAATGATGAAAAAAGACGATTGCGGCGCAAGCCGTTTTTTTGCTTGTCAAAAATTAAAAAACCCTTTGCCAAAAAAGACAAAGGGCGGTGTTAATCTTTAAAACTTACGTTATGAGTTAAAAACGCAAAGATAACAATACATTTTAAGATGTTACGATGTAACTTGTTTTTATTATGTTTTTGTTATCTGTTAGGGACATTCGGTATTGTTCCTTTCGGTTGTCTACCTGAAGCATAATAATTGCTTCGGTTGGGTCGTCAAAAGTTCCAAATTCAACGATTTCGCCAAGCCCTTTAAACTGTAATTCGGGACTTTCAATAAATATTAAATTTCCTTTTTTCAGTGATTTCCATTCTCGTTGTGTCATTTTTTTTTAAAATTTTAAGTTTCAGATTTTTATTACGTTTGCTTGATTTATAATGTACATTACAATTTGGTTTCTTTATTTAGGACGTTGCGGAACTACGGCGTTATTGTTTTTGTAATATTCAATCATCGTACATAACGCCTCTTTATATGAAAATTTTGTGTTTCCTGTTCTTAATATTTCGGCAAATTGAACGTCTTTAATAAAGCCGTCAAGACTTTCGGGCAGGACAACGCAAATTTTTATATCTTTTCCGGCTTTCTTTTCTTTGACAGTCGGGGCGGGTTGTTGCGGGGGTTGCTTTTCGGGTTGCGGCGTTGTTACTGCTGTTATTGCTATCGGAATAGGAATTGAAGAACCTGCGGTATTAACGGCGGGTGGGTTGCTTACTGTTTGCGGCTTTTTAGAAAGCATTTGTTTTAAATTATCTTTCGTTTCCATGACTTATTTAATTGATTGATTTTCTTTAAGTTTAGCAATAATTTCATGTCCCAAGTTTCTATAATCGGCAGCGGCTAAAGATGAGGGCGCAAATTCAAAGATGCTTTGGTTTATCATCTCTGCTTTTTTAAAATCTTCAAATTGACGTATGCGGGAATTGAACAAAGCAATATCAATACCTTTTTCTTTCATCTGTGCAAGTACATCACGCGCTACTACTGTTTTTTCTTTGAATTTATTAAAAAATGCGCCAAGTATTGACAAATCGGGGTTTAATTCTTCTCTGACCATTGCTATAACGCCTAACATCATTTCAAGACCGTTAAAGGCTAACTTTGAGGCTTCCATAGGAATAATAATCCATTGCGAAGCGGTTAGGGCGTTTGCGGTAATAACGTTTACAGCGGGGGGACAATCAATAAAGCATATATCATACTCGGCTGCAATGCTACTAACGAAATTGAAAATAAACATATCAGGGTTTTCATGGTTTTTAATTTCGTTTTCTACTGCCGCAAATTTGAGAGATGACGGCACTATAAAAAGATTTTCGGACACGTTGTATATTCCGGGCATAATGGAACGGAATACGTTTAATACAGTGTTTTCTACGTTATCAGGCATATTTGATATTTGGCTCAAGTTCGCTTGCGCATCAATATCAATCATCAGGGTTTTGTATCCCTGCATTGCAAAAAATGTTGCAATGTTGCGGGTGGATGTGCTTTTACCTACGCCGCCTTTTTGGTTCATTACAGATATAGTTACCATATAATATTAATTTATAGATTTAACATATTGCCCATACTGTATGGCTTATATGGTTCGCCTATACGGTATGTGAAATATGGCGCAAATATACAATATTATTTTATATATTGTATAGTTTATATTATTATATGGTAAATATTATTATATTATTATATGTATTATATGTATTATATGTATTTTATGGTTTATATGGTTTATATGGTGCGTATGGTTGATATGGTTTATATATTCGACCGAAGCGACAAAACGATTAAAACGAAATATATTTTTTGATTTGACTACCTTATTTTGAACATTTGTTATCTTTGCATTTTTAATATTTCGTTATGGAGTTGAAAAGAATATTCGCCGCGTGGCTCATGGATGTGGCAAAGTATGTATTTACGGTGTTGCTTTTATCAACCGTTTTATCTGATATTTCGGGTTTTACGTCTGGTTGGTTGCTTTATGTTGTTACCTTTAGTTTGGTTTTGGTTGTCGTGTGTTCGGGTCTGCTTTTGTATTGGTCAGCCTCAAAAGACGAACTTAAAAGAAAGAAAGGCAAAGACAAAAACACAGAGAAAGAAAAAGATAATGAATTAACCTCTTAATAATTAGCAAATGGATACTATAATAGTTTTGTCGTTTATTGCTTTTGTTGCCATTGTCGGCTGTGTGTACTTTATGTACTTTTACAAAGAGCCACAGAAAGAGGGCTAATAAAAGACACTTTTTCCTTTTGCCGACAATTTTAATAAAGTTTTCGGCTTTTTGGGGTTGTTGCGAAACACGAGGTTTCTTTTGTTGGCTAATTCGACCGAAACGACCGAAGGCGACAAGTTTGTTAAAATTCTATGTTGTGGGGGCGTTTGTGGATGAAGCGCGGGGGGCTTCACAAATCCGGGTTTATAGATTTTAAGAGAGAACGTAAAACGCTTTCCGGTATTACTTTGCTGCCATGAATTACAAAGCGTTCCCACTGTTCGCCCTGCAATACATATTCGGTTGCTTGTTTAAAGTAGGGGTTTCGTTTTTGGTATTGGCGCAATGCGCGAAGTGATGAAAATTCGCGTTCTACTGATACATCGGAGGTATCCCCCACAATTTTAAATGCTTGGGTTTGTAATTGTGTCATCATCAAATATAAAATTTAGTTTAGGGGCTTTATCATATTCTTTACCGTACCTTTTACGTTTGCTGTTATCCTTTCTGTCGTGGTTTAGGTGGCAACGTTGGCACATTGCTTTTAAGTTTTCATCTCGATTGTCTGTTGTATCCCTGTTGATATGCGCAACGGTCAAAATTACGTTCTTTTTGGTCAATGGGTGGGGTTTATAGTTTTCCACGCCGCAAATTTCGCACTTGTTCAAAGCGCGTTCAAAACGTATGCGGCTGCTGATCTCGTTCCAATCGTCCGGATATTTTGTTTTGTCTATTGGCATGGTTCAAAAAAAACGCAAAGTAAATAAAAAGATAAAAAAGATAAAAGATGAAATTTTAAAAAATGGCTGCTGTTGTGGTAATTGTTTTATTTTCAAATATTTGTTTCAAATCGTATCGCGGCATCGGGGGGCGTTGGGGGTCAGAACCGGCGGGATCGTATCCGAAACAGAGGACGGTAATATGTCCGCTGAAAAGTAGAATATTATCAGTCATGGACTTTTTAAGCAATTCAATTTCTCGTATTTGGGCTATTGGCTCATGGTATACAGGATGATCATTTGACTTGTTGCGCTGTTTTATTAGTTCCTGCTGTAACTTGTTTCTCTCGTACAAAGAAAGTGTATCACATTTCAGACTTTCAATAAGTTCAAATATTTGTTGTTCGTGGTCAAGCCATTTGTTCATATCGGTTTCAAACTTCCTGCGGTTTTGCAGTACAGAAGCCTCAAGCCTTGCAATGTTACGTTTTACTGTTGTGTTCATGGTGTCGGTGGTGGCGATGATGCGGAAGTCGAAGCGGTTGGAAAATTTGATGTAGTTTGTATGGTGTGTTATAGCGTTATCAACGTATTGCACGTTTTTATTACTTTGTATCAGACCGGTTGTAACAAATCTGTTACTTAACATAGATTGCAGGCTATCGAAGCCGATGTTAAAAAATTGGTATTCTTCGAACCGTTTTTCAATAGTAGAAATATTTGGACGTGTGTAATTTACTTTAAGTTGCGGGTTGTTGTTATCAAGAGTAATAACCTTTTCGCCGTCAAACAAAATTAATTCGTTTGTTGTGCTATTGATAACAAGGGCTTCGCCTTCTTTTGTTTCGGCATTCAGGATGTAGGAATATTCGCAAATAACGTAATGCTCTGTATTTTTGTTTTCCCGGTCTACGTGTTTTATGGTTGCGAACGTTCTGTTATACGAAGTCCAAAAGCCGTTTGCAAATAGCGGTTGCATGGTAAAGCATAACAAACCACATACGCCTGTTATCACAATTTCGGATTTCCATTCGCCTGATTTAAAGCGATAATTGGGGTTTGCGGGTAGTACGCAAGGGTTCTTATAAAATGGGTATAGTAGAGGGATGCCGGAGTATGTTATCATGTCAAAAGCGAAATGCCCCATAATCGAAAATAACGCTATTTTAAGAAAGTTTGGATTTTGGATGATAGAAAAGGATGTGAGAAAATAAATAGTCGCCCAGACAGTAAAAAAGAATAGCGCAGAATGGGTAATTGTGCGGTGTCCGAATTTACGATATAGTACATACGAAACAGGGTAAAAAACCTTTCCTATTAAACTTTTGGTAGTATCTATGTCGGGCAGCACCGAAAAAGCGGCGCAGGCAATAAGGTATTCAGGGCGTTCAAATATATTCACGTCCGTAAAACTGCAAAGTGTGCCGGTGAACATATAACCACCGATAACGTGTGTTGGTGCTTTCATATAAATGATCTTTTAGTTTTCGCTGCAAATGAGCGGGTTAATAATAATAATATCATAGCCATACCGCCAATCGTCCGTAGCGCCGGATTATCAAGTTCGGTTGTCATGTAGCGCATAATGGCAAGGCTCGCGATGATGAGAACAAGAAAATACGTACAATCCCATTCTTTAAGAGCGCCTGAATGTGTAACGCTTCTAACTGTTTCATTTGCAAGTCGTGGTTCTGCGCGGTAACGTTCAACCATATCGCGAATAACGCGGGGGTTTCCGTCTGACTGTAGCCAAATATGGTTTTTATAGACTTCGTAATCTTCAATTTCCATTCCGGCTGATGACTTGTGTATCATTTCAAAAGTATGCAGCCGGTTTAAATTTTTGAGTTCTATTTTCTCGAAATTGCCAAAGAACGCCGCTTTTGTGATAGATATTTCGGTTGCACAGGTAAGAATAACAAATGTTTCTTTCAGTTGGTCTATCACTTTCATAGACGATTTAGTTATATCATCGAACTGCTTAATTTTCAGTATGTATTCTTTGGGTTCTACAAGTTTTTTAATTTCGCCACAAAGATAGCCAATAGATTGCCGGGAAAGATGCGTTTCGACTTTTGCGGGATCAAACTCTTTAAACATAAGGGTTGCGATTTGCAGTTTTTCGTTTTTGTATAAATAGAGAAGTAAGTAAATAAGTGATTTTTTGACGGATGCCATGTCGTCAAAAGTTAGTATTTTTTTGTCGGTTAGTACGCTTTCTAAAATTAGGCGCTTGCCTGTTCCGTATGCACCGAACAAAATAACGTTTGTACCTTTCGCCAAATGAGTAGAAATTGTTTGCAGTTCTGCCGCTCTGCCAACTAAAATTTGATGTGTTTGGTTTGGGACGTATATAGCGGGTGCGGGTTTTTGAAAAAAGTTGAAAAAATTGAAAAAAGAACGGCTGTATCCGTTCCGGGTAGATGCTGCATATATAGACTTTGCAAGTTGTTCCTGCGGTATGTGGGTATAAATCCGGGATGTGTCAATGTTTTGATGTCCGAGCAGATCGGCGATCTTGTGCAGGTCTGCGCCTGTTGCTACCAATCCGGTAGCGAATGAGTGCCGTAACGTGTGTGGGTGCAACTCCTGTATGTTCAAACTTTTTATATTAAGACGTTTTAGATATACCCATACTGCGTTACGTGTTATGTGATGGTTTGGGTATAACGGCGAAGGGAATAAATAAGTAAGGTTGTCGGGAGTATCAAAAAGTTTTGAGTATTCTACAAGACAACTAAACAGGCGCGGGGAAATAGGTATTATTCTGTTTCCGAAGTCTTTACCTTTTCTTTTTTTCAAACTTTTTACTTTTATTATCTTCTGTTGAAACTCGAAATTTCCGAACCTCAAACTTATTGCTTCAGACACACGTAACCCGGCATCAAGCATGATGAGAACGATACACTTGTGCTTCAGGTCGGTTATCGAGTTTAAGAGCAGTTTTACTTCTTCTCTATCAAGAAAATGTATATGTCTTTCTTCTTTCATAACTGTAGAATTTTCGAGGGTGAAACTAAAAGATCTGTAAGGTCTAAAAATATTTCTGTTTCTGTGAGCAGCGCAATTTCAAGTATAAGTTTTTGAATTTCGGCAACTTCTGTATTATGGCTTTTAATCTTGTTTAGTATTGCGCTTTTCAGTTTTAGAAATGTTTCCGTATCAATTTCATTATTAATATATTGGGTGTGGTTTATATCAAAAATGTTTATGTCGTTGGTTACAATGTGATATGACAGTTGCAGGTTTGTTAGGCGTTGGTTTACTGTAATACATAGGGATTTCAGGCGTATTTCGGCGGTTTTGGTCTGATTATCATATTTCCGGTTTGCTGCTGAAATTCTTTTAGTTTCCTGTCGCTTGCTGATAAAATGTGATACAATAGTTGATGTAGAGATAGTTACATAGTAATTATTGTTAATAAAATCATAGTTCAAATTAGGCGCGAAGTGCCAAGGCGTGAGTTTGTACACGCCTGCAATTTCTTCAATTTCGATACTACGCTGCAACTCAATCGCTGTATGTAAATTGACAATAAGTGTATCAATCTGCAAAACGGCGCTTTCTTGCGCGTAAGTTTGTAAAAGTGAGAATATTAAAAAATTTAAAATAGAGAGAAAACGTTTCATTTCCGTATTAGTTTTTTTACACAATCTCGCCCTTTCCACTATAACGACAAAATTATTTTTAAATTGTGTATGTTTTTGCGGTATCGGGGTATGGGGGTTCACAAAATACGTTTTTTGTGAACATGGTTTTTGGTGCTTTTGTTCACTTTTTCTGGGTGTTGTTCGGCAGGTATCAAAAAGGGCGGAAAATAGTATCATTGTTGAATGAGATATGGATTTATGAAAATTTGCGTACAGGAAGGAAAATTTTTACAAAAACCGAGAACTGACAAAATGACATAGGTCTGATTTTCTGATAGTTGCGGGGGCGGGCGCGGCGCAACCAGATTTTAATAATAATTTTTTTTCTCTCTCTCTTTTTCTTCATATCTTTTTTGTTGATTTACAGCGTATTGCAAACGTGCGGCGTTGTGGCATCGTTTTTTTCAAAAAGTCAAAAAAAATTTTTTCTTAAATACCGCCTTTTGTTAGAAGATTATTATAGAGAATATCTTGTAAGAGTGGCGCGTAATAGCGGTAAATACTGCGGTTTCCAGAGGGGAAATAGGCGCATTATACTAACTTTTGAGTATAAAAAGGGCGTATTGTACTAAAAAAAAGGGTACAAAAAGGGCGTATTTTACTAAAACGGCATACAAAAAAGGCGAATGTATTTTTATTTCGTCTTTTTTATATATCTTTGCAGCAAATTTTCAGCAAATATAATAAAATAAAAGTTATGGACAATAGAAAGTTACAAAGGAAAGCACCGCAGTTTAAAGAACTGACGGAAAAAGAACTAATGATGGTCGTACCGAATAATGTTACCTTCGGGCAATATGACATAAACGAGATGCAAGAAAACATATTGACATTGATAGGGGACGCGCTACAAAAGCATATGACGAGGGAAAAAGAACTTCCAAGAGATTTATATGATGATCCGTATATTGATATATATTGCGACGAGGCGGGGGGGAAAAATAACAAGACGGCAATTAAATCATCTGCAAAGGATTTAGCAAAAAAACAGTTTCTGTTCCGGTGGCAACACCCTGAAATGAAAAACGAGGTTGAAACTTCGGGATCAATCATTACAACGATACACGATATAAAAAACACGAACCGCATAATTATCACGTTCAACAGGTGGGCTATACCGTTTTTGATATATTACGGCGTTGGCGTTGGAGGTACGTTGTTTAACAAGGGCGTTGCGCTTGCAATACGCGGTAACTACGCAAAAAGGATTTATAAGATTATCAGCAGCCAAAGGGATAGACCGGAATATGTGTATAACATGGAGCAGTTCAAAAAGGACTTGGGAATAAGCGCGGACAAAGATAACAGCAAAATTGAGCGTGATATATTGAAGCCTGCACAGGAACGGATAAGAGCAAGCGGATCGGATGTTTGGTTCGAGTATGAGTTAAAATGTCGCCACCCAAAAAAAGGGCGCAAGCCAAAGGCGGACACAATTTATTTTTACATCAAAACATTGCACCCGAAGGAAGCAGGCGGGGAACAGTACAATATGTATAATTTTGTTTACAGGTGGATTGGCAGCGCCATGAAGCACCCAACAAACGACACTGCATTTACGGCGGTTGAAAAATTAACTGCTGGGGGGCATTTAAAAACGGTATATGAGCGGCTGACCTATTGGGATGACCAACTTGTAACAGGGGCAAAGACAAAGGATCATTTACATAACTCCCTTTTAAAGATGCTGCGGGATGATTACGGAATAGCCACACCAAAGGAAACGAAAAAACAGTTAGGAAAAAGAAACTTCAAAACAGGCGCTCAAAAAGATAAAAACGAAATAATGCCGTTACGTGCGCTGCTTGAGAGTATTGATGTTTTAGAAGTTTAGAGAAGAAACAGAAATGCACTTCATTTTTTCCGGTTCTGCTGCCGGTGGCTACCTGTTGCCCTGCTTTCTGTAATGTACATTACATTTATATATATGAACGGCTACACCCGATCCGTTGCTGTGATAGTGGGGAGTTTGGATATTTAAAAGTTATTCATCATGTCATAATAACGTTTTTTCTCTTTCACATCTTTTGCTGCAAAATCGTTTAGGTTCTTTTGCTTTTCGGGCTTTGTAACGGTTGATATTGTATCTTACTCCGCAGTTCTCACATACGGTATAAAATTTTTCTCTACATATCCGACAATAGAAGGCGTAGGGGGGAAATATAAACGCTCTACTATAAACAGATCCTCTTTCATCGCAGTTAGGAAAAATACAAAATCTGAACTCTATACCGTTGTCTATACAAAATTTATTACCGCAGATAGCAGAGCAAAAAATTTCATACTGACCGGGAGAGGATAAAATATAAGGATCATAAATTGAATTATAATCTACTTCCTTGCTACAATAACTACAACGCTCATTCATAAAAAAACTAAAGCACAAAAATATTTATAAATTGGTAAAAAGCAAAAGCCAAAGCGAACCGGTTCTGCTGACGGTGGCTACCTGTTGCCCTGCTTTATGTAATGTACATTACATTTTTGTATTTAATTGGTGGCGGTTATGCGGTTCATCGGCGCGGATGGGCAGCGAAGCTGCAAACATCAAAGGTGCTATTATGTTGATATTCATTTGTTTATGTTTTTGAAAATAATTGAAAAAAACGTAAAAAAAGTTGATTTTTTTGCAAAATATATTTTGTAATGTACATTACATTTTGTATCTTTGTGCAATTATTAATCAATAAATATTAAAAATTATGATAACAACATCACATTTTCAGACACTTGACGACCTTTACAGGTATTACAATGAAAAGGTTTTTGGCGGCACATTGCCGGAATGTATAATCAATCTATCAAGGAAACCAAACAGTTACGGTTTTTTCTGCCCGGATGTATGGGGATTGAGAGAAGCGGAACAGGACGAAATTAAGGAAACGGTACACGAAATATCGTTAAATCCTGACTTCTTGATGCGCCCTTCAATCGAATGGCACTCCACATTTGTACATGAAATGGTACATCTTTGGCAAAGGGAAAAAGGCGAACCTTCCAGAACTGCCTACCATAACAAAGAATGGGCGGCAAAAATGGTACAAATCGGATTGATGCCAAGCGATACAGGCGAGCCGGGCGGCAAACGAACAGGGCAAAAAATGAGCCATTACGTAATCGCGGGGGGACTTTTTGAAACAGCGTTTTTAACTCTTGACCCGGACGAGTTGGAGGAGTTACGGTTGAAATATTTACCGGTGGTAAGTCTGACCGCAGACAGAAGCCCAGAACCAACAGACCCAAACGGCGAAGATGAAGAGGACGGCGAAGGCGAAGGGGGCAGCGGAAAGAGTAAGGGCAAATCAGGAAAACGCACAAAATACGAGTGCGGATGCGGAAATAAGATATGGGGGCGCAGCGGTTTACTCGTTAAATGCCTTGTTTGCGAAGGGGATTATACAGAGGTTTAAAGATGAGCGCCTGCCGTTTTTTCGGCAGGCGCTTATGGCTTGCGGGGGATGCCTCTGTTCGCGGCGGTTCTTCAGAAATGGTAGTATTTTCGTATTCGCGGCGGCGGCATCGCCGTTATTAATCGGCGATCAGCCGTTATTTAATCAAAAGTTATTCTAATATGTTAATAACTATACCATAAACAATTTATTAATAATTTTTTTAGGAAAAAAAACTCAATTTTTTTTTTCCGTATAGAAAAAATTGTTAATAAATTATCAATTTAATGATATAGTTATTAATGTGTTGGAAATAACTTTTACCATATTTCCAACAACCCGCAGACAAACCAACAAAAGAGAACGGATGAACAACAGGCGGAACAGGAACAGGAACAGGGAACGCCACCCGACCGACCGCAGAACAGGAACAGGGAACGAAAAAATTAAACGCGGCGGATGAGTAACGCGGCGCGATGGGCGACCATGAGGCGAAGATTAAATTTTATTATTTTTCTTTTTCAACTGAAAATAAGGATTTTAGATTGATATTTTTTGAGAACAAAATGCCTACGAAAAACCCAAACGTATAATCGCCGATTTAGGCGTAATTTATATTACCATATTTTTTTGAATTACGCCGGAATGTTGAAAAGCACGTCCCCGCTGCCGACAGGGTGGGGCGCACGTCTTTTGGTATTCGCTGTAAACGTTGTTGGGCGGGGGCGGCAGCGGGGATAATTAAATGCGTTTGTTACCTTGCGCCCTTCAAGCTGCAACAATCTTTCAATCTAACAGCGCAAGGTTACAAACACCGCTTTTCAGCCCGAAATATGCAAGGCGAAGCGCACCGCGATAAATTTGGAACGCAGCGAAGCGGAGAGGAAAATTTTCGCGGCTTGCTTTTTGAGGGCTACCGCTGTCCCCACCTTTAAGCCGGCTTAATGCCGCGCGTGGTGGGGCTTTTCTGAGGCACGAAGTAATTTAATCGCTATTTTATAGCGTTTTAACTCGGCGGTAGCCGTAATTTAATCGCCTTCAGGCGTTATAAAATCGCTGTTTTACAGCGTTATAATTCGGCGTAAGCCGTTATTTAATCGCCTTCAGGCGTTATAAAATCGCTGTTTTACAGCGTTATAATTCGGCGTAAGCCGTTATTCAATCGCTGTTTTACAGCGTTATAACTCGGC
>Ga0123356_10004961_pt1 | contig 13645 bp, 13 predicted proteins | sample TergutEmb28metaG_2_FD_92546 | JGI IMG/M metagenome (GOLD analysis project Ga0123356, IMG submission 92546) | Embiratermes neotenicus P3 segment gut microbial communities from Petit-Saut dam, French Guiana - Emb289 P3 | ecosystem: Host-associated > Arthropoda: Insects > Digestive system > Gut ...
ACGTTGGTGCCCGAGATCCAACTGCATCTCGCGAGCGAGGTGACGTCTTTGTGGCACGCGACCGAGGCGAGCCTGGCGCAGAGCCAGTTGCCGCCGCCCTATTGGGCCTTTGCCTGGCCGGGCGGGCAGGCGCTGGCGCGCTATGTGCTGGATCACAGAACGGTGGTTGTCGGCAAGCGCGTCGTCGATGTCGGGGCCGGGTCGGGACTAGCGGCCATCGCCGCGGCGATGGCCGGAGCCCGCCAGGTCACGGCGGTGGAGATCGATCCCTTCGCAGTGGTCGCCATTTCGATGAACGCGGCCCTCAACGGCGTCGCGGTCGCGGTCGACGGCCATGACCTGCTGTTGCCGTCGCCGCCGTCTTCCCGGCCTTTGGCACCCTTCGGCGCGGTCGACGGGATGTTGACGATCCTGATCGGTGATATGTGCTATGAGCGGGAGCTCGCGCACCGGCTCGTGACATGGCTCCGCGGCGCGGCAGCACGCGGCGCCGCGATTCTGGTGGGCGATCCGGGGCGCGCCTATCTCCCGGAGGGCGGGCTCGATCTGGTCGCGCGGTACAACGTGCCGACCTCTCGCGATCTCGAGGATCGCGATCATCGTGACACCGCCGTCTATCGCTTGCGAAACTGACCGACGCCCTCTTATATTGCGCTGCAACAATCCCCATTTGTCGGCCATCCCTTTCCCGGAACGCGTTCCCATGGACCTGCGCAACATCGCGATCATCGCCCATGTCGATCATGGCAAGACCACGCTGGTGGACGCGCTGTTGCGCCAAAGCGGCACCTTCCGCGCCAACCAGCAGGTCGCTGAGCGCGCCCTCGATTCAAACGAGCTGGAGCGCGAGCGCGGCATCACCATTCTGGCGAAATGCACCTCGGTCGAGTGGCACGGCACGCGCATCAACATCGTCGACACGCCCGGCCATGCCGATTTCGGCGGCGAGGTCGAGCGCATCCTGTCAATGGTCGACGGTGTCGTGGTGCTGGTCGATGCGGCCGAAGGGCCCATGCCGCAGACCAAATTCGTCACGGCCAAGGCACTGAAGCAGGGTCTGCGTCCGATCGTCGTCATCAACAAGGTCGATCGCTCCGACGCGCGTCCCTTCGAGGTCCACAACGAAGTGTTTGACCTGTTCGCGGCACTCGATGCCACCGATGAGCAACTCGATTTTCCCACCCTCTATGCGTCGGGTCGCAGCGGCTGGGCGGTCGCCGACCTCGAGAAAGACGAGCGCCGGGACCTGACGCCGCTCTTCGACCTGATCCGACGGCATGTGAAGCCGCCCAGTGCCGAGGCCGACAAGCCCTTCGCGCTTCTGGCGACGATCCTCGAATACGATTCCTATCTCGGCCGTGTACTGACCGGACGCATCGAAAGCGGCGTCGCACGCGTCAATATGCCGGTGAAGTCGCTCAACCGCGACGGCGCGGTGATCGAAGAAGCCCGTCTTACCAAGCTTCTCGCGTTTCGTGGCCTCGAGCGCCGACCGGTCGACGAGGCGCAGGCCGGCGATATCATTGCCATTGCCGGCCTCACGGTCACGACCGTCGCCGATACGATTGGCGGCAATGATCTCGCCGAGCCGCTCCGGGCGATTCCCGTCGACCCCCCGACCCTCGCGATGACGTTCTCGGTCAACGACTCGCCGCTCGCCGGACGCGAAGGCACGAAGGTCACCTCCCGGCTGATCGTCGAGCGTCTGCGGCGTGAAGCCGAAGGCAATGTCGCGATCCGTATCACGGAATCGCCGGACAAGGATTCCGTCGAGGTTGCCGGCCGCGGCGAATTGCAGCTCGGTGTGCTGATCGAGACCATGCGGCGCGAAGGCTTCGAGCTCGCGATCTCGCGCCCCCGCGTCCTGGTCAAGACCGATCCGACGGGCCGCCAGCGGCTCGAGCCTGTCGAGGAGGTTCAGATCGACCTCGACCAGGAATATGCCGGCGTCGTCGTCGACAAACTGTCGCAGCGCAAGGCCGAGATGCGGGACATGCGTCCCTCGGGCGGCGGCAAGATGCGCATCATATTTCTGGCGCCGACCCGTGGCCTCATCGGATACCAGGGCGAGCTCCTCGCCGATACACGCGGCACGGCGGTGATGAGCCGTGTCTTTCATGCCTACGCACCATGGAAGGGACCGATCGAGGGCCGTCACAATGGCGTCCTGATATCGACCGGGCAGGGCGAGGCCGTTGCCTACGCGCTGTGGAACCTGGAAGAGCGCGGGCCGATGTTCATCACACCCGGTACCCCCGTGTATCAGGGCATGATCATCGGTGCTCACAGTCGCGGAAATGACCTTGAGGTCAACCCGCTCAAGGGCAAGCAGCTCACCAATATCCGCACCACCGCGAAAGACGAGGCAGTGCGTCTCACGCCGCCGGTGGTCATGACGCTGGAGCAGGCGATCGCTTATATCGACGATGACGAATTGGTCGAAGTCACGCCCAAATCGATTCGTCTGCGCAAGCGAATACTCGATCCCAACGACCGCAAACGTGCCGCCCGCATGGCGGAGGCGGAGAGCCTGCGGGTCTGATCGCCGGGCGTGGCGGATCCTTGCGCCGCCCACGCCTTCGCAGGCGTCGCGCCGTTCGCGAAGAGTCGCTGTCAGCCGCGGCCGCGATAGGGCGCAACCCCCTGGTCCGGCAGCCACAGGCCATCGGGCGGCGTTCCAGTCTGGTAGAACACGTCAATGGGCATGCCGCCGCGCGGATACCAGTAGCCGCCGATGCGCAGCCACTCGGGCGCGATCTCGGCGATGAGCCGCTTTGCGATCGTCAGGGTGCAGTCTTCGTGAAACGCGCCCACGTTGCGGAATGAACCGAGATAGAGCTTCAAGCTCTTGCTCTCGACGATCCAGTCGCGCGGCACGTAGTCGATGACCAGATGGGCGAAGTCGGGCTGCCCGGTGACCGGGCAGATCGAAGTGAATTCCGGCTGGGTGAAACGGACGAGATAAAGCGTGCCGGGTTGCGGATTGGCGACGCGCTCGATCGCCGCTGCCTCCGGCGATCGCGGCGGGGCGACATGAGCGCCCAGCTGCTTCAAATCGCGATAATTCGGATCGGTCATCGCTTCCACGGGCTCTAGATTGGAGGCAAATCCCCTTGCCGCTGTTGCTCGGCAAAGGCGTCGACGAAATCGTCGAGGGTGCGAAGCGCGATTGCGTCGCGCATCGCCGTCATCAGATCCGCATAATAGTGGAGATTGTGCTGGGTCAACAGCATGGCCGACAGAATTTCGCCGGCGCGCGCCAGATGGTGGAGATAGGCGCGGCTGTACCCGGCGCAGGCCGGGCAGCGGCAATCGGGATCGAGCGGGCGCGGATCGCCGCCATGGCGCGCGTTGCGCAGATTGACCGTGCCGCGCCGCGTGAAGGCCTGTGCCGTGCGGCCCGAGCGCGTCGGGATGACGCAATCGAACAGATCGATGCCGCGCTGGACGGCGCCGACGAGATCGGCGGGCTTGCCGACGCCCATCAGGTATCTCGGCGCGTTCGCAGGGAGCGCGGGCACCGTCGCGTCGACTACCATGAACATGGTCGCCTGGCCTTCGCCGATGGCAAGACCGCCGATCGCATAGCCGTCGAAACCGATCCCGGTCAGGGATTTGGCCGACTGCATGCGCTGGATCGGATACACGCTGCCCTGCACGATGCCGAAGATGCCGTGGCCGCGCCGCGGCTTGAAGGCGGCACGGCAGCGCTCCGCCCAGCGCATCGAGCGCTCCATCGAGACCAGCGCCTGCTCCGCCGTAGCCGGGTACTCGGTGCATTCGTCGAGCACCATGGAGATGTCGGCGCCGAGCAGGTATTGGATCTCGATCGCGCGCTCCGGCGTCAGCGCGTGGCGCATGCCGTCGAGATGCGAGCGGAAGGTCACGCCGCGCTCGTCGATGGTGCGCAGCTTTGCCAGGGACATGACCTGAAAGCCGCCGGAATCGGTCAGGATGGCGGCCGGCCAATGCATGAAGCGATGGAGCCCGCCGAGCTCCGCGATGCGCTCCGCCGTCGGGCGCAGCATCAGGTGATAGGTATTGCCGAGAATGATCCGGGCGCCCGTGGCGGCGACATCCTCCGGCCGCATCGCCTTGACCGTTGCCGCGGTGCCGACCGGCATAAAGGCGGGCGTCTCGATCGCGCCGTGCGCAGTCTCGAGGCGGCCGCGCCGCGCCGCGCCGTCCTCGGCCACGATGGCAAAGGGCAGGCCGCCGCTCATTTCCGCGCTGCCGGGTAGAGGAGGCACGCGTCGCCATAGGAAAAGAACCGGTAACGCGCGGCGATGGCGTGAGCGTAGGCCGACCTCATTCGCGCCAGGCCGGCAAAAGCGCTGACCAGCATGAACAAAGTCGAGCGCGGCAGGTGAAAATTCGTCACCAGCAGGTCGATGGCCTTGAAGCGGTAACCGGGCGTGATGAACAGGTCCGTCGTGCCGGCGAAAGGCTCGATGACGCCGTCCCCGCGCGCCGCGGTTTCGAGCAGGCGCAGCGCCGTCGTGCCGACCGCGACGATGCGGCCACCCGCAGCGCGGGCGAGGTTGATGCGTTGCGCGGTTGCAGCATCGATCCAACCGGCTTCGTCATGCATTCTATGATCCGTCGTATCAGCGACCTTGATCGGCAGGAAAGTGCCGGCACCGACATGCAAGGTCACGGTGATGCAACCGACACCGGCGCCCTCGAGCGCGGACAAGAGCCGCTCCGTGAAATGCAAGCCGGCGGTCGGGGCAGCAACCGCGCCGTCCTTCACGGCGAAGATAGTCTGGTAATCCCCGCGGTCGCTCGCATCATCCGGCCGCTTGATATAGGGCGGCAGCGGGACATGACCCGATCGCGCCAATGCCGCCTTGAACCTCGGACCTGCCCGGTCGAATTCCAGCGTCACGTCGCCTTCTTCATTCTTGGCGGCGACACGCGCCCAAAAATCCTCGCCAAAGTCGATGCGGTCGCCCTCTTTGAGTTTTTTGGCGCCCCTCGCGAATGCCCGCCACCAGGCACCTCCCAGATCGCGATGCAGCGTCAATTCGATCTTGGCGGTGCCCCGCACACCCGTTAAGCGCGCCGGAATGACGCGCGTATCGTTGGCAACAAGAAGATCGCCCGCCCGCAGCAGGCGTGGCAGATCCAGCATTGCCCGATCCTCGAGCCGTTCGCCGACGACCAGCAGCCGCGAGGTGTCCCGAGGATGGACCGGTCTCGCTGCGATCAATTCGGGGGCAAGGTCGAAATCGAACTCGTCGACGCGCATCGGTCTCGCTTAACGTCCCCTGGATCGCCAGAAAAGCCCCTCTTGGACCGGCGCGGAGGGGGACATGGCTTGCGGCAGGCGCCCCGCGGGGGCGCGCCGCCCGACCCGTTGGCGCCAGCGCATCGGGCAATAGTGCACTCCAAAGCGACGGCTGCCGCCTCGAGGACCTCTTATATCCCAGGACGTCGACGAGGCAACGTCGCGGCCGCGCTCGCCCGGGACTCGGCCGCGATGCCGCGAGTCGCTACTGAAACAGCTTGGCGGCGTTGATGGCGGTCTCGATCACGCCCCAGGCAAGCGGGATCCCGACGAAGGCCCATTCCAACACGAGTTTAATTCCGTTGCTCATCGGGCGCTCCCGTCAAATCATCTGCTCGGCTTCGTCGAGCTTCATGTGATGGCGCGCATTGACCGCCCTGATCGCAAGGTTGCACAGGAAGCCGATCACCAACAAGCCCGCCAGAACGTACATGGTGAAGTCATAGGCTTGCGCCTTCGCCACACCGCGGTCGAGCTCGTACTGGCGTATGTAGTTGACCAGCACCGGACCGAACACCCCGGCGGCCGACCACGCGGTGATCAGCATGCCGTGGATGGCGCCGACATAGCGGGTGCCGAACATGTCCTTCAGATAGGCCGGTACGGTGGCAAAACCGCCGCCATACATGCTGAAGATCACGAGGCAGAACAGCACGAAAAGGCCAAGGCTGCCGACCGAGCCGGTGGTCGGGAGCAGGGCATAGAGCACCGCACCCAGAGCAAAAAACACGAAATAAGTGCTCTTGCGGCCGATGAAATCCGAGATCGACGCCCAAAAAAATCGTCCGGCCATATTGAAGAGGCTGATCAGACCGACGAATCCGGCGGCGGCGACGGCTGAGACGCGCCCGGGAAACATTTCCTGCGCCATCGGCGAGGCCTGGCCCAAGACCCCGATGCCGGCGGTGACATTGAGGCAGAGCACCCACCAGATCAGCCAGAACTGGGGCGTCTTGATGGCCTCATAGACATGGACATGGTTGGCCGTGATCAGAGGGTGGGCCTGTGGCGCGACAAAGCCTTCGGGCTGCCATCCCGGCGCCGGAACGCGCACGATCCAGGCCCCGACCATCATGAAACAGAGATAGATCGCGCCCATCACCGCGAAGGTCTCGGCGACCCCGATATGGGTCGGGGTGGTGAAGCGATGCATCAGCCATACCGACAGCGGCGAGGCGATCAGAGCGCCGCCGCCGAAACCCATGATTGCCATTCCGGTCGCCATGCCGGGCCGGTCCGGGAACCATTTGATCAAGGTCGAGACCGGCGAAATATAACCGATGCCGAGGCCGAAGCCGCCAACCAGGCCCCAGCCGAAATAAACCAGCCAGATGTTGTGGATCGAAACGCCGATTGCGGCGATGAAAAAGCCGAAGCCGAAGCACAAGGCGGCGGTGAACATCGCCTTGCGCGGGCCGCCCTCCTCGACCCAGCGGCCGAGAAACGCCGCCGACATTCCAAGCACAAATATACCGATGGTGAAGATCCAGCCGAGCTGAGGGATGCTCCAATCGTCCGCCGCGGGCTTGGCGATGCCGATCAGCTTGGTCATCGGAATGTTGAAGACGCTGATGGCGTAGGCCTGGCCGATGCACAGATGCACGCACAGCGCCGCCGGCGGCACCAGCCACCGGCTAAAGCCCGGCGGCGCGACGATTCGTTTCTTGTCGAGAAAGCCCAGCATTCCTTCGTCCCTAGAATCTCCAGCCCTGCGATCGGGCTTCATTGCGCCTTGATGGCGCGGTTAATGGACTTTTATGCTAATGGAAGGCATCGGACAACGGTTCGATTTCATGTTCAGGTTGAACATCGGCGGCCGCACCGAAACATAGCGGCAAGATGCACCCGCTCGGATACTTGCCGCTGTATTTGTCTTGGCGATGCAACTTTTGTTATTGTTCCTTAAGGGCCAGATCGCGCGCTGGTAGAAACCCTGGCGCAGTCATGTCGCCGCTGCCGATAAACGATGGCGCCGGACGGCGCGCTACCTGACGCCGGAGCATGCCCCGCCGCGTGCACGGCGCCTTAGGAGAAACGGATGAGCGACGGCTTACCCTCCCGCGCCCCTGCCGCGGCAGGGCACGCCGCGCCGCCGCCACTTGCGTCACTTTCCCCGCAGCGCGCGCGCGAAGCGAAAGGGATTGGGCAGCGCTTCGAGCCGCGACGAGACGCTTTGACGCCACTGCGGCAGCGCGCCGGTCTCGGCGAGCCGGCGCTCGAGAAAATCGCGCGTATCCGTGAAATTGGCGGAGCGATCCTCGAGCCAGTAAAGCGTGGTCGTCGCATAGATGCCGGCCAGGATGCCGCGCTTCGTGTAGAAGCTGAAATCGGTCGATTCGTCGCCGACCGCGTACCAGATCGCATCCACCGTTTCGTAGACGAGCCGCGCGGCCAGCGGCGCGTTGTGCGGCTGAGCGAGGACGCGCAGGGCCCGCCGCACGGCCTCGCGATGGAGCGCCAGCGCTTCGAGCCGCGCCATCGCCGCCGCCGCGACCTTTTCGTGGGTTCGCAGCCCGCTCAGATCAAGACGCTCGAGCCGGGCCAGCATCTGCCGGTCGGCCCAACGGCTGAATTCGGCGACCATGTCGGCGGCTCCGCCCGGAAATTGCGACGCGGCTTCGGCGGCGCTGACACCGGCCTGACGCGCCGCCTTCAGCAAGGCGCGACGGGTCCAGCCGTCGAATGGCACATCCGGCAACAGTGCCATCAGCAGTACGTCACGGTTGGTTTCGCTCATGGCCCTCACTCATCGACATTTTCAGGACCGGGCAATTCGACGGGAAAACGCAGCGCCTCCTCGTTGAACTGGAGGAGGCGCATATCGGTCATCCGCTGCGGATAGAGAATGCCGTCGAGGTGGTCGCATTCATGTTGGACGACACGCGCGTGGAAGCCCTCGACGACACGGTCGATCGCCTCGCCCTCGACACCGACCCCACGATATCGAATCTTCGTCCAGCGCGGCACCGCACCGCGCAGGCCGGGAACCGAGAGGCAGCCTTCCCAGCCCAGCTCGGCCTCCTCGCCAATTGGCTCAATCATCGGATTGATCAGGACGCTCCAGTCCTGGGGCTGATCCAGTGGGCGTTTCGTCAGCCGCCCGGGCCCCACCATAAAGACGACAAGCCGCCGCGAAACATGGACTTGCGGAGCCGCAAGGCCGGTGCCGTTCGCGTCTTCCGCGGTCTCGAGCATATCGGCAACGAGAGCGCGTACGGCGGGGGCGGTCGGGTCGGCGATGGGCTCGGCCACAGCTCGCAACACCGGATGTCCCATGCGCGCGATCTTCAGTATGGCCATGTGGGTAAATATGGCCGGCTCTGCCGCGCGGGTAAAGCCGCTGCTTCACAAAGGGCGCCGCAAGTGCTAGAAGAAAGTGCCACAGGTGGCCGCCGCCGGCGGCCCTTCGTTTTTGTGCCATCTGACAAAAGGAGTGCTCGTGCAGGTTCTCGTCCGCGACAACAACGTCGATCAGGCGCTTCGCGCGCTCAAGAAGAAGATGCAAAGGGAAGGCGTCTTCCGCGAAATGAAGCTGCGCCGCAATTACGAGAAACCGTCCGAGCGCCGTGCCCGCGAAAAGGCGGAGGCGGTTCGCCGTTATCGCAAACTGCTGCGCAAGCGCATGGAGCGCGAGGGTTACTAACCTCGCACCGGCGCAGGCTTCCGTTCCCCTCGCTTTCCTGGCCGCCGGGGCCGCTGTGTGCTCCTCGGCAAGATCTCCTGCAATCCCCTGAGGCGGGCCTTCGCTATGGTGGCGGCCGCGACAGCGTAATATGATCGCTGTGATAGGAGTTCGGCTGCCATGGCGTGAGCCGGGCCTTGTCATAGGTTGAGAACCGGCATGACGATAAGAAAACGGGGAGGACGCGAAACGATGACCAAGCGAACGGATGGTGGTGCCTCAGGGCTCGCGGTCAGCCGGCGGGGGCTGCTCAAGGCCGGTTCTGCGCTGGGCGCGGCAGCGGCCACGTCAGCGGTTCCGCTGGTCAGTGTCTGGGGCGCTGCCTCGAACACGATCAAGCTCGGCTATGTCGGTGCCAAATCGGGCTGGCTCGCCAATTTCAACGTCCCCGATCCCTGGATCATGGCCAAAGTCAACAAGGCCACCGGCGGCGCCATCAAGTCGCAAGGCAGAAACTATGCGATTGAGATCATCGCCAAGGACAATCAGTCCGACAACAATGTGTCCGCCACGGTCGCGAACGAACTCGTGCTGCGCGACCGCTGCGACTTCATTCTGGCCAACAACGGCGCCGCGATTACCGCAATCGGCCCCTTGGCCGATGCGCGCGGCGTCCCGGCGCTATCGAGCATGGCGCCGTGGCAGGCCTTCGTCATCGGACGCGGCGCGATGCCGGGACCAAACTACAAAGGCTTCCCCTTCAGCTTCCATATCGGGTTCGGTGTCGAAGACATGTTGACCGATTATGTCGCGACCTGGGACCAGCTGCCGACCAACAAGGTGGTCGGCTCGCTGTGGCAGGACGATCCGGCCGGCCGCGCCTTCGGCAACGAGCAGATCGGCCTGCCGGCGGCGGCGGGCCGTGGCGGTTACAAGATCGTGTCGGGCGGTTATTTTCAGATGAACACGAATGATTTTTCAAATCAGGTCACGAAATTCAAGGATGCCAATGCCGACATCGCGGTGGGCTATTCCAGCCCGGAGCAGATGGTGGTGATCGTCAATCAGATGGCGCAGCAGAAATACCATCCCAAAGTATTGACGATCGCCGGTGCGCCGCTGTTCCCGGCCTCGATCGAGGCGCTGGGCGATCACGGTGACGGCCTCACCACCGAAGTGTGGTGGACGCCGGACTGGCCCTATCGCTCGCATGTCACCGGCCAGAGCGCCCGCGAATTTGCCAAGGAGTGGGAGCAGGATAGCGGCAAGCAGTGGACGCAGCCATTGGGCTATACCATGGGACTGTGGGACGCCGGCATCGCCACCCTGCAGTCTGCATCCGATCCCAAGGACAAGAAGGCGGTCCGTGATGCCATCAAGACGCTCGATGTCGAGACATTGACCGGCAGGGTCGACTTCAAGAACACCCGCATTCCCAACGTCTCCAAGACGCCGATGACCACAGGGCAGTGGAACCTGACCAAGGGCGGCCGGTTCAAGTACGAGCTTCTGGTCGTAACCAACAAGACGTCGCCCGACATTCCGGTTCAGGCCAAGCTGAAACCGTACGCCGGCTGAGCCTGATGCTTCGTTCCCGCGAAAGCGGGATCGGGAGGGACCGCCATCGTCCGCTCCGGATCCCGGGCATCGCCCGGCGATGACGCAACCGGCATAGAACCTGAATCTCATGGCCCTCCTCGAAGTCTCTGGCCTGGCAAAACGGTTCGGCGCCGTGGTGGTTGCGGATCAGGTCGAGATCACCGCCGATATCGGTGAATGCCTCGGGGTCATCGGGCCAAACGGCGCCGGCAAGAGCTCGGTCTTCAATCTGATCGCCGGGACCCTGGCACCCGACGGCGGCACTGTGCGCTTCGCCGGCGAAGACGTGACGCGGGTTCCCGCCTATAAGAGGGCGCGTGCCGGGATTGTCCGGGCCTTCCAGATCCCACAGCCGTTTCCGAAGCTCACCGTCTACGAGAATCTGCTCGTGGCGGCGCAATACGGCGCCGGCCTGTCGGGCGCGGCCGCCGAAGAATGGGTGATCCGGGTGCTGCGCGAGTTCGGGCTTGCGGACAAGGCCGAGGTCTTGGGCGGCGGCCTTACGCTGCTCGATCGCAAGCGCCTCGAGCTGGCGAAAGCGGTGGCTTCGAAGGCCAAGCTCTTGCTGCTCGACGAAATTGCCGGGGGCCTGACCGAGCGGGAAGTGGAAGAGTTGGCGGCTCTGATCATCGGCCTCAAGCGAGAGCATGCCGTGATCTGGATCGAGCATATCGCGCATGCTTTGCGCGCCGCGGCCGATCGCATCCTGCTTCTGCATTTCGGCAAGAAGCTGTTGGACGGGCCGCCGGCGCAAGTGCTTACCGATCCGGTGGTCAGACAGATTTATATGGGGCTCGCCGCGGATGAAGCTGCTTGAGGTCACCGGCCTCTCGGTCTTTTACGGCGACCTTCAGGCGCTGTTCGATATCGACGTCGCGGTCGAACGCGGACGGACCGTGGCGCTCATTGGCGCCAACGGCGCCGGCAAGACCACCTTTTTAAAGGCGCTCGCCGGGCTCATCGCCTCGAAACGCGGCAGTATCGTGTTCGACGGGCAGGAAATCGGCGGCTACCCCGCCGAGCGCATTGCCCATCTCGGCATGGCGCTGGTGCCCGAAGGCCGGCTGTTGTTTCAGAACATGACGATCGAGGAGAACCTCGTCATGGGCGGTTATACCGGTCGCAAGGGCTATTGGACGTTGTCCAAGATCTACGATCTGTTCCCCGCGATCGCATCGCGCGGCGGCGAGAGGCCGTTCGTGCTGTCGGGCGGCGAGCAGCAAATGGTCGCAATCGGACGGGCGCTGATGGCCAATCCGCGATTGCTTCTCGCCGACGAGATCAGCCAGGGTCTGGCGCCGGTGGTGGTCGATCAGATCTATAAGTCGTTTCCTGCCATCCGCGCGGAAGGCACCTCGATCATCATCGTCGAGCAGGAGGTGAGGCGCGCGGCCGCCGTGTCCGACTATACCTACTGCCTCTTGAAGGGCCGCATTACCCTCGCCGGCCCTTCCCGGGAACTGGGCATCGACGCGCTCAGCCATGCCTACTTCGGAACCTGACGGATGGTCTGGCTCGATCTTTTCATCAACGGGATTTGCCTCGGCGGGTTGTACGGCGTGCTGGGCGTCGGCCTGGCGCTGGTCACCGGCATCATGCGCTTCGTCAACATTTCCCACGGCGAGTTCATCGTGATGGCGGCTTTCGTTGGCGTGTTCGCTTCCGCGGCCTTGCCGGGCGTCAATCCGCTGTGGCTGCTGATTCCGGTGGCGGCTCTGTTCTTCCTCGTCGGCTATGGCGTCCAGGCGGTGCTGTTCAACAAAGTGGTCACCGCGCCCGATTTCCTGGCACCGATCTTGTTGACGTTCGGGTTTTCCATCGTGCTGCAAAACCTTATGTTCGAAGGCTTCGGCACCAACGTGCGCAGCCTGACCGCGGGCGGGCTGGCGCGGCAAAGCATCGAGATCGGCAATCTCTCGATCGGCGTGCTGCCGCTCATCACGCTCGGTCTCGCCATCTTGTTCTTTGTCGCGCTCGAGCTTCTGATCTCGCGCACCAGCTTCGGCCGCGCCATCCGCGCCACCGCCGACAATCGCGACGTGGCGCGCCTCATGGGAGTGAAGCCGACGCGGATCTTTAACATCACCATGGGCCTTGCCTTGGCGCTGGCGGCGGTGGCCGGCTTGCTGCTCGCCATGCGCGCGACTTTCACGCCGTTCTCCGGTGTGGCCAGCCTCCTGATCGCGTTCGAAGTGATCGTGATCGGCGGTTTCGGCTCGTTCTGGGGGGCGCTGCTGGGCGGCTTTCTCCTCGGTCTGGCGCAATTAATCGGTCTGCACTTCGATCCCGATGCCGGCATCTTCTACGTCCATGTTGCATTTTTCGCGGTGGTGCTGTTTCGGCCGCAGGGCCTCATGGGCGTCAGGCTGCCATGAAAGCCGCGATTGCACTCGTGGTCTTCGCCGCGCTGGCCGCCGCCGCCGGCATCCTCGCGCCGATCTACGATTGGGCGGGTGGGCTGCGCTTTGCCACGGAAATGTTCCTCTATCTCGCCATGGCGCAGATGTGGAACCTGCTCGCGGGCTATGCCGGCCTGTTCTGCATGGGCCAGCAGATGTTCATCGGCCTCGGCACGTACTGCCTGTTTTTCACGGCCCTGTTGTTTCACGTTTCGCCCTATTGGGTCATGCCGTTGAGCTTTATCTTCTGTGCCGCGATCGCGGCGCTCGCGGCGCTGTTCATGTTCCGCCTGCGCCTGGTCTATTTTGCCATTGGCACCTGGGTGCTTTCCGACATGATCGCCAGCTTCATTTCGCGCACGCCGGCGCTCGGCGGCGCCACCGGCTATCAGCTGAGCGACGTGCTGCCGCTGATCAACTTCGACTGGTTCGATCAGGTGATGTTCTGGATTGCCGCCGCCATCGCCTATGCCACGGTGTGGGGGGCCTATGCGCTCATGCGCTCGTCGATCGGGCTCGGCTTGATGAGTATTCGCGACAACGATCTCGCGGCCTCGAGCCTCGGCGTCGACGTCTGGACCAACCGCTTCATCGTCTTCGTCATAGCCGGCGCCGGCTGTGGTCTCGCGGGCGCCGTCTATTTCACCGCGCAGCTTGCCATGGGTCCCGGCCAGGCGTTCGATCCGAACTGGGTGGTGGCGATGCTGTTCATCACCATCGTCGGCGGTATCGGTA
>Ga0123356_10004962_pt1 | contig 13645 bp, 8 predicted proteins | sample TergutEmb28metaG_2_FD_92546 | JGI IMG/M metagenome (GOLD analysis project Ga0123356, IMG submission 92546) | Embiratermes neotenicus P3 segment gut microbial communities from Petit-Saut dam, French Guiana - Emb289 P3 | ecosystem: Host-associated > Arthropoda: Insects > Digestive system > Gut ...
CCCACGCGGCGTTGCTGCGTCACGCTTTCGCGCATTGCGCAAGATTCCCCACTGCTGCCTCCCGTAGGAGTCTGGGCCGTGTCTCAGTCCCAGTGTGGCTGATCGTCCTCTCAGACCAGCTACGCATCGTCGCCTTGGTGAGCCGTTACCTCACCAACAAGCTAATGCGCCGCGGGCCCATCCCGATGCGGAGGCCGAAGCTTCCTTTCCCCAGCAGCCTTATGGCTGGAGGGCACATTTGGTATTAGCCCGAGTTTCCTCGGGTTGTCCCAATCATCGGGGCAGGTTACCCACGTGTTACTCACCCGTTCGCGGCTTTGCCCCGGGCCGAAGCCCGGTTCGTCGCTCCACTTGCATGTGTTAGGCACGCCGCCAGCGTTCGTCCTGAGCCAGGATCAAACTCTCCGTGAAGAACTGCTCACAAAGAGTTGTCAGGAATGTCGCTCGTACTAAGCGGCGCCGCGAACCTTGCCGCGGAGCCAGACGAGCGAAACCTGGGCCTCTCATTTTGGCTGGAGAGGCCCTCGCCTTCACGCCCGGCCACCGAGGGCGGCCATCGGGAGCTCCGAGTACACGGGGAGCTCCGGAAGACGAGACGGGTCAATCTTGGCACCGTCGCTCGATCAGCTCACGAATGAGCCGGCCGACGACGGCGTCGAACCTGGACACACCTTCGGCCATTGGCAGGCCGAGGTGCGCATGCTGTTGAGTTTTCAAAGACCGTCGCCTCCGGCGAGAAGGGGTTTCCTTCTTGAGGATGCGCGAGTGCCGGAACCGGCGCTCGGGGCAGAAGAGTATAGCCACTACTCGCTTGGGGGCGCAACCGCACCCAACTTGGGAGACCGTGGCCGGTCCTCACTGCCTGGAGAAAGGTAGCGCACTCGGCGGCAAACCGCGGAGCGACCGCCAAACGCCGCCGTTCAGATGATGGAAATCCTTGCAAATCGGCGCTTTCCGAGTTGCAGCACACGTCCGTCGACGGCCGCGCTCTCGACGTCGAGCGCGCCCCCGTCGAGCGACTTGCCGTCGAGCTTGACCCCGCCCTGGGACAGCGAGCGGCGCGCCTCCGACGTCGAGACTCCGAACGCGGCAGCGAGCAGCGCCGGCAGATGCACCATGCCGTCCGCCGCGGGGGCCACGGCAAACGAGAACTCCGGCACGTCCTCGGGGGTCTCGTGGCGAACGTGGACCCGGTCGAACGCCTCCTCTGCTGCAGCGCCCGCTCCCGGCCCGTGGAAGCGATCGACCAGCTCCCGTGCGAGCGCGCGCTTGGCATCGCGCGGACCCAGCTCGCCGGGTACCGCTGAGCCGAGCAGCAACTCGTACCACGGCTCGAGCGATTCGTCGGGGATGCTCAGCGTCTTGCCGTACATCTCGTCGGGCGGCTCGGTGACGCCGATGTAGTTGCCGAACGACTTGGACATCTTGCGCTCGCCGTCGGTGCCGGTCAGCAGCGGCATCGTCAGGATGACCTGCTCGTCCTGCCCGTAGGCACGCTGGATGTCGCGGCCGAGCAGCAGGTTGAACTTCTGGTCGGTTCCGCCGAGCTCGACGTCGGCCTTGATCGCCACCGAGTCGTACCCCTGCAGCAGCGGGTAGAGCAGCTCGAGCATGGACACAGGGCTCCCCGCCGCGAGCCGCTTGGCGAAGTCATCGCGCTCGATCACGTGCGCGACGGTGGTGGTCGCGAGCAGGCGGAACATCTCCGGCATCGACATCAGCAGCCAGTCGCCGTTGAAGCGCACCTCGAGCCGTTCCGGGTCCAGCACCTTCAGCGCCTGCTGCTGGAAGGTGCTCGCGTTGGCCTGGATCTCCTCCTCGGTGAGGATCGGCCGGGTGGCGGAGCGCCCACTGGGGTCCCCCACCCGCGCGGTGCCGTCACCGATGATCAGCACGACCGTGTGTCCCGCATCCTGGAACTCCCGCAGCTTCTGCAGGACGACGGTGAACCCGAGATGGATGTCGGGCGCCGTCGGATCGATGCCGAGCTTCACACGCAGCGGCCTGCCGAGCTTGAGCTTGGCCTGCAGCCCGCCGTCGGGCAGGCTGTCGACGGCGTTACGTGAGAGCCACGCGGCTGCGTCGGACGGGGTGGCCGGCATCCGCGCAATCGTAATGCGCGGAGCCCGAGCGGCGGTTCCCGGGACGCCCGCCACAGCAGTCGAGGCCGCGTCCACGGCGGCCGAGCGTGCGCCGCGCATTGCTGGCGCAGCCGCTGCGCGACGGTCTAGAATGACCCGTCGCGGGCAGAGCCGCCTAGCCGCCCTGGTAGCGCGGCCCGCGTCGAGTGCCAGGACCGTTGTTTCAGACCGCGCTTCCGGCCCCACTGTTCTGCCGCCGGATTCACAAGCTGCGATCTCATGACCGTCGAAGACGACACCCTGCCAGAAGCCGATCCCGCCGCCCAGCCGGCTCCGGTTGCGTTCGACGCGCCCGAGCGGCGGGGCTTCCTGCGTCGGCGCGCCCACCGGCCGCACGTCCCGCACCCGCACGTTCCCCGCCCCCATGTCCCGCGCCCGCGCGTGCGCAAGCTGCGGTTGCTGTTCGTACTCGCCGCCTTCTCCTTCCTGGCGGTGATCTCGGTGCTTTTCGGCCTGCTGACCTCGATCGCCGCCGACCTGCCGCAGCTCCGGAACACGGTCCAGTTCAGCCACAACGTCGACTCGTACATGTACGACGCCAACGGGACCCCGATCGGCGCGCTCGCACCGGCCAGCACGCCGGCGATCGACAACTGGCGCGACATCTCCCAGAACGTCGTGCATGCGGTCGTCGCCGTCGAGGACAAGGGCTTCTGGGGCGAGTCCGGGATCAGTATCCGCGGCCTGCTCCGTGCCGGGCTGGCCGACCTGACGGGCGGCGCGACCCAGGGAGCCTCGACGATTCCCGAGCAGTTCATCAAGAACGTGCGCCAGGAGGAGGCCCACCGCTCGATCCTCGAGAAGCTCGTCGAGGCGGGCATGGCCTTCCAGCTCAGCCACACCCCCGGATGGAGCCACGAGCGGATCCTCACCGACTACCTGAACACGATCTACTTCGGCAACGGCGCGCTCGGCATCGAGGCGGCCGCGCGTGTCTACTTCGGGGCCGTCCACGGCTTCGACTCCTCTGATCCCGGCAGCGAGAACAGGAGCGGCTGCGGCACACCTGACGTCCAGGATCCGCATCGCCAGGAGTGCGCGAAGGTCCTGAGCGCCGCGCAGGCAGCGCTGCTCGCGGCGATGATCGCGAATCCGAGCGCGTTCAACCCCGCGGGCACCCACCAGGAGCGCATGGCCGCACTCGGCCGGCGCAACAACGTCGTGCTCTACGACATGTACGAGCAGCACTACCTGACCTACGAGCAGTACATGCAGGCCCGCGCCGTCAAGCTTCCCAGCCGCTCCCAGATTCAGCAGCCGCAGGAGCAGCCATCCGCCGCCCCGTACTTCACGAGCTGGGTGGAGCCGCTGGTGGTGCGAGCGCTCGAGAAGGAGGGCCTGACACCGAAGGAGGCTCAGTACCAGGCCTATTACGGCGGGCTCAAGATCAAGCTGAGCCTCGACGAGAACATGCAGACGGCCGCGCAGCAGGCCGTCAACACCGAGTTTCCCCCGGGCAGCAACGGCCCCACCGCCTCACTGGTCGCGATCGACAACCGGACCGGCGAGGTGCGCGCGATGGTCAGCGGCAATGGCGACTACCAGCACTCGCCCTTCAACCTGGCGACGCTCGGCTACCGCCAGCCCGGGTCCTCGTTCAAGCTCTTCACGCTGGCGGCGGCGATCTCCGAGGGCAAGATCACCCCCTATACCGAGTTCGACTCCCACCAGCTCACGATCCCATTCGTCAAGAAGGACGGCAACGCCTTCTATGCGCCGAACGGGACCGGCCGCTTCCCCGTGCACAACTTCGGCAACGTCTACAGCGGCTGGATCCCGATGACGGTCGCCACCGCCACCTCGGACAACAGCGTCTTCGCGCAGCTCGGGACGAGCGTCGGCACGGGGCACATCAGGCACTACGCCAAGCTGCTGGGAATCAGGTCGCCGATCGACGACGACCCCTCGATGATCCTCGGCGGCCTGACGACGGGCGTGTCCGCGCTCGATATGGCGCACGCCTACTCGACCGTCGCCAACGGCGGCAAGAAGGTCTACAACCCGACGCTCGGCGACTACGAACGCGGCCCGATCGGCATCGCCTCGATCAGCGGCTGCAAGCCCTGCGACCACTCGACGATCACCAACCACGGCACGATGAAGACCCAGCAGGTGATCACTCCGGACACGGCCGCCGAGATCGACGAACTGCTCCACGGCCCCGTCGACGACAGTTACGGCACCGGCACCAACGCGGCGATTGCCGGCGTGGATGTGGCGGGCAAGACCGGCACGACCTCGAACTACGAGGACGCCTGGTTCGTCGGCTGGACGCCGACACTGACAGTGGCCGTCTGGGTCGGCTATCCCAACAGCGGCGTGCCGATGACCACCGCCTACTACGGCAAGCCGGTCGAGGGCGGAACCTTCCCGGCGATCATCTTCCACAACTTCGTGGTGCAGGCGATCCAGATCATGAACAACGAGGCCGCTGGCAGGCAGACGACGAGCACCCAGACAACCGTGCAGCCTCCCCCCGTCTACAACCCGCCGAGCGTGAGCTCGGCCTCCGGAAGTGTCACGAGCACGAGCGCCGGCACGGGGACGAGCGCGGGCGCCGGCACGAGCGCAGGCACCGGCACGAGCGCCAATACGGGCGCGAGCGCCGGCGGCGCGGGCAACCAGACATCGGCCACCGCAGGCGCGAACCAGCAGAGCAGCCAGCAGGCGCCGGCGCAGAGCAACCAGCAGGCGACGCAGCAGCCGACCCAGCAGGCGCCCGCGCAGGCTCCGTCCAATGCCGGCACCAACAGCGCCGGCACAAACAACACGGGCGCGAGCAACTCGGCACCCAGCACGCCCCCACCGAGCCAGAGCGCGCCCCCGCCGGCCACCAGTGCCCCGCCCGCGCCCTCGACGCCGCCTGCCGGCAGCAGCGGCGGCAGCAGCGGCGGCTCTGGCCTCTAGTACTCCCGCCCCGGAAGCACTATCCGGGCACCGCAGCGCGGAAGGGCCGCGACAGGTAGCGGCTCCCGGCCGCGGTGAAACGCCAGGGAAGCTCAACGGCCTTCGTGATCCCGATCCGGCGGTCCCGCTGGACCACCGGATCGCCCCACCCCCGCGGCCGCCCGGAGATCGTCACACGACCGCGCTCGAGGTCGGATCCGTTGTCAGAGAAACTGATTCCGAGCGCCTCGGTGAGCTTGCCGGGCCCTGAGCAGAGGGCCCGTGGGCGCCCGGGGTCAATCCCGCGCCGCTGCGCCATCAGCTCGATGCCGGTGAGCGGCTCGAGCGCGCGGATCAGCACGGCGGCGCCGACTCCCTCGGGCTCGCAGACCGCGTTCAGCATCGCGTGCACGCCGTAGGAGCGGTACACGTACGCGCGTCCGGGCGGCCCGAACAGCGTCTCGGTCCGAGGGGTCAGACCCGCGAACGCGTGACACGCGGGCTCGCTGTCGTGGTAGGCCTCGGCCTCGACGATGACGCCGCTGCAGCCCTCGCAGGTCACGACGCAACCAATCAGCGCCGCCGCCACCTCGAGCACCGGACGGTCGTAGAACCCTGGCCGCATCAGCTGCGGCCGCTGCGGGCGCGGTCGAGCGCCGCCCGCGCATACCCGAGCTGCTCACGCAGGGCGCCGGAGGCCGTGCCCCCGCGCGAGGCCTTGGACTCCAGCCAGGCGCCGTCCGCCAGCAGCGCGTAGAAACCCTCCGGGTCCAGCAGCGGCGAGGCTGCCGTCAGCTCCTCGGGGGTCAGCTCCGAGAGCCTGCGCCCGCTCGACGTGGCCAGTCGCACGAGCCCGCCGACGATGCCGTGGGATTGCCGGAACGGCATCCCGCGCTTGACGAGATGGTCGGCCACATCGGTCGCTGCCAGGAGCTCATCGGCGGACGCCTGCTCCAGCCGCTCGCGCCGGAACGTGAGCGTGCTCAGCATCCCCCGCGCCGCGGCGAGCACGAGCTCGAGCGTGTCGACCGCGTCGAACAGGTGCTCCTTGTCCTCCTGCATGTCCTTGTTGTAGGTGAGCGGCAGGCCGTGCATCACCCCATGCATCGCGGTCAGGTGCCCGACGACGCGCGGCGCCTTGGCGCGCAGAAGCTCGGCGGCATCCGGGTTCTTCTTCTGCGGCATGATCGAGGACCCCGACGCCCACGCGTCGGAGACCTCGCAGAAGCCGAACTCCTCGCTCGACCAGAGGACGATCTCGGCGCCGAGCCGCGACAGGTGCGTGGCGCAGGTCGCGGCGGCAGCCAGGTAGTCGAGCACGAAGTCACGGTTCGAGACGGCGTCGATCGAGTTCTCCGCGATCGCCGGGAACCCGAGCTCCGCCGCCAGCAGCTCGCGGTCGTTGTCGAAGTTGACCCCCGCGAGCGCGCCCGTGCCGAGCGGCAGCGGGGCGGTGCCGCTCGACACATCGGCGAAGCGGCGCTGGTCGCGCAGCAGCATCCAGGAGTAGGCGAGCAGGTGATGGCCGAGGTAGACGGGCTGGGCACGCTGCAGATGGGTGTAGCCCGGCATCGGCCAGTCGGCGTGGCGCTCGGCCAGCTCGATCACGGTCGCCACGAGCTCGAGCGTGGCGGCAGCATGCGTCAGCGCCGCGTGGCGGGTGAACATCGCCATATCGGTCGCGATCTGGTCGTTGCGCGAGCGCGCGGTATGCAGGCGGCCGCCAGGCTCGCCCGCAAGCTCGGTGACGCGCCGCTCGATCGCCATGTGGACGTCCTCGTCGCTGTCGTCGAACGGGAACGTGCCGTCGTGGACCTCGTCCGCGACGACCTTCAGGGCGGCCTGCAGGGCGGCGTGATCCTCCTCGCTGATGATCCCTCTGGCCACGAGCATGTGCGCGTGCGCCACCGACTGCCGCACGTCGTATGGAGCCAGCCGCCAGTCGAACGACAGCGAGTCGTTCAGCCGCCTGAAGGTGTCGGACTGCGCAACCGCCAGACGCGGGCTGGACATCAGGTGGCCGCTCGTGGTCGAGCCGGGCCTCGGCGGGCGCTGGGGAGCCGTCACGTGCGCGATGCTAACGGGCGCGCCGCCCGCAGGACCGCCCCGAGCTCCTGCGCCACCCGCGCGACCTGTGCCTCGGTCATCTCGGGGAAGAACGGGATCGCGACCGACCGCGCGGCAACGTCCTCACAAACCGGGAACTGGCCCTCGCGATACCCGAACTGCTCGCGGTAGTAGGTCATCAGGTGGATCGCCGGGAAGTAGGGCTTGGCCGCGATCGCTCGCGTTCCGAGCGCGGTGACGATCGCGTCGCGGTCGACGCCGTGCGGAAGCTGGACCACATACACGAACCAGCCGCGCCTGGCCTGCCCGAGGTTCTCGCACGGCAGCGTGACGCCCTCGATCTCGCCGAGCGCCTCACGGTAGAGGCCCGCGACCCGCTCGCGGCCGGCCAGCAGCGAGTCGAGCCGCTCCAGCTGCGCGAGCCCGAGTGCGCAGGCGATGTCCGAGAGCCTGTAGTTGAAGCCCAGCCGGTCGTGGTCGAGCCAACCCATGTCCGGCGACCGCCCCTGGTTGCGCTCCGAGTCGATCCGCTCCTTGAGCGCCGGGTCGGAGGTGACCACGACGCCGCCCTCACCGGTCGTCATCTGCTTGTTGGCGTAGAACGCGAACACGGCCGGGTGACCGCGGCCGCCGATCGCGCCCCCGTCGGCATAGCTGCCGCCGAGCGCCTCACAGGCGTCCTCGACGATCGGGACGCCGAGCTGCTCGAGGCGCTGCATGTCCGCCGGGTAGCCGAACACGTGCACGGGCAGCAGCGCCGCCGTGTTCGGCGTCACCGCGGCCGCGACGGCGTCGGGATCGAAGTTGAGCGTCACCGGATCGATGTCCACGAACACGGGCCGGGCGCGCTCGTAGACGGCGACGTTGGCGCTCGCGACGAACGAGAAGGGCGTGGTGATGACCTCGGCGCCATCGGCAACCCCGACCGCCCGCAGGGCCAGGTGCAGCCCCGCGGTGCCCGACGAGACGGCGCTGCCCAGGCGCGCGCCGACACGTGCGGCGAAGGCCTGCTCGAACTCCGGGCCGCGCGGCCCGAGCGAGAGCTGCCCCGAGCGCAGGACATCGAGCACGGCCTGCTCTTCGCGCTCGCCGAGGACGGGCCGCGCGAGCGGAATCATCAGGTCCGCACCGCCGGAGCCGGGCGCCGGCCCGCCTGCATGCCGTGCTCGAGCGAGTCGACGAGCGCCTCCCACGACGCTTCGATCACGTTCGTGGAGACCCCCGTCGCGCCCCACTCGTGCTCGCCGTCGGCTGAGTCGAGCAGCACCCGCGTGATCGCATCCGAGGCCTTGGCGCCATCGAGGATGCGGACCTTGAAGTTGACGAGCTTGATCGTGTCGAGCTCCGGGTAGACGTGTGTCAGCGCCCCCCGCAGGGCCTTGTCGAGCGCGCTCACCGGTCCGTTGCCCTCGGCCGTGAACACAAAGCGATCACCGTCGACCCAGAGTTTGATCGTGGCCTCGGTCTCGACCCTGCCGTCGGCGCGCTTCTCGGCGATCACGCGCCAGGACTCGAGCGTGAACAGGGGCGTGTAGTCACCGCTCTCCTTGCGCATCAGCAGCTCGAACGAGCCGTCGGCCGCCTCGTAGTGGTAGCCCTCGTGCTCGCGCTCCTTGACGCGCTCGATCAGTCTCGAGGCCGCCGCGTCGTCGAGCTCGATGCCCGCCTCGGCCGCGCGTGTGTGGATCGTGCCCTTGCCGGAGAGCTCCGAGACCAGCACGGCGCGATCATTGCCGACGACGTCCGGCTCGATGTGCTCGAAGGTGCTGGGGTCGGCGGCGACGCCGGCGACGTGCATGCCGCCCTTGTGGGCAAAGGCGTTGCGTCCGACATAGGGCCGGTCCGGGTTCGGCGTGAAGTTCAACAGCTCATCGAAGAAGTGTGCCGTGGTCGTGAGCGCGTGCAGCTGCGCCTCGCTCACGCATTCGTAGCCGAGCTTGAGCTGCAGGTTCGGGATCAGGGTCGTCAGGTTCGCGTTGCCGCAGCGCTCGCCGTAGCCGTTCTGCGTCCCCTGAACGTGCGTGGCGCCGGCCTGAACCGCCGCCAGCGTGTTGGCGACACCGAGGCCGGCGTCGTCGTGGCAGTGGATCCCGATCTTGACGGCGGCGCCGCCGAGCTCGCGGACGACCGCCTCCATCGCCTCGGTGACGGCCCCTGACATCGTGCCGCCGTTGGTGTCGCAGCAGGTTACGGTCTCGGCGCCGGCCTGGGATGCCGTACGCACGCATGCGAGCGCGTACTCGCGGTCATCGGCGTACCCGTCGAAGAAGTGCTCGGCGTCGTAGATGACGCGCTTGCCGGCACCCACCAGGAACGCGACCGACTCGGAGATCATCCGCAGGTTCTCGGCGCGATCGACCTTCACGACCTTCTCGATGTGCAGCCCCCAGGTCTTGCCGACGAGCGTACACACGGGCGCGAAGCAGTCGGCCAGGATCTGCAGCGCCGGGTCGTCCTGCGCGCGCACGTCACGGCGCCTGGTCATCCCGAACGCGGCGATCTGCGCGTGCTCGAAGCGCTCGCGGGCGAGCAGCTCGAAGAGCTCGAGCTCCTTCGGGTTCGAGCTCGGGAAGCCGGCCTCGATCAGGTCGATCCCGAGCTCGTCCAGCTTGTGCGCGACACGCACCTTCTCATGGGCTGACAACGACATGCCCTCACCCTGCATGCCGTCGCGCAGGGTGGTGTCGTAAAGCTCGATGCGGGTCATCTCAGCTCGTCGCCGCGGGCACTTCGACGCGGTCCAGCCAGGTGGCGTAACGCGGATCGCGGCCACGCAGCGCGTCCTGGAAGACCCGCTGCAGCTCGGTCGTGATCGGCCCGCGGCCGCCATCGCCGATGACGTGATCATCGACCTCGCGCAGAGGCACCAGCTCGGCCGCCGTGCCGGTCACGAAGACCTCATCCGCCAGGTAGAGCTCGGCGCGCGCGATCGCGCGCTCGACGACCTCGTGGCCGAGGTCATGGGCGATCTGGATCAGCGAGCGCCGCGTGATGCCGTCCAGCGCGCCCGAGGCCAGTGCCGGCGTCACCACGCGCCCGTCGGCGATGAGGAACACGTTCTCGCCGCTGCCCTCGCAGACGTCGCCGGCGGGATCGAGCAGGATCGCCTCGTCGTAGCCGGCCTTGGTCGCCTCGATCTTGGCGAGGATGCTGTTCAGATAGGTGCCGCTCGCCTTGGCCTGCGGGTTGACGGAGTCGCTCGGCAGGCGCCGCCAGGTCGAAACCTTCGCCCGGATCCCGTTCTTGCCGGACTCCTCGCCGAGGTATGCCCCCCAGGGCCAGGCCGCGATCGAGACATCGACCGGCGCCTCCAGCGGGTACAGGCCCATCGTCCCGTAGCCACGGAACACGATCGGCCGGATGTAGCACTCGCGCAGGCCGTTGGCGATCAGCAGGTCGTGCGTGGCCTGGCGCAGCTCCTCGTGGGAGTACGGGATCGGCATGTAGTAGAGCTGGGCCGACTTGAAGAGCCGGTCGAGGTGGTCCTGGTGACGGAAGATGGCGGTGCCGCCGTCAGCCGTCTCGTAGGCGCGCACGCCCTCGAAGACGCCCGTCCCGTAGTGGAGGCCGTGCGTGAGCACGTGTACCTTGGCGTCCTCCCAGGCAACGAGTTCTCCGTTGTGCCAGATGAGGTCCGCTGTCTCCACGTCGTGCTCCTTAGAGGGTCTGTTGGGAAATTAGTTGTGGGAATTGACGAGGGGCTGGGCGTGGATGGCGCCGCCCGCCCGCAACGATCGTACTGGTGGTACGTGAGGGCGGGCGGGCGGCGCCAGTCGCGTCCAGACGCCGTCAAAACCGCAGATAATTTCTCGACAGGCCCTCATAGGTTGGAAAGAACGGCCTGGGTAGCCTCGCGCGTTCCCGCGCTTCCCCCCAGGTCGCGAGTGCGCAGGCCGGCCGCCAGCGCACGATCAACAGCTGATTCTATCGCCGCCGCCTCCGCCTCCAGGGCGAGGCCGTGCCTCAGCATCATCGCCGCCGAGAGGAACATCGCCAGCGGGTTCGCCGCGCCCTGGCCCGCGATGTCCGGGGCCGAGCCGTGCACGGGCTCGAACATGCCGGGCTTGGCGGGATCGCCCAGCGACGCGCTCGGCAGCATGCCGATCGAGCCGGTCAGCGTCGCGGCTTCGTCGCTGAGGATGTCCCCGAACATGTTCTCGGTGACGATCACGTCGAAGTCGGCCGGGTTGGAGACGAGCTGCATCGCGGCGTTGTCGACCAGCACGTGCTCGAGCTCGACGTCGGGGAACTCGCGCGCATGCACATCGCGCACCACCTCGCGCCACAGCCGGCTGGTCTCGATCACGTTGGCCTTGTCAACGCTTGTGACCTTCCGGCGCGCGGCCTTGAAGGCGACCCGCGCGATCCGCTCGATCTCCGCGCGGCTGTAGGCGCAGACGTCGGAGGCCGCGTCGGCGGTGCGGGTCTTCTCGCCGAAGTAGATGCCGCCGGTCAGCTCGCGCACGACCAGCAGGTCCGTGCCCTCGATCACCTCGCGCTTCAGCGGACTGGCGTCGTACAGCGCTGGCAGCGGCCGCACCGGGCGCAGGTTGGCGTAGAGGCCGAGGCCCTTGCGCAGTCCGAGCAGGCCCTGCTCGGGGCGCGGCTTGGAGGGGTCGGTGGTGTCCCACTTCGGCCCGCCGACGGCGGCCAGCAGGACCGCGTCGGAGGCCTGGCACGCGGCAAGTGTCGCGTCCGTGAGCGCGATGCCGTGGGCGTCGATCGAGGCGCCCCCGAAGGGATGCTCCTCGTAGTCGAGCTCGGCGCCGACGGCGCCCAGCACCTCGAGCGTGGGGGCGGTGATTTCAGGGCCGATCCCGTCGCCGGGCAGCAGAATGATCTTGGAGCTCATAGGCGCCGGAAGCTACCGGATCGCCGGGCCCGGGTGAGCGGTGCCGCTCGTGCTGGCAACGCAAGCCAGCACGAGCGCTGTCACGCGCGGACCTCGTCGCCGCGCGCGCTCACGTTCTCGTGGTGCTCGTCGGTCGAGAGGTGCGACGGCCACCAGTTCCAGCGGCCCAGCAGCACGACCACGGACGGCACCAGCAGGGTCCGCACGAGGAACGTGTCCATCAGGATCCCGGCGGCGAGGCCGAAGCCGATCGCGCGCAGCTGGCTGCCGCCGGAGCCGCCGCCGCCGACGATCGCGAACACGGCGAAGGTGCCGCCGAGGATCACGCCGGCGGATGTGACGGTCGAGCCGGTGCGCGAAACGGCGCGGATCACCGCTTCGCGCAGGGGCAGATGGTGGGCCTCCTCGCGGATTCGCGTCATCACGAGGATGTTGTAGTCCTCCCCCAGCGCCAGCAGGAAGATGAACAGCAGGAACGGGAGGATGAAGCTGATGCCCGATTGGCCGCCGATGTCGATGAAGGCGATCGTCGTGAAGCCGAGCGCGGCGAGGAACGAGAGGCCGACGCTGACGATCAGGTACAGCGGCGCGACGGCGCTGCGCAGCACGGCGGCGAGCAGCAGCCCGATCGCCACGATCGCGACCGGAACGACCACCGCGAGGTCGTGGTTGGCGGTCTTGTTGATGTCGTAGACGGCCGCCGCCTCTCCGGCCACACCGGTGTCGTGGGCCCCCGAGGCGTGGCCCGCGGCGGTGAGCACGTTGCGGATGTGCGGCGTCGCGTGCATCGCCGCCGTCGTGCTCTGGCCGCCGGCTGCGAGCGACGCCTCGAACTGGATCACCTCGCCGTTGGCGGAGACGAACGACGCGTTGGCGCGGTAGGCGTTCAGCTGCGGGGTCGTGAAACCCGCAACGGGCGGCGGCGCGCCGGCGAGCTTCTGCGGCGGGCCGAGCTTGGTGTAGAGCGTCGTCAGCTGCGCGGGCGTGAGCGTGGTGCCGTTCGGGTTCAGCGGGCCTGCCAGCTGCTTGAACGCGCCCGAATCGCGCAGGGAGCGGTCGGCCGACGCAATCCTGCCCGGGTCGTGCCAGACGGAGCTGTGGTAGGCCAGGACCAGGTTCGCGGGGTTGTTGCTGGTCTGCGGGAAGTGCTTGGCGAGCGCCGCATTGCCGAGCGCCGCGTCCGACCCCTTGGGCGCGTTCTGATCGCCGCCGAAGCCGCCCGCGGTGTATCCCAGCGCGCCCGCCGCGAGTCCCAGGAACAGTGCGACGCCCACCGCCAGCGTCGTCTTCGGCCGGCTGACGAGCGTGCTCGCGACCTTGCCCCAGATGCCCTCGTGCTGCTCGCCGGCGCGGACCTTGCTCGGCCAGAACGCCTTGCGGCCGAGGATTGCGAGCAGCGCCGGCAGCAACGTGAGCCCGATCAGCAGCATCACGGCGACGCCCGCGGCCAGCGGCACGCCCAGATCCCGGTAGAGCCCGAAGCTCGCCAGCAGCAATGTCAGCAGCGCCAGCATGACAGTGCCCGCGGAGCCGGTGATCGACTCGCCGACGCGCACGACCGCGCGCCTCACCGCCTCGTGCGGCTCGTACCCGGCGCGCAGCTCCTCGCGCACGCGGAAGACGAGGAAGAGTCCGTAGTCGGTGCCGGCGCCGAGCATCAGCACGATCAGCAGGATCTCCGTGATCGACGAGATCTGCA
>Ga0123356_10004963_pt1 | contig 13641 bp, 12 predicted proteins | sample TergutEmb28metaG_2_FD_92546 | JGI IMG/M metagenome (GOLD analysis project Ga0123356, IMG submission 92546) | Embiratermes neotenicus P3 segment gut microbial communities from Petit-Saut dam, French Guiana - Emb289 P3 | ecosystem: Host-associated > Arthropoda: Insects > Digestive system > Gut ...
ACAAGGGCAGATCATGGGACTTATTGTCTTCATCGCCTTGGCCTTGGCCACGACTTTCTTTATCGTGATCTTCACCGAGGCCCACCGGCGAATTCCCGTGCAATACGCCAAGAGTATCTTCCGCGGGGGAAAGATGTACCGCCAGTCAGGCTCGTCTTATATCCCCCTGCGCGTCAATACCGCCGGTATGATTCCCTTGATCTTCTCGATGGCTATTGTCGTCTTTCCGGGCATTATCGCCAGTTACTTCATGAACCCTGCCGGCGAAGCTCAAAACTTTGCCAACCATATTTATAACATCTTCAGCTCCACCGCCCCCCTACCCCTCGGTTTGGTGTACTGGGGACTGTATTTCCTGTTAGTCATCGGATTTGCTTTCTTTTATACCATGGTCGTTTTCCAGCAACAGGATCTGCCGGGCGTCCTGCAGCGTCAGGGCGGCTTTGTGCCGGGCATTCGCCCCGGCAAGCAGACGCAGATTTACTTAAATAAAGTAATATTGAACATTACCTGGGCGGGGGCTTTGTTCTTGGCCTTGGTTGCCATCCTGCCCTTCCTGGCCCAGCAGATAACCAGCGTCATGGCCTTACAACTCTCCAGCACCAGCTTGCTCATCGTTGTGGGCGTTGTCCTTGATACCATGAAGCAGATGGAAGCCCAATTGGCTATGCGCCGCTACGAAGGATTCATAAAATAATATGACACCGGGTATGGGTCTTATCACCGTCTTTCTAGGTGCCCCCGGGGCAGGCAAGGGTACCCAGGCTGCTGCCGTCGCCGAGGCCTTGGGGCTGACCCACATCTCCTCGGGTGACATGTTCCGTCGGGCAGTCGCCCGGGAAGATGAGCTTGGCAGCACCGTGCGCGCTTGTATGGAAAAAGGGGCCCTCGTCCCCGATGAGATAACGACCCGTATGGTATTGGATGAGCTTAAGGGAGCCGCCCAGGGCATCATCCTTGACGGTTTCCCGCGCAATCTAAATCAGGCAGCCAGCCTGGATGAGGCCCTCACTCAAGAGGGTCGGGCGCTGGACATCGTCATCTATATCAAAGTGGCCGAGGAAGAGTTACTGCGCCGCCTATCCAGCCGCTGGCTGTGTCGCTTATGTCAAGCGCCTTACACCCGACTCGGTGACAACGGCCCGACTTCCTGCACGAAGTGCCCGGGCGAGCTTTACCAGCGCTCCGATGACCAACCGGAAACTGTTAAAGCACGGCTTAAGGTGTACTTCTCCGAGACAGCCCCCCTGATTTCCTACTATCAAAATCAGGGCAAGCTCTGTGAGATAGACGGCGAAGGCGCCATTGATACTATTACCCCCAGCATCAACGCGGCACTGCAAGGCAGGATGGATATTGGCCGCTAGTATCAAAAGCCCGTCCGAAATTGCCGCCATGCGCCGCGCTGGCCGGGTGGTAGCCACAGTGCTAAAAACGCTGGCCGCGAGCCTCCGGCCGGGTATGACCACCGGGGAGCTTAATCGCATCGCCGAGCAGGAACTCAAGACCCTGGGAGCCACGTCGTCTTTCAAAGGTTACCACGGTTATCCTGCCAGCCTCTGCGTGTCTGTTAACGAAGAGATTGTCCACGGCATCCCCGGCGAGCGCGTCATTAAAAACGGGGACCTGGTCTCTTTGGATTTCGGAGCCATTGTGGACGGCTACCACGGCGACGGAGCCATTACGGTGGCCGTGGGCGAAGTGGGGAAACAAGCCCAAAAGCTCCTCGAGACCACGAGGGGGGCCCTTGAGGCAGGCATTGCCGCCGCTCGTGCGGGCGGACACCTGGGGGATATTTCGGGAACTATTCAGGCCTACGCCGAGTCACGCGGTTTCAGTGTGGTCCGCGAGTATACGGGACACGGCATCGGGAAGGCCATGCATGAGGAACCCTTAGTGCCCAATTACGGCCGGGTCGGCACGGGTCTGGAGCTTAAGGCGGGGATGACCTTCGCCCTGGAGCCCATGCTTACCGCCGGGGGTTGGCGCACCAAGGTCGGGTTCGATAAATGGGTGGTTTCCACTATCGACAACAGCCTGGCGGCACATTTTGAGCATACCATCGCCGTCACCCCCCGAGGGGGCGAGGTGTTGACTATGGCTGACCCTATCCCTGTAGGAGCGGATTTTTAATATAATGCCTATTATGGTACAATTTGTAATTGCTGTCCCGAAATGGCGGCAAGGCTGTTTCGGGAGATATTTTTATGGCTAAAAAAGAAGCGATAGAAGTCGAAGGGGTTGTCGCAGAGGCTCTGCCAAATGCCACATTCGCGGTTAAGTTGGCTAACGGGCACTCTGTGCTGGCCCATATCTCGGGAAAAATAAGGGTGCACTATATTCGAGTGCTTCCGGGCGATAAGGTGTTGGTCGAGCTTTCGCCGTATGACCTCACCCGGGGGCGCATCACCTACCGCTTCAGATAGCATAGGTGTTCCCTTGGAGCATAAAATGATAGAAACAAAGAAATTAAATACAGCCATATGTGACACTTGCCAGTGCCATACTGAGTCTGAATTACCTTATCGCATCTTGAACCAACAGTTATTGAGCTTAGGCTCTAATTTAACAAAAAATCCTACTTATATGCCTAGCTTAATTGTTGGTTCAAAGGAACTAAACTATGACTACATTTTAACATGCCCCGAGAGTGTTAAAGGGTGTAAATTAGGAAGGATGTCATGAAGGTCAGAGCTTCGGTTAAAACACGTTGTGAAAAATGCAAGACTATTCGCAGGCACGGGGTCGTGCGCAACATCTGCACCAATCCTAAACATAAGCAGAGACAAGGATAAAATAGCTATGGGCCGTGAGGAGCGGGAAGATCCACATTAACTCGCCCCTCATAGCTAAAAGCTCTAAAGGAGAAATATGGCACGTATCGCCGGGGTAGATATTCCCAGAGACAAGCACATCCGCATTTCATTGCGGTATATCTATGGTATCGGTCCGACACGTGCGGACGCCATCCTCGCGGCCACCAATGTCAATCCAGACACCCGCGTAGATAAGCTTACCGAAGACGAGTTGAATCGTATCCGCGAGCTTATCGACCGCGAGTACCGCGTTGAGGGCGACCTGCGCAAAGAGGTCAACCTCAATATCAAACGCCTGATCGACATCGGCTCATACCGCGGGTTACGCCATCGCCGGGGTTTACCGGTACGTGGCCAGCGCACCCGCACTAACGCTCGTACCCGGAAAGGTAAGCCGAAGACGGTTGCCGGTCGCGGCCAAAAACGCGGCATGGCTAAGAAGTAGCCCGGGGCCTAACTAATTATGAATTTGCATTTCGGAAATACTAGGAGGACTTAATGCCACAACCACAACCCAAGAAGCGCGGGGGGAAAAGGCGAGAGAAAAGAATAATCCCTCAGGGGAAGGCTTTTATCCAAGCCACCTTTAACAATACCATCGTGACCCTAACCGATCCTCAGGGCAACGTTATCTCCAGCGCCAGTGCCGGCAACTCCGGTTTCAAGGGATCACGTAAGAGTACCCCCTACGCTGCCCAGATGGCTGCCTCCAGCGCCGTGCGCAAGGCACAAGAGGTTGGGCTTAAGCAGGTAGAAGTATTCGTCAAAGGGCCGGGTAGCGGACGCGAAGCGGCCATCCGCTCCCTCCAGAGCTCGGGGCTGTTCGTCACCTCAATCCGCGACGTAACCCCCGTACCCCATAACGGTTGCCGCCCGCCAAAAAGGAGGCGTGTCTAAACCATGGCTAGATATACCGCAGCTGTCTGCCGACTTTGTCGGCGTAGTGGGGATAAACTTTTCCTCAAAGGCGACAAGTGCATCACCAAGTGTACGCTTGAGAAACGGCCTAAACCGCCCGGACCTCAGCCTAACCGTCGCCGCCGCTTGTCGGATCGCGGCATGCAAATACGTGAGAAGCAGAAAGTACGCTACACCTACGGGCTCCTGGAGCGCCAATTCCGCCGCTTCTTCGCCGAAGCAGAGCGACAGGCCGGCATCACCGGCGACAATCTCATCGTTCTCTTGGAAAGACGCCTGGACAACGTTATCTACCGCCTCGGGTTCGCCGACTCGCGTCCTCAGGCCAGACAACTGGTGCAACACGGCCACTTTCTGATCAACGGTCGTTGCACCGACATCCCTTCTTGTATGATTAAAGAAGGCGACGTTGTCGGCTGGACAGAATCATCCCGCAAAGGAGAATACTTCAAGATTGCCGCCGCGGGTATCGCCAGCAAAATCGTACCCGGTTGGCTTTCCCTGGATCGCCAGCAGCTGGTTGGGCGCGTACTAGGTCTGCCCACCCCTGGTGATATTGACGCCAAGTTTGATGCATCCTCCGTGGTTGAGTATTACTCTCGCTAGGAGACAATGAGCCGTCATCGGTAACCCTTTAACATTTTATGTGACCGCTCATTCAAGGAGGCCCATTTGGTTACCCTGTCGATACCTAAAATTGAATCTGTGGAACAGAATGACAAATACGGACGGTTCATAGCCGAGCCGTTAGACAAAGGCTTTGGTACTACCCTAGGCAACGGTTTGCGCCGGGTGTTGTTGCGGTACCTTCCCGGTGCCGCCGTCACCAACGTACGCATTGAGGGCATCCAGCATGAGTTCACGGCCATTCCCGATGTCAAAGAGGACGTCCTGGACTTCTTGCTGAACATCAAATCCCTCAAAATCCGAGCCTTGTCGGGGCATAACGGTAAGCTTTATCTGGAAAAAGAGGGGCAGGGGGAGATCCATGCCTCCGACATCGCCCCCTCGAACGACTTTGAAATCGTAAACCCCGAGCTGTACCTGGCCGCCATTGATGCCCCCAAGGGGCATTTGGCCATGGAGATGGATGTTGAGATTGGCACGGGATATCAGCCGGCAGGCAGCTCTGTTAATCTCCCCATAGGCACCATCCCCATGGATGCCATTTTCACCCCGGTGCGCAAGGTGAACTACAGTATTGAACCCGTGCACCTCGGACGGGAAACGAGTTTGGAGCGCCTAATCCTGGAGATCTGGACCGACGGCACCCTCACTCCGGCTAAGGCTATCAGCCGCGGAGCCACCATTTTGAGCGAACAACTGCGCCCCTTCGTGGAATACGGACGCTCAACCCAAGAGGATGAGCGCCAGGTCCTGCGCTCCGCCATCCCCGACGATCTCTTTAACATGGCCGTGGAAAAACTGGACATCTCCGTTAGGGCCATGAACTGCCTGCGCCGTAGCGGCATCAACACCGTAGGCGAGCTAATCAGTATGGACAAGAAGGAAATATCGGCACTGCGTAATTTCGGCCAGAAGTCCCGCATGGAGGTCGAGGAAAAGCTCCAGTCCCTGGGATTGACTTTCCTCTACGGCTCAGCGGAGTCAACCGACGAATAAGAAATAATAGCAACAAGCTATGAGTTACGAAGGCCCCTCCCCGTGAGGCCCCTAACTCAAAACTTCTATAAGGTGAAAACATGAGACATCAGGTATCAGGGAGAAAATTCGACCGCCCAACGCACGAGCGAAAGGCCATGTACCGCAATATGGTAACCAGTCTGCTGGCGAGCGAGAAAATGATCACCACGCAGGCCAAGGCCAAAGAGATACGCCGTATCGCCGAACGGATGATCACCTTAGGCAAAAAGGGGAATTTGGCGGCACGACGGCGGGCACTGTCCTTTATCTACGATGAACACGTCGTCGAGAAGCTTTTCAGTGACCTCGCCCCGCGTTATGCCGAACGCCCCGGCGGTTATACACGCATCATCAAACTCGGCCCCCGCCTGGGCGACTGTGCCCCCATGGCGCAGATAGAGCTGGTACAATAACCCCATGAGCCTCACCCTCGCTCCGGATTGTTTGATCCCCGACATGCCCCGAGCTTTCCTTGCTCGGCGGCTTATGTTGGTGGTGGAATACAACGGCACAGGTTACGCTGGTTCCCAGCGCCAAGCCGCTGAACCGTCAATCCAATCATGTCTGGAGGAGGCCCTGTCAAGGCTTACCGGCTCCGAGGTCACCATCAGTTTGGCCGGACGCACCGATACCGGGGTCCACGCCCGGGGTCAGGTCATTAGTTTCCTTACCGACAGCGAACTGCCCATCCGCGCTTTTGTGCACGGCTTAAACCATCACCTACCGGCCGATATCGCCGTCATCTCAGCCAAAGTGGTTGATAACGGCTTTGACCCCCGCCGTCAGGCTCTTAAGCGTGAGTATGAGTACCTTATGTTAAACCGCGAAACACGCTCCCCGCTGTGGCAAAATTTGGCCTATCACCTGCCGGGAACGCTTGATATCGAGCTTATGAACGAGGCGGCCGCCCTCATGGTGGGCGAACATGATTTTGCCTCCTTTGCCACGGGACTGGATAACGACTCAAAGAGTACTGTGCGCCATATCTATGAGGCCCGGTTCCGCCGGGAAGGCGACATTATTGCCTTTCGTATCGTAGGCAGTGCCTTTCTGCCCCATCAGGTACGCTCAACGGTAGGCACCCTCATCCGCGTAGGACAGGGCAAGATAAGCACGGCTCATTTTAAAAGCATTCTGGATGCATCTCAGCCCGGTCTAGCCGGCCCCACAGTACCGGCCTGCGGGTTATATTTGAATAAAGTGCTATACAACACTAACAACGAGGAAGAATATGAAAACATATAGCGTCAAGGCGGGAGAAATAAAACGGGCGCGCGTCATCATTGATGCCGAAGACCAGGTGCTGGGCAAGCTCGCCGTTGAGGTTGCGCAAACCCTTATGGGAAAAGGGAAGGCTATTTTCAGCCGCCACCTTGATACCGGGGACTACGTGGTCATTTACAACGCCGCCAAGATTCGTCTTACGGGCAACAAACTCCAGCAAAAAACCTATCACCGCCACTCGGGTTATGCCGGCGGCTTCAAAACCATCACCCTTGCCGACATGATGGCCACCAAACCGACGTTTGTTATTGAACACGCCGTACGCGGCATGTTGCCCCAGAACAAACTCGGCGATGCCATGATTAAGAAACTAACGGTTTATGCTGGTGCGGCTCCCAACGCCACCCAGACCACCACTGCTTAAGGAGAAAATACTATGGTCAAAAAGACTTACAGCCCCGGCACCGGCAAGCGCAAAACCGCCTGCGCCCAGGTTAGACTTACTGTGGGAGGCGGGACAATCGTAGTTGACGGCATTCCTTACGAAGACCGTTTTACCCGCATTGATCACCGTCAGCTGATTATGCGCCCCTTCACAGCCACCGACACCATCGGTAAATATGATGCGGTCATAGTCTGTAACGGCGGCGGCATCACCGGGCAGGCCAGTGCTATTTCGCTGGGTATCGCCCGCGCCCTCCTCAAAGAGGATGAGAAACATAAGCCCCTGCTTCGCGCCGAAGGACTCCTCACTCGCGACTCCCGGGCCAAGGAACGCAAGAAGCCCGGCCTAAAGCGTGCCCGCAAGGCACCTCAGTACACCAAGCGTTAAGCCTTTCTGCGATATTGGACTGATCTTTTAAGGGACAGCATGGCACGTGCCATGCTGTCCCTTATTACGTTCATTATTCAGGCGTAAGGATACTTTAACTGCCGGAATGGTACCGGGTACTGTCAATAGTTATGGGTACTGTCAATAATTATGCGCAAATTAAGGACAAGGCCTGATGTTCTTCAGTTGACTGACTGCAATATGGATAATGACGGAGCGAAGCAGGAACACCGCCCTATGCGCTGTCTTCAAAACGGCCGGGGTAACATATACAGACTTCGCAGAATGACAAAATAAGGCTAGCTATTACAATGCAAGTGGGATTCGTAGCATAAGACCGGGAGGGCTTCTATTCTGCCGTAGAGGAAGCGGGGGAGGCTTGCCCAAAGACACTGGAGCGGTGGCTTGGGCTTAAAAGGGCTTGCCGCTGGAGCTAAGTGAGACCAGTTGCGCTTAAAGGGGCACCCTCCCCGCGCTTAAATTCCTTAAGCGCTTTACCATAAGCGGTCATCTCATCGGGAGAGGCTATATCTTCCGAATCAGTCGCCCCCAGGAGTATAATAAGCTCACAGACAAGGGCTTTATTGCGCTCGCTCAATAACCCCAAGGCCTCAACAATGTTTTCGTCAAAATGATTACCCATGGCTATACCCCTTCATTAACGTCCCCACGAGTGGAGGGGTTATTCTTCAAGGTTAGAGCAGCATCAGTGTTTATATGGTTAAACACGACTCGCCCCTTTCCGGGCGCAACCGTACAGCCTATCATACCCAGCAAGCATCGTTATATCACCGGCGCGGTGTGATCCAGAGGAAAGACACTCGCCTCCAAGCCACAACGCGTAAGCCACAGGCCTTGTCCTTAATTTGCGTTTAAATATTGACAGCACTGTTCCCTCATCCGGTATTTATTCCACGATCTCGCCCGTTGGCACATTGAGAAACTGGGGTATTGTAGCGGGGGGCGGGAACATCTCGGCCCCCGCCCCCACTGAATTACTCCCCTAAGATCTCCGGGGGCTTAGCCCGCCGCCCGGTAGTTATCACGCGCATGCGCAAAGCTAAACATCAAGCAGAGAATACCCAAGGCCAATATGACGGCATTGGCAATAGTCCAATTATTAACCAAGCCTATGGGCAGACTCATATCCTCGGTCAGGAAGAAGAGAACAACACCAATCACACCTAGGATAAGGGTAAGCAGAATGAAGATGGGTCGTACTATCTGACCATCCCTTTTACTACCCAAGAAGGCCCTGGCCACGGCAAACAGTGCCAGAAGGGCTCCCAGGATAGCAAAGACCAGATTGGCAACCGCCCACTCATTCTTGTCCGAAGGCGGTCCCACTTTTGTACCAGTTGTACTGCCGGAAGCAGTTGTTGTAACGGTAACTGCCGGTTGTGTCGTCGTAGAAGTCAAAGTCGTGGTAACAAACGACGTAGCCCCGGGGACCATCTCTGTTACGGTTGTGCCCACAAGAACTGTGGAAATAGGCGGCGGGCCAACAGTCGCCGTCACCGTCTGCGTGGCTATGGTAGAAACAGGCGCCTCGACCGTAGATGTCACCGTAACCGTGGCCACCAAGGTCGTTACCACAGGTACAATCGCCGGACCGGTGTTAGCGGGAGAGGTAACCGTAGCAGTCTTGGTCGGTGTAGTAGTATTAGACGACGCTGTTGTAAACTGCGCCGTAAAGGACACGTTAGATGTAACGAGGTATTGCGCAACCGCCACGTCATCATATGTACCACCACCCGGCTCTGCCTTCCAGCCCATAAAGATGTAGCCTGCAGGCGGCGTTACCGTCGGCGGTTCTCCCACCGGTTCTCCGTGTTGTACAGACCAAGAGGTACTACCAGGCGCAAAAGTTCCCGTACCCGGGTTAAAAGTAACTTCATATGATAGCTTGCTCCACTGTGCTTCGTAGATATCCACGGAGCCAGACTGCCCAAAGTTACCGGTGAATGCGGTGGTACCTTGAGCGCTAAGTGTTGTGGGGCCATCCCAGCCGTCAAACTCATAACCGTCACGGGTCGGGTTATTCACCGTAAATGACGTCCCTTGCCCGCCAGTCTGTGTTATACCGCTCGTGCCCTCGCCGCCCTTATAGTCAAAGATAACCCTGGCCCCGCTAAGTTGTTCATACTGCGCCGTAAAGGTCACGTGATCTGTAACAGTGAGTTCTGCCACATTATCGTCGCTAAAGTGGCCGGGTGTCAGACTTGATGCCCATCCCGTCATGCGATAGCTGGAGTTCGTTAGTGTAACCGAGGGAGGCGTTCCTACCAGATCCCCATTTGTCTTTGTTCTGTACTGTTCTGAATCAGGTATTGATCCATAAAGGCCAGCATTAAACGTAACCGTGAAATCTCCCCGTTCCCAAACGGCCTCAAAATATGTTATCGTGCCAGATGCTCCGAATTTTTGATCACCCAATGATTGCGACCAGCCGCTAAGCGTATAGCCGTAACGAATTGCATTGGCTGCGATTGGTACTTGACTTGCAAAGCTCGAGTACGGTATCCCAGTGGCCCTATGATAACTCGCCCCGTTGTAGGTTCCCTCGCCGAAGAGGAAAATAACCGTGGCATCACCTATTGGGATCCATTGTGCCGTAAAGGTTACGTCACCAGTGACGATGTACTTTAACACACTAGCATCATTGTAGAGTCCAACGCCATCGCTCCAACCTGCAAATTCATGAGTTTCCGGTATGTTTAATACGGGTCTAACGTTGCTGCCAATAGAACTTATCGGTTCGCCATAATTCACTGCGGTATGTACAAGACTACCACCTGTTATCGCTCCACTTACGATACCCTCATTAAAGGTAACGGTGTACTTTTCGGGTGTCCATACAGCCGAATATGTTGTAATTGTTCCCTCGTCCGAAAAGAGCGTTTCATCGGTCGGCATTGCATCAGGCGTCGGTTCTCCGCCATCTACGGACATGTTCCAACTCAATACATAGCCCGTTCTCGACAAATACGGTACGCTACCATCTCCATATGGGTCTTCGGGATAACCACGAATTATCTTCTCGGTGGCTGTTGACCCTGATTCAGTACCGCCGTTGTAGACAAAGATAACCGTGGCCTTGTCCATATCAGTGTACTCTGCAACGAAAGTAACATCACCGGTTACAATGTATGCTGCCACAGCAGTATCACTAAAGAGGCCGCCTGGACCATCTTGCAGTTGCATTCTCCAGCCTACGAAATAATAGTTCGCTGAATCCTCTTCCACAGTTGGCGGGTCGTCAACCGTAACTCCATATTTTCTAAGCCTAGTGACAACGCCAGCAACAGCCCCAGGATCGGTAATCGTGCCGCCATCTCCCTCATCAAAGGAGACGGTATATAGTTTATCCTCCCACACCGCTTTGTAGACCGTTATAGTGCTCTCAGCGCCAAATACGTGGCCACCATCAAGATCTTCAATATCTTCCTTTGTGAAATAATTGGCATCACCGGGTAACTGCCAACCCGCCAGAACGTAGTGAAGTCTTTCCGGTTCCGGTACACTGAAAGTATCACTGACAATGGGTTCAGTGGGGGTTCCAGAGGTCATCTTATAAGACTTGCCCTCGTCGTCAAGGCCACCCTGATAATCAAAGATGACCGTGGCTTTATCAGCGAGTTCATACAATGCAATGAATGTAACATTTCTCAATACAATGTATTTATCCACCGCATCATCGTCATAGACGCCGTCCAGGATTAGCTCCCCTTCGTCATCAGGGAAATCCATTCCTTCCGGTAGTAAGCCCCAGTATGTCTTATAGTAGTTATCGTCCGGTGTAATTCCGGGGACTCCCGCATAATTGCCTGCGCCGACTGTCGTACCACCAGTGTTGACGGCCTTGTCATACGTCACAAAATATTTCGTCGCGGCGGGCGTACCACTAAACTCGCCATGGAAGCCTTCATTAAAGGTTACCGTAAAGTCCTTTGGATCCCACAGCGCAACATATCTCTTAAACGACCCCATACTGCCAAAAGTGCCATGGTATGTCCCATCATCGTTCTGCGCAAGCATATGATCCCAGCCGGAAAATTCATAACCATCACGCGTCGGTTCCGGCACGTCAAATCTATCACCCGGATCTCCGCGCATTACCTTAGGAGTATCATCAGGGAACCTGCCGCCGTCCAAGTCAAAGACGACCGTGGCCTTATTGGGGTCCCACGCGTAGATACAATAGACATATATTGTATCTGTGGTCTCATCATAAAAGGTATGGTATTGATCGGTATTAACCAATTCCATATCCGGATGAGCAACTAATGGAATTGAGTCGTCAAGCTTGCCCTCGGGAGCCCTCGAGTTATTCAGTGGGGGCCACGGATGGTGTAGATCATCGGCATAAAAGGCCATACCTGGGACGCTTGTCAAAGTATACTCGTTTAATATAGGGGCAACAAACCTGAATACCTCGCCCTTTCGTTCGTTATACTCCAACTTCATGGGTTCGCTGGAGGGAGGGTAAATCTGCTCCGCCAGATTATCAGCCTGATCGCGCGTTTCTATGCCAAGTTTGTCAACGGTGATGATCTGGATCTTTATTAAGTCTTTGGTGTAATAAAGATCATACATCAGCTGATCTGCGTCCTCTGTATCAAACTCTATGTACATCCCATCGTCGCTAATTTCGCCGTGAGGGGTGTAATCAAAGGTGTAATACTCTGCCGACATATCTGGAATCCTATAGTGCTCTAATGACCCAATATCCATATTAAGCACTACCCGCACCCCAATAAGATTATCTGTACCGGTTTCATACAGACAGATCAATTTGGCGCCAGTCGGTAGCGGTGCATAGTAAAACACTAAGGTCTCACCGGGTTGAACCGCTGATATTTGACGACTCCCATACCGAGTCGGATCACCGCTGTATGTAGCGTCTCTTTCTGGGGCTAACACATAGTAACCACCATCGCCATCGGGCCATAGACCCAATACCATAGCAGTATAGGGCGAGCCAATTTCAACTTTGTCTTCATGAATAAATAACGGTGTTTCTAAGGGATTCGTTGCGTCAGCATTCACACCAATTAAGGTAACAGTGGTAATGCTTGAAGAATAGAGGAATGTTACGATCTGGTCGCCATATCGTGGCTCAATAAAAGCCACTCTAGGCGAGTCACTGCCGTCATACTGGCCGTAAAGGACGGGGGTTTTATCATCACCTTCACCTTCACCTTCAAAGATAGGCTCACCCGTCACCGGATCGGTCTTTTGAATGGGAGTACCATAGATATCCGTGATGTAATAGCTGTAAACGCTATAGCCAGAAAAGCTCCTTGCCTCTACGGTATACGGGTTTCCCCCGGGAGGATTCTTTATGTCTACCATAGTCGGATTGTCGCTGTAATTCACTGCCCCGTCATCGCTAATCCCCACCACATATATATAGGCAAAATCCGGATCTTGAATATAGCCAAACTCATACTCATACTTTGTCTTTATTTCTTGGGGATCTGCGCCGAATAACTCAATCCTATAGTAATCTTCCGGGAAGTCGCCGCCATGATAGAATTCGTTCTCGGCAGTATAGACCGGGGCTGGTGCCGGTATCCAAGAAGGATCAATGACTCTATCGCTACGATAAATGGTGACTTCCTCACCAACCCAGCCAGTCACCAACTGACTACCCAAGTCTCTGGGATTTCCACTCAGTAAGTGCCCTCTCCAATATACCGTAACCGGGTTCCCCTCTTCGCGATAGAAGAAAGATATTACATTGTTGTCTTGATCGGGCACAAAGCTCGCATTAACAGATATGCCGCTCTTGGCTATATGATCGAAATCATCTGCCGTCATGCCGTCAATATAGGCACCCACACACCAGCCCACGGCGATATGTCCCGATATGGGCGGAGCCGTCTTGTTATATGTTCCATCAGGAGAACCATCAACGCCATAAAGAAAGGGAAACTCCCTAGGAGATAGAGCGGGCAGATACCAACCGGGCCCACCTGGGCCAGTAAATTCCACGACCGTCATTTCGGACCCAAAGTATTCAACAAGGTAATATCTCTCAATGACCTTCTCGTCTTTGTCCGGGATACCATTACCCTGACTGTCGAGGTAGTAATGGAACTCGATCACCAAGGTGTCGTCGTCCATATCTATATCAACGGCAGGCCCCAGAGCCCCGTGTGCACCTTTGTCATACAACCACTGCCCGCCACCGACTATTGGGAT